>MPMB02008663.1_pt1 | contig 14035 bp, 10 predicted proteins | sample 1617371 | NCBI WGS metagenome assembly MPMB02 (sample SAMN05944808, study PRJNA350692) | marine metagenome | biome: marine; feature: ODZ; material: water; isolation source: 300 m water sample filtered on 0.2 um supor filter | place: Pacific Ocean | collected 2012-04-08 | depth 300m m
AAAAGCTAAGACGGTAGGATTGCTTCATTTTGGTAAATCTGTCATGTGACCTTAGATCTTCTGTAATTGGCCCAACGTTAAGGAGGCCTTTGCCACGATCAGTCCAATTAAAGGGGAGCTCGTCTTCTTCGAGCCGTTGGGCCATCGACTGTATTGCTTCTTTGCACGGTACATCTGCCACTACCATATATACGAGTTAGAGCGCCCGGCCCTCGGCATCGCAGATGCGGAACTGTCCGCACGGCTCCGTCGTTGTCGGCATTTCTCTGAGAACGGTGAGATCGGCCGGACCTCCGCGCCACGTCACGTACGCGGCGTTGACGTACTCGTTGCCGCCCGCGCTCACAGAGGCGACCACGGTCGACCCTTCTCCGGCCAGGTCGAAGAAGCCGTCGGAGATCGCCGCGTCCGTCGCCTCCTGCTGCGTGCGGAGTCCTGCCAGTTGGTCAGCCACCCAGCGATTGCCAATACCGGCGACCAGGAGCGAGAATCCGACCACAGTGCCGAGTAGGGCACAGGCGACCTGACCGGCCCTCCGACCCGGTGGTCGAAGGAGGCCAGCGTGCACACACCGTTCGTACCCCGAAGCGAGAAGGGATCCCGAACCGACCAGAAACAGCGCGAGGCCGAGTGCTTGGAGGAACACGGGAAGGTACGCCAAACCCCAGTCGAGTTCCGCCTGCCATCGACCTGAGGCGGCGATCGGAACGGCGGGGAGTACGTAGAGACCTGCTCCGACGCCGGACAGGGCCGTGGCCGATCTCACTGTTGGACGACTCCATAGGTGGATGAGGAGCCCTGTAGCGACGCCGCCGGCGAGAGCCCCGAGGACGCTCCAAGCGTCCAGGTCACCGAGCAGCGTTCCGAGGCCGGGCAAGCCACCAGAGAACGCTGAGGCCGCGGCGGGAAGAGGGCCGACCAACTGGTAAACGGCCGTAGGGAGCAGGTCCTCCAGTGCCCAGTTGGTGGTGTAGGCGGGGGCAGGGTTCGCTGCTGAGCGCAGCGTGGCCACATAGTTGGCGAGCAGGAAAGTGGGGACGAGCACGACGGCCACAGCCGTCCAACGTCGTGCCAGCGACGCCTGCCGTTCGTGCCATGCCAGGACGGGGGCGACCACGGCGAGTAGGTAGGTAACCTCGTACTGGAGGAGTGCCGCCGTCCAGAGAAGCCCTGTCGCGGCAAACGCAACGGCTGTGCTTCGGCGATCCTTCGATCGCAGTCCGAGGACGAGCAGCAACCAACTGCCGATGATCTTGATCGCCAGTGAGGGCAGCAACAGGGCGAATGAATGTATGGGGTCGTACCAGTACCGGAACTGAAGCCCGGGGAGCACGAGTAGGGCAGCGAGAAGGCCCAGCCTCCGATTCCGCGTAAGTACGGCGGTGAACACTCCGACAAGTCCGACTGCCGATGCAGCCACGCCCAACTGGAGGGTCTTGTAGAGCGAACGTGCATGGACGGTGTCGAACAGAAAGATGTTCTCTATCGCTGACACGGGAAAGAACCTGCCCTGGCCCGTCATCCACTGCCGCGTGTTCTGGATGGCATGGTCCCAGGCTGACTGGTCGTTGGCGGCGAGGGTCGCTGAGCGCTGTGAGTTGGAGATGTCGTCGGCGTAGAACGGTGTGCCCAGGACGGGTCCAAGGACCATGACGACCGCCAACAGGACGAATATGAGCGCAATCAGCTCTGTTCTGGCCCGCGCAAACTCCGCCAGTCGTCTCAGAGTGCCGCTCACTCTCGGGACACTACTGAGTTCCGTGGTCCAACCACGATCACGGAGTGGGGATAGCATCTAGGGAGAATGGACCGGGTCGACGAGAGCACCGAGGGCGTCGTCACTGCCTGTCGACGGGTTCTCCGTGCCGAAGTGCGTGCTTTGTCCGTCGGTATCGGACTTGTCCTTGCCGTGATGCTGCCGCTCTTCCGGCTGTGGGACCTGCGACCCCGTGTGCCGATCCTCTATCACGGCGATGCGGTTCTGACCATGGGCGCGTTCAAGAACATGCTTCTGAACGGCTGGTACTCTTCGAGCGAGTTGCTCGGCGTCCCCTATGGACAGGACCTGCGGGACTTCCCCGCCGGCGCCGACCTGCTCCATCTCATGGCTTCGTGGTGCCTCGTCATGGTCACCCGCGACCCTGCGCTGGCGTTCAACGTGTTCTTCCTGGCCTCCTTCCTGACCGTGTTCCTCGGTGCCTTCACGGGCTGTCGCATGCTTGCTGTCGGCCCCTGGTCCTCGATGGTCGTAGGTGTCCTGTACACGTTCCTCCCGTACCACGTGCTCCACGGGCCTGGCCACCTCTTCCTGTCGTCTTACGGGGCCGTACCGCTCTGGGTGGCCCTTGCGGTCCGGCAGATGGGGGATCGGCCACTCGTCGCGGCGCTTCCGAACCTCCGGTGTCCGAGGGACTGGATGCCGTGGATTCGCCAGCCTTCACACCTGGCAGCCACGGCGATCGTGCTGCTCGGATCGACGACTGGCAGCTACTACGCCACTTTCATGGTGTTCACGCTGGTCGTCACCGGTGGCATCGCCGGCATTGCTCGATTCGATCTGCGACGGATAGTGGTAGCACTCGGATTGTCGGTAGTCGCTGCCGTCGCGCTGTTGGCGCAGTTCGTTCCCACCTGGATGCTCCACCGGCAGATCGGTTCGAACTCGGAGATTGTCGACCGGGGACTCAGGAACATCGAGTACTACTCGCTGAAGCTCAGTGACCTGGTGTTACCTGTCGCTGGTCACCGCGTCGACGCCCTCGCTGACCTTCGTGACGAAAGCCTCGAGTTGGTACTGCGGGGAGAAGGTGCCGAGGCGATTGGTCTCGTAGGTCTCGTTGGACTCGGGATCTTGGCCATCGTGGCGGCGGTCCGCCTGGTCCGTGGCCGTGCCGGACATCGGCACGGCGCCCTGGCGCTGATCGCCGGCGCCGCATTCGCGATGGGTACAGTGGGAGGCGGGGCCACGGTTGTCGGTGTCTTCGGCTTCACTTTCTTGCGGGCCTGGGACCGGATCTCAGTCGTCATCGCGTTCTGCGCACTCGCCGCTGTCGGGATCGGCCTCGACCGACTGCGTAGCAGGGTTGGGAGTCGGGGTGCCGTCGTTCTCGTCGGTGTGGTGCTCATGCTCGGGGTGCTCGACACGAACCCGGGCTTTCCGTTCGTGGACTTCGACCACACAGCGGGAGCGTGGGCCTCCGACCGCCTGGTGGTCGAGCAGGCCGAGGAACTGTTCGGTGAAGGTGCCCAGGTGTTCCAATTGCCGGTCATTCCGTTTCCGGAGCATCCTCCCGTTCACGGGATGATCGACTACGACCACCTGCGTGCCTACCTGCACTCGGACACCCTTGGTTGGAGTTACGGCGGTATCAAGGGTCGGGCTTCGGACTGGCAGCAACGGCTGACCGGACTCCCGCCGGATGAGATGGCGACAGCACTGGCAGGGGCGGGATTCGACGCCATCTGGGTTGACCGACTCGGATTCGGTCCGGAACTGACAGAGATCGAGGCGGCTCTGGGACAGCCAGACCTCGTGAGTCCCGATGGCCGGATCGCCATTCATGACCTTCGGCCCCTTGCCGGCGAACTCCTCGTGGTACCGGGTTCAGCGGAGGTGGCCCGAGCGGCTGCGGCCCTTCTGGAACCGGTGACCGTTGCGCTCGGGGATGGATTCCACGGCCCGGAATTCGATGCCGACCGAGCGTTCTCGTGGGCGCCCGAGCGGGCCGAAGTTCGACTCCGTAATCCGATGACTGCGATGCGTACGGTGCATCTGCGATTCGTGGCCGCATCGGCAGCGGAAGGCTTCTGGGTCCTTGAGGTGCATTCACCCCGGGGAGCCATCACGCACGAGATGCCGTCCTCTGGTTCGGTGATCGACATCGTCGTCGAGGTACCACCCGGGGAGACCGTGCTCCGATTGCGAACGGACGCACCGCGGCTCGAGACGACCGATCCGCGCGACATCCGGTTCAGGGTCTTCGAACCCACCGTGGTACCGGCGTCATGAGCACCCCACGCCCCCTTCCCGAACGGGACCTGGCTGAGATCGCGACGCTGGCGGAAGATGACCTGCGCGAACTGGAGGGCGCACGCATCTTCGTCACCGGCGGTACCGGCTTCGTCGGTACCTGGCTGGTGGAGGCGTTGTTGGCCGCCGATCGAGAGCTCGATCTCCGCCTCGGCCTCACCCTGCTCACACGCGATCAGACGACATACCGGCGCCGGCGTCCGCATCTGGCCGGCGACGAGAGCGTCACCCTGATGGAAGGCGATGTGCGTACGTTCACTGCAGACGGACACCATGACTTCATGGTCCATGCGGCGGCGTCGACCTCGACCGCGCGTACGCCAGCAGAACGAACGGCCATCTACAGCAGCATCGTCCACGGCATGGAGCGCGTGATCGAGGTGGCCTCCTCGTGGGGCCGACCCCGTCTACTTTTCACCAGTTCAGGGGCGGTCTATGGAACGCAACCCCCCGACCTCATGCTGATCCCCGAGAACCACCTCGAAGGACCTGATCCACTCGATACTGCGATGAGTTACCACGGGGCGAAGCGCGCTGCGGAACTCCGGTCGGCGCTTGCCACCGAATCGGGAGCCGTGGACGTCGTCGTCGCAAGGCTCTTCGCCTTCGTCGGGCCGTTGCTTCCCATCGACCAGCACTTTGCAGTCGGCAACTTCGTCAAGGACGCCCTCGCTGGTGGTCCAATTCGGATCGAAGGTGATGGGACCCCCTACCGGTCGTACCAGTACGCGGGCGATCTCGTGCGTTGGATGCTCAGGCTTCTCGTCTCCGGAGAGCCGGGCAGGGCCTACAACGTCGGCAGCAGCAACGCCATTTCCATCGGCGATCTTGCCCAGGTTGTCGCTGATGTTGCCGGTGGCGGGCTCGAAGTCCGGATCGCCTGCGAACCGGACCCCGACCGACGGGCGTCTCGATACGTTCCGGACACGTCGTTGGCCAAGGAGGAACTCGACCTCGTCAACGTGGTGGGCCTAGCAGAGTCGATCCGTCGAACCCTCGACTGGAACACATCGGGATAGACCCTGGGAACTCCCGGTCAGCGAACTGGAAACTGGTGCCGGTCGAGGTCACCCGACGTCGGGTTGTAGGTCGCCGGGTTCCCGAGGCCGGCGAGTGGTCGTTCCATGCTGGGTTGTCAGTCGGCCCTGCCTGCGTCTGGCGTCGAACCTACACCCATGTTGCGCTCCAACTCATCCCGGTCCAGGAATGGCCAGAGGTCCTCGAGGGGGGAGGACATCATTGTGCCGTCGGGGAGTTGACGAGATGTGAGTCGCGGCGATGTCGCTTGGTCGCGGTCCAGGATGACCTCGACCAGAGCCGGTCCAGGATGCCCGAAGGCCTCGTCGATTGCCTTCTCAAGTTGATCGTGGTCGTCGACAATCCAGGATGTGATGCCGAACGCCTCGGCCAATCGTGCCGTGCCGGGAAGCGTGAGCCCACTCGAGTCGTCACTGGCGACGAAGCGGCTGTCGAAGTGGTTGCGCTGGGTCGCACGTATCGATCCGTAGCCCTGGTTGTTGAGGACGAAGAACTTGATCGGGAGGTCGAGTCGACGGACCGTTTCGAGTTCCTGTGTGTTCATGTGGAAGCCGCCGTCGCCGTCGACAGTGATGGTGCGGCGACCCCCGCTGGCAAGACATGCACCTATTGCGGCAGCGATCCCGAAGCCCATTGCACCAAGCCCCTGCGAGTTCAGGATGCGCTGGCCTTCGGTGACCTGGAAGGCCTGCATGACTACCTCGCTGCAGGCTCCCGAACTCCCGGGCACGATGATGTCATCTGCGTTGGTTGACTTTGCCAGGCGATCGATGAGGACGTACAGGTCGACGGCACCAGTTCGTTCATGGAACTCAGGGAGAACCACGGGATAGGCCTTGCGCCAGTATGCACACTGCTCAAGCCAGCCTGACCGTTGTTCACAGGGGGTTTCGCCGAGTTGTCGGAGGAACTCGGCAATTACCTCTCCGGCATCGCACTCGATTTCGACGTCGATGTCGAAGCGCATCTTGGCAAGTTCACAGGGGTCGACATCGACCATGACCTTGCGGGCGTGCCGTGCGAAGTTCTCATGGTTGTATCCGGTCTGGCCTGCATCGAGTCGGGCACCGAGTATGAGGATCGCGTCGCTCGTCTGTTGGGCGAAGTTCGCTGCACGTTGACCGATTGATCCCGGTCGCCCGACGTAGAGGGGGTGGCTCTCGGGTAGGAAGTCGGCTGCCTTCCAGGTTGTGAGTACGGGGATGCCGAGCAGGTCCACGAGTTGCCGGAAGGGCTTGACAGCGTCGGCCAGACGGACGCCGTTGCCGACCAGGATGATTGGACGCTCTGCCTGTTCGAGGGTCGCCAGGGAGGCCGCAACGTCCCTTTCCAATTCAGCGGGCACCTCGCAGGGGGCGGGTTCGTAGCCGATCAGCGCCTCAGGGTCGATGTCGGCTGCCTGAACGTCTAGCGGTATGTCTACCCAGACGGGGCCGGGACGGCCGCTTGTTGCGGTGCTGATCGCCTCCTCCATCGCGCGTCGGATCTGTCCGGGATCCTCGACCAATGTCGCGAATTTCGTGATCGACCGGACCATCGACACGAGGTCGACCTCCTGAAAGCCGGTCTGGCGGACACCTGTGCCGGTGCTGAGGTCGGCGCGCTTGACCTGACCTGAGAGGAAGAGTGTCGGGGTGGAATCGAGCCAGGCGGCAGCGACCCCTGTGAGTGCATTCGTGCCACCCGGCCCGGTGGTCACCATTGCGACGCCCAGGTTGTTCGTGTACTGGCCATAGGCGTCGGCGGCTATCGCACAACCCTGTTCATGGAGGTTGCACACGTAGTCAAGGTCAGGATTACGGCCGAGGCTGTCGACGAGGTGCATGCTGCCACCGCCGGGCAGCATGAAGACATGGCGAACGCCAGCGGCGGCTATTGCATCCATGACGTAGTCGGAGAGTTTCATGGTCGGGTCTTTCAGTCAGTTTGCGGACAGCAGGTCCTGGTAGGTCACGACGTTCTTGATGCCGAACCCGCGAATCCGTCGGGTGATCTCTGTCGTGGAACTCTTGGCCAGCACGATCACGACCTGAGGCGGATCGCGACGCAGCACATCGGGTCGGTGTACAGCAGCGCCGTGGATCAAGTCGAGGTGCCGGGCCAGGTATTCGTCGATGAGCACCAGGCCAGTGGGGTCCAGGCCGCCGAAGCGGATCAGGGCATCGAACAGTCGTCCAGCGCCCCAGACCGCTGTCCGCTGTCGTGCGGCCAGATCACCGATCCGCTCGGCCACGCCGATGAGGCGCTCCCGGTTCTCGGCGAGGCGGAGGGCGTACTGCTCTATCAGGCGCACATGGCCCGTAGATCGCTCGGGGGAGAAAATGACGGTGCTCGGGTCGGTGGGTCGGGCGATGACGGTGATGTTCGAATCGTCATCGAGCGGTCCCCACTCGGGAGCGAAGCCGGCAACGGCGAGGAGGTCGAGGATGCTGCCGGGATCGAAGTGGAAGGAATGCTTGTCGATGAAGAAGTCCTCGGCGACGTCCGGATCGCCGATGAGATGGAGGTTCGGCACCTCGAGGAACAACCGGCCGTCGGGCCGCAGCGCCTCCCGGATCTGCCGCAGCATTTCGAGGGCCGATTCTGCATGTTCGAGGGTGTGGAAGCAGAACGCCAGATCGATCGAAGCCGGCTCCAGTACCAGGTGTTCCATCCTGGAGATGCGCAGGTCGATGCGACTGTCCCCAGCATAGGTTTCAACGATCTCCCCGTCTGGCTCGACGGCGAGGAGGCCGACCGAGGGCGTGTGGTCGAACAGCCATCGGGCGAAGTCTCCACGATTGGATCCCACGTCCAACACAGTCTGTATGGACGACCAGTCGAGTCGCGTGGCGAGGTCGTTCTTGACAGCGTCGAGGCGGAGACCCTTGCCGTGCCGGATGTTGCCCCAGCCGGCACCGCTGCTCGTCGAGGGGGCGTGGTGCCCGTCCTCTCGGTCGCTGTAGAGGGTCTGTACCAGCCCGCACTTCGGGCACACGCAGACCCGAGCTCCGCGGGCGGTGTCTTCGGCACTGTAGACCGACTCGGGGGTGGCATCACAGAGGTCGCAGTTGCCTTCCTGCTCAGTAGACAACCGTGTACTCCTTGGCGTCTATGTCGTATCCGAGTTGACGCATCATCGGTGCGGCGATTTCGGCGAACTGGAAACGCTGGTCGTCGCTGAGGCCGAAGTCCATCGGGTAGATGACGTTTTGAGGTGTCTTGAGATACTCAGCGTAGGAGTCCTCGCATGGGACGCCCACGAAGTCACAGAATGCCTCGAGGGACGAGGGTTCGGAGACCAGGTCCTCTAGGCGCAGTGTGAGTTGCCGGTCGGGTGGCACATGCTCTGCGAGAGATTCGGCGGCGACGCGATTCGACTCCACCCAGTGGTACGCGGCCCGCTGGAACTGGTCGAAGTCGGGGAACTCCTCGGCAAAGGGCATTCCATCGATTGGGATATTCCACCAGTACTTCTTCTCCGGTGGCGGCTTGGGGGTGCCGTCGGGAGCATCGAGCCATCTGCGAAGGATCGCCGTGCTTCGGTCGTCGTACATCTCGTCTGGGAGCTTGTGGAAATACGAATTGGCGACCTTGCGGCCATCACGAATCAGATTTACGAATCTAGCCCCGGGGTGGAGCCGGAGGAGAGGCTCGACCACCCAGGTCAACTTGTTCGAACAGTCGATCCATGTGTCGGCATCGGACAGGTCGATTGCAGCACCGTGTAGCGATCGCATCTCGTCAGTCACCTCATCGATGCCGATACGGCCCATTGCGTAGAGCGCTGCCACCGGTTGGACATGTGTGCAACAGAATTCGTGGTGGATCTCGAGGCCTTCGATTCCCGACAGGAGCTTGAAGATGGTTCGAGTCCCCGAACGCCCGCTGCCGATGACGAAAACAGGCACCGTGTCACGGTTCGGAGCAGGGTCGATGGCTGTGTGGGGGGTCATGCAGGGTCCTTCTCGGGTGTGTAGGTGGTGGATGCACCGCAGATCATGTCAGTCAGTTGGGCCAGGGCCGTTCGGGGGTTGCCGCCGCCGTTCCATGGACGCGGAAACCGAATAGCCTCGAGTCCTGCCCTTCTTGCCCCATCGAGGTTCTCGGGACGATCGTCGATCATGACGCTACCGAGTGCAAGGAAGCGGAGTGCGTGTTCCTTGTCAGGATCGAGTGCCGGCGCATCATCGTCAGGTCGCGTCGAAGGCACCACGTGGAACGTCCGGATCCAGCGACCGAAGTGGCGCATCACCCATGTGGCAGAGACCGGGGCTGTCCGAAGTGGTGTCGAGGTCAGTGCCACGTGCCTCGCCCGGTCACCATGTTCCCTGAACCAGGAGAGCACGTCCGGCCTGGGTTCCATTGCCTCGAAACCTCCGTTCAGGCGGAAGTTGTCCAGAGAGGCCAGGTAGTCCTGCTCGTCGATTCCCAAGCCGAGGTGGAGCCGAGGATCGCGTAGGGACTCGTAGAGCCCGCTGTCCCCGGGTCGTTCGGCGCGGAGCCATTCGATGGTGAGGTCGTTGAGGACGTCGTCGACGTCCCAGACGAGGATCGGGTCCGTCAACGGCATCGATCAGTTGGACCAGAACGTGACGAACGTCTTCCGGCTGGGGTTCTGGGAGATCGACTCGTCGGTGTAGAACGAATCGTTCAGGTAGTGCGTCGAGGAGATCTCTTCGACGATGGCACCATGCCGACTGGTGAACTCGTGGCGGACACCGGGAACGATGGTCACCGTCTCGCCCGGGAACACCGTGCTGGATTCGCCGTCCAAGATCAGTTCGATCTCACCGTCGAGCACGTGGAAGGTCTCCTCCTTCTTCTCGTGCCACTGCTCGGGGTGAGTCTGACCGGGCAGCACGATGAGGAGTTTCTTGCAGTACTCGCGGTTGACGACGGTCAGCATGCACAAGCCGACTTCGTCGAAGCGGTCCAGTCCGTAGTGGTGCGAGATCTCGAGGTCGGCGGAGGCGGGAATCGGTACACCGCTCGTGGCGAAGTAGTCGCGGACACGATCCACGATGTCGCCCACCCGGGCCCAGGTGTTCTCGGAGGCCACCTGATCTTCGAGAAGGGCGGCCTGGCCGTCCAGGTCGGTGGCTGTCGTGTACTTCCGATACTTGGACCAGTCGTTCGCTGTGATCTGGCCGTCCTGCAGGGGAATGGCGAAGAACACGTCGTCGTCGCCAAGCGTCGTGCCGGCGGGCGTGGCTTCCTTGACGAAAATGCCTCGCCGCAGCCCAGCCAGGGCTTCCGCCTCGGAAGCAGACACCGGAAACTCCCCATCGGTGTTGCCACACATGGCCTGCGCATCGCTGACCTGCCTGAGCCAGTCGGCAACCTGGCCTGGCGTCGATGAGTAGGCGTTGAGTGGCTCGCCTTCACGCTCAAGGCCGACGTGTCGTTCGAGGAGGCCGGCACCCTTGCCGAGGGCAATCAGGACGGCGGTCAGGTTGTCGGGGTCCTCGTGGGTCGAGTAGCCGACCGGCACGCCGGAATAACGGCTGCTGAGAGCGTCGATGCGGTTCAGTTGCAGGTCGCTGTCCGGGGTCGGATATGCGGCCACGCAGTGCATCAACGCAAAGTCCTTGTTGCGGTGCTGGAGGAAGCTGACGACACGGTCGATGTCCTCGATGGTTGACCCGGCGGTCGATGCCACGATCGACAGGTCGGTCTCAGCGATCTGCTCGAGCAGCGGCCAGTCGGTCAAGGAACAACTCGCAACCTTGACGAAGTCGAAGCCGTGGTCGACGACATAGGGCACCGATTCCTGGTCAAATGGTGTGCACGAGGCAAGGAAACCGGCGTCACGAATGTGCTGGAGCAGGACGCGGAAGTCGTCTTCCTCCATCCGCGTCTCGCTGAAGCGCTTGATGTACTTGTAGTCGAAGTTGCCGTGTTCAGCCGGGTGGATGAACGAATCGAGTTGGCGGTACTGGAACTTCAACGAAATGGGGAGTGACGACTCGTGGAGGTTCTCGTGGAGCTCATCGATGATTCGACGAGCATGGTTGACGGAGCCTTGGTGGTTGTTCGCCAGGTCGAGGATAATGAGCGGTCCGGCGGCTACGAGTTCTCGGATGCTGCGTGGCATTTCAGAGTCACCTTTCTAGGCAGATGCCTCGTGTAGGGAATCGGTGGGCTGTGGGCGACCATCTCGTACGACACGTCGGACGATGAAGTTGGGTCTGGCTTGGACCTCGTCGAAGATGAGGCCAACGTACTGCGCCATGACCCCGAGGAAGAAGGTGACGATTCCCAGTGCGAGAAGTTGGGCGCACAGCAGCGTGCCGAAGCCCGGGAAAGGAACGCCGTTCGCGACGAAGTTGATGGAGAGCGCGACGATTCCCATGAAGGCACCAGCGGTGATGAGCAGGCCGACCAGAGGGAACATGCGGAGCAGTACACGAGACGAGGAGAGGATCGAGTTGATGGCGTTTCTTACGACCCAGAGGATCTCAGTCTTGGTTTCGCCGGCGAAGCGCTCTGGGCGGTCGTAGACCACGCCGATTGAGCGGTAGCCCATCCATGCAACGATGCTGCGTTGGAAGCGGTTGCGCTCTGGCATTGCATTCGCCGCCTCGTAGACGGCTTTGTCCATGAGGCGGAAGTCGCTGACGTTGCGCGGAACCGCATTGTCGGACAACTTTGATACCAGCCAGTAGTACATCTGCGAGTTGAAGCGCCGGACAGGTCCGGTGCCATGACGACGGTTCACGATGCCGAAGACGTTGTCGTAGCCCTGCTCCCATAGTGAGATGAACGTTGGGATCAACTCCGGTGGGTCCTGAAGGTCGGATGTCATGATGATGCATGCGTCACCGGTAGCAAATGCCATTCCGGCGGCCATGCCGTTGTCGCAGCCGAAGGCCTTGGACATCTGGAGAACTGTGAACCGCGGGTCTTCGGCCGTGACTGCAGTGAGCTTTCCGATCGTGTCGTCAGAGGAGCCGTTCTCGATTATCAGCACCTCGAACTCGTACTCCGGGAGTTCTGCGAAGACCAAGCGAAGACGTTTGGCCAGTTCATCAATGCACTCGTACTCGTTGTAGGCGGGAGCTACGATCGAAATCCGCCGGCCATCGGCGGGCCGTGGGTCGCCGGGAACGGGGCGAGGACCCGAGGCCATTCGAAGTTCGTGTTCCATCGCCTACCTCGAGTTCGCAGAACCGGCGAATCCATGGATGGCCTCGACCATGTAGTCGAGCATCTCTCCGGTGAGAGCAGGATAGACGCCGATCCAGAAGGTGCCATCCATGATGATGTCGGCGTTGGGCATGGGCCCGACGGCTCGGTGGGGCATGTCGAGGTACGCCGGTTGCCTCATCAGGTTGCCGCCGAAGAGTTGGCGGGTCGCGATGCGACGGCTCTCGAGGTGTTGCACGAGGTCGAAGCGGGAAAACGGCGCCTCGGGGCGGACGGTGATGGCGAAGCCGAACCAGCTGGGCTCGCACCCGGGTGTGGCCTCAGGGAGGACCAGGTGCTCCTCGAGGTCGATGAGCCCATCGCGGAGGTGTTGCCAGTTGCGCCGTCGGGCGGCCACGAACCCCTCGAGCTTGTCGAGTTGGGCGACGCCGACGGCAGCCTGCATGTCGGTGGCCTTGAGGTTGTAGCCGAGGTGGCTGTACGTGTACTTGTGGTCGTAGCCGCGGGGGAGTTCACCCAACTGCCAGTCGAAGCGCTTGCCGCACGTGTCGTCGTCGCCGGGGGCGCACCAGCAGTCACGACCCCAGTCGCGGAAGCTCTCGACGATCTTGCGCATCGACTTCTTCCGGGCGAGCACGGCACCGCCCTCTCCCATGGTGATGTGGTGGGCCGGATAGAAGCTCGCCGTGGCGAGGTCGCCGAAGGAGCCGACCGCCCTGCCGCGCCATCGTGCCCCCACGGCGTCGCAGGTGTCCTCTATCACCCACAGGTCGTGCTTATCCGCCAGTTCCATCACGACGTCGAGGTCGAAGGCGTTGCCCAGGGTATGCGCCATGAAGATGGCCCGCGTCCGCGGACCGATGGCTGCGCCGAGTTGCTCGGGGTCGGCCTCGTAGGTGCCGAGTTGGGCATCGACGAAGACCGGGACGAGCCGGTTCTGAAGGATCGGGTTGATCGTGGTCGGGAAGCCTGCGGCGACCGTGACGACCTCGTCTCCCTCCACCAGCCGACGGTCCTTTAACCGGGGCGAGGTCAGCGAGCTCAACGCCACCAGGTTCGCCGACGAACCGGAGTTCACGAGCATGGCGTGCCGGACGCCCATGGCCTTGGCGAACCGGGCCTCGAACTCCTTGGCGAACCGTCCGGTCGTCAGCCAGAAGTCGAGCGAGGAGTCGACCAGGAGGCGGATCTCATGGTCGTCGAAGACCTTGCCGGCCACGGGGACTGCGCTGATCCCGCCGACGAAAGGCCGCTCGGGGAACTCCTCGGCGTGGTACTCGGTGACCAGTGCGAGGATCCGGGCGCGCAACTCGTCGGAGCGCGTGGGTTGTCCGGTTTCCATGGCCGATTCAGTCTGCGTCGAGCAGGTCCGCGTACCAGGCAAAGGTGCGTTCCAGGCCGGCCTCGAGGCCCACCGAGACCCTCCAGCCGAGCTCATCGCGGGCCCGGGAGGAGTCGAGGTACTGGTCATGGATCTCGCCGACCGCCTCATCGAGGATCAAGGGTTCGGTGCCTTCCCTGCCGGCTGCCTTGCAGCAGGCCTCGTAGATCTCCATGACGGTGAGCGGGGTCTCGTCCGAGAAGTTGAACCCCTGGCCGCGGTGGTCCGGACGGTCGGCGTACTCTGCGAGGTGTAGGTATGCGTCGACGATGTCGTCGACGTGGAGGTAGTCGCGCAGGAATGTCCCGTCGCTGCGCAGGATCGGTTGCTCACCGCGGATCAGCCACCGGAACGTGCCGGGGATGATGCGACTCCAGTTCAGGTCACCGCCGCCGTAGATGTTGCCGCACCGGGCGATCAGCACCGGCAGGTCGTACGTTTCCGCATAGGAGGTGCTG
>MPMB02035692.1_pt1 | contig 13961 bp, 8 predicted proteins | sample 1617371 | NCBI WGS metagenome assembly MPMB02 (sample SAMN05944808, study PRJNA350692) | marine metagenome | biome: marine; feature: ODZ; material: water; isolation source: 300 m water sample filtered on 0.2 um supor filter | place: Pacific Ocean | collected 2012-04-08 | depth 300m m
ATTCAAATGCTTCTGCCGGCGTTTCAGAATGCCGACCGGAAGGTTCACCTGGTCACGCTAACGAGCGGCGAACGTCGGTTGCCCGCCGCCGCCCATGACATGTCAAATTGGGACGACCAAACGCAGGTGGTCATTGATGGGTTCGAACAGCTTGGTTGGTGGCAGCGCCGCTCGCTCAGGCGAGCGTGCCGCGGGTGTGGTTGCGGTCTGCTGATCACCGCTCATGCGAGTTTGGGCTTCCCGCCATTGCTTACCACCACCACTTCACTCGGATTGACCGAACAGCTCGTCTTCGCGTTGCTCTCTGAGCACGCCACCAACCACATCTCGACTGCCGAGATCGAGGATGCGTTCTCACGCCACGAAGGCAACGTGCGCGAGATCTTCTTCGATCTGTACGATCGGTACGAGCAGCACGCTCGGAGCTGACGCTTCCATTGCGAACAGGCTGTTAAGGTGGCAATCCGCAGTTCATGGAAATTCGCCGCCCCGCATGGTCTTTGTGAGGTAGTTTTTCGCAGACGGTCTCGCGCAACGCGCGTTGGCACAATGTGAATATTTGTCACGACCCGCGGTCGTGGAAGATGCCAAATCGCTTCGCAAACATTGAAGCAGTTGAAATTGGCACTTGACCACCAACCATGCTAGCGGGTCAAACAGAAGAACGAATAACCCATGGTCAATGAGAATCGCAGAATGAAAAGGTGGATCTGCCATACGGCCGTCATGGTGAGCGTGCTATGCACACTCGCCTTGAAGCCATGTGAATGCTCGGCGGGACAGTTGTCGGACTGGCTCTCCGGCCGCTCGCCCTACTATCACAAACAGCCTTGGCAAATCGACCGCCGGTCCCCTCGAACATCCCCGCAATATCCGCAGGTACTGAATGCAAGTCAGGCTGCTATTGCGTATCCAACTGGCGTTGCCTACCAACAGCGAACTGCGATTCAGACGAAACCATGGTATCAGGCAGCGCCGGTGATTCAACAGACACCGGCCTTTCAGACGACACCGATCAACCAATCGGTGACGGCGATTCGACAGGCAACGTATGCGCAAAGATCGGTCCTAAACTCAGGCTCTGGGGTCTGTGGGACAAATCGCCTGCAGTCCGTGCCTCGCTCGGCCTATCGCTCGACGTGGGTTCGTGTTCCGGTCACCCGATATCGCCCAGTGCCAGGAGTTGCCTCGACGGCGTACGGTATTCCTGCGACACAGCCTTGCAGCGGATACGAGTGGCGTCTGCGCCGCGTGCCTGTGACTACCTTTCTCCCGTTTGCAGACTATTGGGGCCACCATTCCGGCCCGCAACAACAGGTGTCAAATTTTGGCGCCCCGGCTGCGGCGCCGTGCGTGACCTACGGTACGGCGATCCCGCAAACCTCTCCACAAGGATCTCCATATTATCCGGCGCAACCAGGGACTGTGCCATTGAATCCTACGCCTGCCAGTCCTTCGACAGGAAATGGAGATGTTCCGGCAGACCGTGCGCCGAGTTTGAACCCCAGTGGGATTCCGAGCAACACACGCTCGATGAACTTCCCAAATCCCGCCATTTCAGTTCCCCAGGCAACGGCCAAGGCGAATCTCGACGAACAAACCGGCGACGGCCAGTCCGCAACGCAGACTCGACGTGACAACTATTTCAATGTGCGACCGATTCGTGACCCCGAGTCCAAATCGGGGCGTGGAGTGGTCGACGACGTTCCGCAACTTCTGCCTCCAGGGAATCACACAGCCGCGAACGATCCCAGCGGTCAAGCACGTGCCTGGCAGGTTGTACCGATCCAATGGGAATCGGTCCAGCGGCACGACTCGCCACAACAAATCGAACCGCCGACACAAACTACTTCCCCCAGCATCGCACCGCGACCGGCTCGCAAGAACTGGGACGACGGCGGTTGGCGATCAGCCCGGTGATTGCGTGGCTACTGTTCTGTCAGTTTTGATTTTAGGGTTGAAGAAGAATGGTCGCCTAGCGAGATAGTCGTTGATCGCTGTGATCAAAATGTTTGGTTCGCGGAGCGAACCACGACAATCAAGCTCAACAACCCTATTTCTTAGTCTTGACAAAGCAGCTGGGGGCGAAGCAGTAGCACAGCCCACGGCTGTTGTTACATTCGGCGGGCTCGCCGAGCCTCGCTTGCTTTCTCCGACGGGCAGGCGAAAATCAATAAGCGTTCACAGGCTGGACGTTGCCTCCAATGGGACACCAATTGGTCAGGCCCATTTTTCGGCCAACGCGTATTCCCAAGACCTACAGATTTCTGCCGAAAACCTGAGCCAGATCCCGACCTGAGAACGTTACGTTGCCCAGTCACTGCCTAAGTATGCCGCGCCGCTACCATGCCAGCCAATCTCACGATTCAGTATCGCAAGGCAGAAGAGGCCTATCGCTGCGCAACAACGCCAACGGAAGAACTGTGTTGTCTGCAAGTGATGCTGCGCGAGATGCCCAAACACAAGGGAACCGACAAGCTGCAGGCCGACTTGAAACAGAAAATCAGCAAACTCAGAAAGGAACTCGAACAACACCGCGCCACTGGCAAATCACATGGCTCTGGTATGCGGATACCGCGCCAAGGTGCAGGGCGAGCTGTTTTGATTGGCGGCCCAAATGCGGGAAAGAGCCAACTCGTGCGAACACTCACACCCGCCACGCCTGAAGTCGCTCTCTATCCATTCACTACACACCAACCTGCTCCCGCGATGATGCCGTGGCTGGATATCATGATCCAGTTAATCGACACCCCACCAATTACCAAGGATGTCTTTGCCCCTGTGACGCAGGGACTCATTCGTGGTGCCGATGTCGTACTATTGTTGATCGACTTGGGATCCGATGAGGGAATCGATCAGGTTCAGGAATTGCTTGACAAGCTGAGTTCGACGAAGACGCGGCTGGCTCGGGAGTCATCACTGGATGCCAACGACGTTGGTCTCTCGTACACAAGTACTATCGCCGTTCCAAACAAGATGGACGCATCTGGCGCGAGGGACCGACTGGCGCTGGTACATGAGTTCTGTCCACTGGAATTTGAAGAAATCCCAATTTCCGCGCAGGAGGGTATGGGGACGCAGGAATTGGGCGAAAGGATCTTTGAAGCACTGGACGTAGTCCGGGTGTATACGAAAATGCCCAATCGGAAAGATCCTGACTACGAGAAACCGTATACCGTGGGGCGGGGAACTCCGCTGATCGAGGTTGCTGCATTGATCCACCAGGATCTTGTGGAGAGTTTCAAGTTCGCACGTGTCTGGGGAAGTGCGGTTCATCCGGGAACACGAGTCAAACCAGACTATGTGGTACAAGACCAGGACGTCGTGGAAATCCATGTCGGCTAAGCAATGGTCGCAAACAATGTCAAATTCCGTAGGTCCCCATTGTCAGGTGTGACTTCATCGATCACCCCCACCAATCACATTTTTCCGAACTCCGCACACCATGACCAACGACCGTATCGCTGACACGTTTGACCAGATCGCAGACCTACTCGAATTTCAAAACGCAAATCCATTTCGCATTCGTGCGTACCGCAACGGTGCCCGCATCATTCGCGATCTACCCGAACGCCTGTCCGCGATTGTGGAAGATGACCAACGCCAATTGACGGACCTGGATGGAATCGGCAAGGACCTGGCAGAAAAGATCGCCACACTGATCTCGACGGGAGAACTAGCGCAACTGAACGAACTGCTCGAGCAAGTGCCTGCCACCGTGCTGGCTATCATGCGCGTGCCTGGGCTCGGCCCAAAAAAGGCCGCGGTGCTATTTAACGAACTCGGCATCCAAGATCTCGACCAACTCAGAGAAGCGTGTCTGGCAGGCAAGGTCCGCGAACTCAAGGGCTTTGCGGCGAAGACCGAACAGACAATCTTGAAAGGTATCGAAATTGCCGCTGCCGCGAATGAACGGATTCTCTGGGCGGACGCGGATCGGATCGCTCGGGAAGTGCTCGGGCACCTGAGGGCCTGCAAAAGCATCGAAAAGATGGAACTGGCCGGCAGCTATCGCCGCGGTCGAGAAACCGTCGGAGATCTTGACGTCTTGGTTGTCTCGCAAGATGCGGAGGAGATTATGGATCGGTTTTCCAACTTGCCCGATCTGGTCAGTGTCACAGGTCGGGGCGAGACCAAGATGTCCATTCGCATTCACACTGGATTGCAGATCGACTTGCGGGTGGTCGCCGCCGAATCGTTCGGTGCCGCCCTTCAGTATTTTACCGGCTCCAAGGACCACAATGTCGCCCTCCGCAGCATGGCCCGACAACGCGGTTTGAAAATTAACGAATATGGAGTCTTCCAAATCGACGGAGACGAGGAGACCTACCTTGCAGGAGCAAGCGAGATCGACGTTTATGCCACGTTGGATCTACCGTGTTTTGCACCGGAACTACGTGAAGCACGCGAAGAGTTCTCTTGGGCGGAAGAGGAGAAGCTGCCCGCATTGATCGAGGTGAAGGACATTCGCGGCGATCTTCATATGCATACGACAGCTACTGATGGGAAGGCGTCGTTGCAAGAGATGATCGAAACGGCCAAGCAGAATGGCCTACAATATGTCGCCATCACCGATCATTCTCAACGCGTCACGATGGCGCGAGGGCTCGATCCCAAACGCGTACGCCGGCAGTGGCAAGAGATTGACCAAATCAATGCGACTTTGGGCGACGACTTTACCGTCTTGAAAGGGATCGAATGCGACATCCTGGAAAAAGGTGGAATGGATTTGCCAAACGATGTGCTGGCCGAAGCAGATTGGGTTCTGGCGAGCGTCCATTACGGGCAGAATCAGCCACGCAACCAGATTAACGATCGGATTCTGGGTGCGTTGGAGAACCCGCACGTCACCGCCATTGCGCATCCAACGGGACGGTTGATCAATCGACGCGAAGCGTATGACGTTGATCTGGATCTGGTCATGTCCACGGCAAAATCGCAGCGGAAGATGCTCGAGCTTAACGCGAACCCACAGCGGTTGGATTTGAACGATGTGTATTGCGCGGCCGCCAAGCGTCATGGGATTCCAATCGTCATCTCGACCGACGCACACAGCATCGACGGGCTAGACTGCCTGCGGTACGGTGTCCTGCAGGCCCGCCGAGCTGGTCTCACCAAACAAGACGTGGCCAACACACGGACCTGTCAGCAATTGAAGGAGCTGATTGGCGACAAGCGATAGATAGTCAATGCAACACACCGCTTGACTCTCGTGACGGCTGCCCGAAACGCACCGTGGCCGGCACGCCCCAAGATCGCGACTGAGTGCCGCCAGCACTGCTGGCAACGGTGCTGCAGGTCTGCATTTCTGCTTTACGATCTTCGAAGTTCCGCACCCTTGCACACTTTTGTCCCCTCCTGTCCGCCTCCCCATCTCCCCATCTCCCCATCTCCCGTTCCCCATCTCCCGTTCCCCCCTCTCGCCACGGGCACTGATCTTGTCCGTGTTGGTGAATTCCTTTACCGTTCGCCGATCGATTTTCCAGACTAGTCCAAATCCCGTCCAGAAAAGTTGACGTGACTGCATCGGGCATCACCCTAGTTCAATTCCCGCACCGCCGCTGAAACCCGTGAACGAGCATGAACCCAGGATCGAATCCCCACTTCGGGAACTCTCTATTCAATCCGATCTCAATTCAGATCTGGATCATATGTCGTTAGACAAACCGGCTGCGCTGGCCCTTTTGCGCACAATATTGATCAGCCGTCACGCTGACTTGCGTGAACAGAGTTTGATGCGGCAAGGCAGGGGTTGGTTCCATGTCCCAGCGATGGGTCATGAAGCAACGGCGGCCGCAGCGCTTCACGTGCGTGCCAACGACTATTGTTTTCCGATGTATCGTGACCGCGCGTTTGTCCTCTCGCGTGGATTGACGGCGCGCGACTTGGCGCGAGACTTTTTCGCGAAACGGACTAGTTCGAGCGGCGGTAGACAACTGCCAGGCCACTTTAGCGATCGCCAGCGCAATATCTGGAGCCATCCGTCGCCATCGGGCGCCCACATGCTGCCCGCCTGTGGTGCTGCTTGGAATCTGAAAAGGGCCGGCGGCGACGACATCGTTGTGGCGCACATCGGCGACGCATCGTCGCGCCAGGGTGACTTTTACGAAACGGTCTGTATTGCCAGTGAACACAGGCTACCGATTCTGATCATGGTGGCGGACAATGGATACGGAATCAGCACTCCGACATCAGAGACGAATGCCCTGGCATTGAAGGTGTTCAACGAACACCAATGGACCCGAATCAACGGTCGGGACATTCAGCAGTTTCATCGGCAATATGGCGAGTTGGTCGACCAGGTGCGCCAAGGCGATGGTCCGGCGTTCGTCTGGGCTGAATTCGACCGAATGGGCAGCCATACCAACAACGACGATCATCGTCAGTACCGTTCGTCTGATGAACTCGCCCAGATCGTGGCGAGAGACCCGCTGGAGTTGTTCAAACGTCAGATCATCGACCAGGGCTTTACGACTCAGCTCGAAATCGACGCCATTGATTCACACATCCGCGATGACGTTCGCGCGGAATACCGCCAGGCAAGTCGTGAGGCCGATCCGACTGCAGCGGACGTCCTAACGAACGTGTTGGCCGAACCACGTGAAGCCGTGGCGCCGCCGATCGAACTGTCGTCCAGCACGACCATCGCCGACGCCGTCAGCGCAGTGTTTCGCGCCGCCCTGAAGGAAGATGAGAGGTACCTGTTCTTCGGTGAAGACATCGAAGACCCAAAAGGCGGTGTCTTCAAACTAACACAGCAGTTGTCCACAGATTTTCCTGGTCGAGTGGTGAATTCGCCACTCGCCGAATCAACCATCATCGGCATGGCCAGTGGTTTAGCATCGACGGGAATGCGGCCAGTCTTCGAGATTCAGTTCATCGATTTCATCTCCACCGCGTGGAATCAACTGATCACGAACCTCTCGACGCTACGATGGCGTAGCAATGGCGATTGGACGGCACCCTGCGTCTTGTACGCGCCTTACGGCGGTTATCTTCCCGGCGGTGCGATCTGGCATAGCCAGGCGAATGAATCGTCGTTAGCCCACTATCCGGGAATGTGTGTTGCGATTCCCAGCACACCCCAAGATGCCGCTGGTCTGTTTTGGACGGCGATGCACGCGGACGATCCCGTACTCGTGCTGCTGCCCAAACACCTGAGGCGTAAGCCCTTCGTACACCAACGACCGCTCCAACCCGTGCCGTTGGGCAAAGCATCGGTTGTTCGTCCTGGGGACGACATCACGCTCGTCGCTTGGGGAAATACCGTCGAGATCTCCGAACAGGCAGCCGAGCAACTGGAGGATGAGATTGATGTCGAAGTCCTCGATCTGCGTAGCATTGTTCCTTGGGATCGGCAGCGCGTGCTCGCTTCGGTGGCGAAGACCGGTCGTCTGGTCGTGGTCCAAGAGGACACGGAAAACTGTAGTGTTGGTCAGATGGTGATTACCGCCGCAATGCAGGACGCCGAAGTGTGGTCGAGCCTGCGTGCCGCGCCGCAATTGGTCAGCAAATCGAATGTACTGATCGGCTTTCATCCGAACCTCGAATTCGGCTGTTTGCCCTCGGTGGACAATGTCGTCGCCGCCGTGCGGCAAGTTTGCCAAACCGACCAGAAACGTCGGCGCGCCGTTGACCGTGCTGTGCCTCCGGTAGCCGCCTTCGATTCTAACGCGCAGGCCAATGTTGCGACCCCCGGCCAGATGAACGCCGCACCGAACGCAACATCACCACCTTCAGATAATTCTACAAGCGACCGCGACGTGTCTATTCTGGTACCACATTTGGGCGAAGGGATCTACTCAGGCGAAGTTGTCGAACTTCTCCGAAACGTCGGCGACTATGTTCTGCAAGATGAACCGATCTGCGAAATCGAGTCCGAAAAGGCGACCATGACGATCGAAGCATCCCACGACGGCCGGCTAGTCAGTTGGGATGTGGTCTCCGGTGCATCGGTAAACGTCGGCCAGTCGATTGCCAAGATTCGCGTGTCCGACGAGGCTGAAGAGCTGACGGCAGAAACAGTTTCGCCACCCGACACACTCGCGATCTCGACAGGGCCAAGTCAGGTGTCACTGCCGGTGGCCAGTCAGGAACGCTCAAAGAACGCGATCGCGTTGACGCGGGCCGTGCAGGTTCCAACAGCGGCCGTGAACTCTCGGGTCGTGTGGGAGACCGTTCGCCGCGCGTGTCAGAATATGATGGTGGACGGCAAAGCCTGTTCGCCAACATCGTTGATTGCCTGGTCTTTGACGCAAGCCTGCCGAACCGAAGCGGGAGTACGATTCCTAAGCAACTTCTCCCATCGCGACCCCAATTCGAACAGCTTTGATCTGGGCATCGCGGTTTCACTGCCCGATGATGAACTGGCTACTGCAGTCGTTTCAGACGCTGGAAACCTGACCTGGCCCGAGTTCCAGTCGAAATACCGCGAGGCGGTCGTAGCAGTACGCGATGGCAAAGTTCACGACCGGCGCGGGGCACCGATCCAGCTTTCCACGCTGGGGGGACACAAGATTGAACAAGCCCATCCGTTGGTTGTACCGCCTGCAATTGCCACGTTCTTTGTTGGCGAGGCACATTATGAACTGATCGAAGAAGCGGGCCGACCCGTCGCCGCAAGAGTTGCCACGTTGATCATGTCGTTCGACCATCGCCTGGTAAACGGCGTCGGTGCCGCGTCGTTTATCAACGCGGTGCGGAGTCAAATCGAGGATTCTGTTCCCGCCGATTCTGACCAGCTGAAGACGATCATCAAGCTGCGCGACGTGGCTTGATGTCCTGGTCGCGCAAGAGGGGTCATCACCGTCGGCGTGCCCATATTGGATCGATCATCTGTCGATTCAAAGAGTCCCACTGTTCGGTCATCTCTTTTCTTTTCTTGGGTTGCGCCGCCGCCAGGTCACGTGTTTCGCCAATGTCGTCCGCAAGGTTGTACAGATGCCAATTGGCATCGAAGCCGCGACGCGGATTCTTCAACAACTTCCAATCGCCGACTCGCACCGCAGTCTTCTGATTGAGACGCCAAAAAAGCACGTCATGCGGGCGCCCTGCTTCAAGTCCAGTCAAAAACGGGATCAGATTCACGCCATCGATGTTCCGCCGATCCGGGATCGGAGCGTTGGCAACTGCGGCGGCAGTGGCGTAGATGTCCAGCGAAATCACCGGGCGTCGTTCCGTCTTTCCAGCTGACAACGCACGAGGCCATTTGACCATGAAAGGCACCCTGATGCCTCCTTCAAAGACGTCCCCCTTGCCACCCCGTAACGGCAGATTGCTGGAGGTGAGTTCGCGAGTTGGTCCGCCATTGTCGCTGACAAAGAACACCAGGGTATTCTCTTCGAGCCCACATTCTTGCAAAGCCTGCAGAACTTCGCCCACACTGTCGTCCAGGTTGGCCAGCATCGCCGCAAAAATGCGCCGGTGGACGTCCTCGATGTGGCCGAATCGTTTCATGTAGGCGTCAGCGCCTTGCAACGGGCTATGGACGGCGTTGTAAGCAAGGTAGAGAAAGAACGGCCGGTCCCGGCTACGGTCGATGAAATCAACCGCTTCACGCGTCAAGGCGTCCGTCAGGTACGCGGTTTCCTTGACGGGCTGCCCGCCACGCAAAATGGGGTTGTTGGCGTCGTAGGCAGGTTCGTTGCTTCCCATGTGGGTCGAGTAAATTAGGCGGCCGTCTTCGCTGATCCAGCGATCGTTGCCACCACCCAGCCCCTTACGACCATCCGGCAGCGCCTTGCGACGCAACATAGTCGTTACCTGTCGATACGGTGGCGGCACAAAGAAGTGGCCCTCGTGCATAAAGCCGAAGAACTCGTCGAAGCCACGCCGCGATGGATGAAACGAAGCGTGGCCACCCAAATGCCATTTTCCAAACAGGGCCGTTGTATAGCCGGCATCATGAAGATGTTGCGCCAACGTAACCTCCGAAGCCGGTAGCCCCGCACGGGGATCCTCGTTGTGATGCCCGGTTGGATTGTTTTCGTAGCCAAACCGAGTTTGATATCGACCAGTCATCAAGCCCGCGCGCGAAGCGCTGCAATACGCCGCCGTGACATAGCCGTCGGTAAAACGAATTCCAGTCTTTGCGATCGAATCAATATGCGGCGTTGGAATCTGAGGATTGCCCTGGCAACCGAGCTCGCCATACCCCAAATCATCCGCAAACAAGAGTACAATGTTGGGGCGATGTCCGTCTGATCGAGCTGCTTCCCGCTGAGCTAAGCATGGAGAAACGGCACCTATGATGAACAGCAGAAACAGTGAGAGTTTTCGGTACATGGGAGGTCTCTGGACGGGTGCGTGGAAATGCGTTGCCGGCGGTGTGTCCGGGCAGGAACTTCATTATGACTGCAGCGGACCATTCCGGCCATGCATCGTGACGACACATAGGGCAAGCTGTCCGAGGAACCACGAATGAACGCCAATGCACGCGAATCTTCTCGTCTGTTAGCGCCCGTTCGTGTTCATTAGAAGTGGTTCTGCACCTGTTTCGACTGTTTCGCGCTCACGCATTATGTCTTCGTGGAGACCGACTCCATTCAACGGTGCGGCGTCACCTCTTCCGCCCATTGGCGATGCAGCGTTTTGAGATGTTGGACGAGTTCCGTTTGTTCTTTGGCGTGATCTATTGTCTCTGGTTTGTCGTCAGTGAGCCGAAGTAGCGTCATTTTCGACTTACCTTCGGTCCCAATCAGTTTCCAGCTGCCATCTCGAACGGCCCACTTTTTGCCCCACTGAAAATGAAGAACGCCTCCGTAGCCTGACGGCGATTCGGCAGATTCGATGATGGGTAGTAGACTGTGGCCATCAAACGTCGGAGCATCGGCTTCACGCTCGATCCCGCAGAGCTCCGACACGGTCGGATACCAATCCATCGCCGTGATGATCTGATCGCGGACCGTGCCTTGCGGCAGTTTTCCGGGGAAGCTGATGATCGCTGGCACGCGAACTCCGCCCTCCAGAAACGTCCCTTTCTGGCCGATCCACTTGCCCGTGTTGCCCCCGCCACTGGCGCCATAGAAATGGCCCTTCGGGTAACCGCTCTTGTGATTGTCAACTTGTATGCGGTTGGTAACTTCCTCCGAGTGCCCGTTGTCGCTCATGAAGATCACGATGGTCTTCTCTCGCAGCTGGCAAGACTCGAGCTGTTCGATGATTCGGCCGATGTAGTAATCGGTTGTGGTCACGACCGCGCCGTAGGACCGACGCGCCGGATCCTTGATGTCCTGGTAAAAATGTTCGTGCTGTTTCAGAGCCTGCTCGGGGTAGTGCGGAATGTTGAACGGCACATACAGGAAAAAGGGCCGTTCTTTGTTCTGCGCGATGAAATCCAGTGACTGCTCGATCATCATCTCCGGAAAGTACTTACCGTTGGCATCGACGGCCTCCGTTCCTTCGTACAGATCGTGAAAACCACTGCCATGGAGAAAGTAGTGATTGTAGTTGTCGATGAATCCATCCCGAATTCCGAAGAACTCGTCGAAGCCTTGCTTCTTTGGCCCAAAATTGCGATGCGCACCGAGGTGCCATTTTCCAAAAAGTGCCGTGCGATACCCCAGGGACTTTAGCGCTTCGGCCAGTGTCACTTCCTGCAAGGCCATATTGATACCAAGCTTGGCGTGCATGTCGCCCTGTGTCCAGAAATGCACGCCGCTTCGTTGCGGGTGTCGGCCAGTGAGCAAGGCGGCACGGGCAGGGCAACAAACGGTATGCGAATAGGCCTGAGTAAACCGTACGCCAGTAGCCGCAAGCTTGTCGATATTGGGCGTTTCGAGGTCGGTTGATCCGTAGCAGTTGGCGTCCAACGTACCCTGGTCGTCGGTCAGTAGGATGACCACATTGGGACGAGGTTGCGCGGCGCCGGCGATGGCCAATGGTGTGGAAAGCAAAAGGAGAATTGCGAAGGTGCGAAGAATAGACATTGAGTTTTCCAGTAAATTGGCGTTTATGAGCGGTTCTCAGAAAATGCCGTGTTTTCAATCCATCAGTGTTTTCAATCGAGTTTCGCTTGTTTGGCTAACCGGTTTGATTCAGACTGCCAGATACCCACAAGTTCTTTGACTTTTTGCGGCATCACGTCGGCGAGGTTTCGTAGTTCAAGTGGGTCGTCGTCAAGGTTGAATAACTCCCACGGTTTCTTGGTCTCGGCGACAATCTTCCATCTGCCATGCCGGAGTGCGCGTCCCTTTGCGTGGTGGAAGAAAAGTGTCTCGTGGCCGGCCAGCTTCCGGCCGTTGAACGTCGAGGCCAGCGAATGCCCGTCCATTTTGATCGATGGCTTGTCGCCGGATCTCTGCGGCTGCCTGGCGCCCGTGACCTCCAGCACTGTGGGCATGATGTCAATCAAGTGGGAAACTGTCGGAACCAAGCGGCCCTTCGATGCGATCCCCTGCGGCCAATGTGCGATCATCGGTGTACGAACACCACCCTCGTGATCGAACTGTTTGAACATGCGATACGGGGTGTTCGATGCATTCGCCCAACCATAGCCATAACTCTGATAGGTGTCCTCGGGGCCCGGCATAATCTCCGGTAGGTTTCCTGGCCGCACGGGACGACCGTCGCGAGTTTGTTCTGGAAGGTAGTCGCCCTTTCGTTTCGGATCGTATTCGACGTGACAGCCGCCATTATCCACTGTAAACAAGAGCAAGGTGTTTTCGAATCGCTTCGTCTCCTTTAACGCTTCGACGATCCGGCCGATTCCTCGATCCATTGCGGTGACCTGCGCCGCATAGACCTCCATTCGGCGTTGCTGCCACGTTTTGTGCCGTGCATCCTCCCATGCCGGAACCTTTGGGTGGCGTGGGGAGAGTGACAGCTCTTTTGAAACGATGCCAAGCTGCTTCATTTTTGCGAGACGCTGTCTACGCAACTCATCCCAACCCATCACATATTTTCCTTGATACGCTTTGATGTCCTCGTCCGGCGCATGCAGCGGCCAGTGAGCGGCGGTGTAGGCCACGTACAGAAACATGGGCTTTTTTGCATCGGCATGTCGGATCATTCGGTCGGCTTCATGACTGATCGCGTGCGTGAAGTAGTAGTCAGGATCCTCCTGTGCCTCCGATTCGACGTTCCTTCGGTTGCGCGACAGATGGGCCGGTGCAAAGAAACTCGCGGCACCACCCAGGATACCGTAGAACTGATCAAACCCACGATCGACCGGGAAAATGTGATATGGTTTTCCGGCCAGATGCCACTTGCCGGACATCGACGTCTGATATCCGTTCTTGTGGAGCGCTTCGGCCAACGTCACGCAGTGTGGATGAAGCGCGCTGCTGACCATCGAAGTCTTGTGATAAACGCCGGTCAGCATCGCAGCCCGCGATACCCAACACATGTTCTCGCTATAGAAATTCGTAAATTGTAGTCCACCGCCGGCCAAGCGATCCAGATTCGGTGTTTGGATTTCGCCACCGTAACATCCCAAGTCCGAATACCCCATATCATCGGCCATGATCAAAACGATGTTGGCGCGAGTGGTAGTTTTGTCGGAAGTCGCTGCGTAGACCTCTAGTTGCAGCAAGGGGCTCAACGCGAGCGTGAAGACGATTGCACTTACCACTTGCACTAAGTTCAATCGGGAATCACAGGACGGCAATCCTGCCCGGAAGGCTAGATAGAGAATGTTCACATATCTCTTGGCAATCTTCGCCATCGCACACCCTTTCATTTGGCGGTGTTGCAGTGCCTACCAAAAAAAGACCAGAGGCACGGGGCGGCAACCCCATGTGTGCCTTTGGCTGGCTAGAAACCGAGAACGGTCCCTCAGCGCTTCATTCTATGATCCGGCGGCAACCGGATACAACCTGTAAGGTCGACAACACAAAGCGAAGGGCAATGGCGATCGTCATGACCGCGTTCAACCACACTGTGAAGGAGGAAGAAGTTCTCGATAGCAATCCGAGCAGCAACAGATATCGGTCGGCTTCTCCCGATAGGTTGGGATCGTGACG
>MPMB02066145.1_pt1 | contig 13899 bp, 12 predicted proteins | sample 1617371 | NCBI WGS metagenome assembly MPMB02 (sample SAMN05944808, study PRJNA350692) | marine metagenome | biome: marine; feature: ODZ; material: water; isolation source: 300 m water sample filtered on 0.2 um supor filter | place: Pacific Ocean | collected 2012-04-08 | depth 300m m
CCGCATCGGCGATGCTTCGCTGGCCATGCCCTTCGATTTCATACGCCTGCCCTTCACGGCCTTGGTGGGTTATCTCGCCTTCGCCCAGCGGCCCGATGTCTGGGTCTGGATCGGCGCTGCCGTGATCTTCGCCGGATCGGCCTACGTCACCCACCGCGAGGCCCTGGCCCAGCGCCGGGCCCAGAGCCAGGGGAAAGCACCATGACGAGCGCGGATCCGCGGCCCGAGGCGGTTTTCGTTTATGGACTCAATGATTGGACCGAGCCCTATGTGGCGCTGATCGAGAGCCTGGGTACCAGCATCACCGCCTATGTCGATAGCGAGCAGGCCGGGAGCAACTTCCGCGGGGCCAAGGTTTTGGATCCGGCGGCCTTCGTCGAGCGCTACGGCGCCCAAGGTGCCGAGCCGGTGGTGATCTTGAGCCGCAGCGCCGACGGTCTACAGCCCAATTTCGAGGCCGGGGTGACGCTGCTGGCCAACGAACTGGGCTGTCGCCGCCGGCTCTTGCATCCGGCCTTCCTCAAACGCTACATCAGCCCGCCGTTCCCTTTCGGCCACGCTCTTTTCGGCTATCCGAGTTCCGGCAACACTCTGTTGGGCAGCCTGCTGGAGGAGTTTCTGGGCCGCCGTCTGGCCGCCGAGAAGCCCGAATTCGACATCGCCATCCAGCTCATGCGGGCGGCCTGTACCGAGCACATGACGATGCTCTCGGACACCGTCTTCCGGGCCGCCCGGGGGCTCGGCGCCTGGGCCGTGCAGGGCCGCCTGATCCGCACCGGATCCTTCGACCTGGCGCTCAGCGCCGGGCCGCGCCAAGCCCGCGAGGCCGAACGCGGCCTGCCTTCGCCCAAGTTCATGTATCTCTCCGGCCTGGGCGGCTTTCCCCACGTCATGGGCCAGAGCTATGCCAGCCACGAGCTTGTCGACGAGGCCCTGATGGTGGAGATGAAAGCGCTGAATTTGGAGGTCTTCGTGGCCTGCCGCCAGCCGCTCGACATCATCGTCTCGCTGGCCGCCAAGCACTGGCGGCCGCCCGACGCGGTGTTGCACGATATGGCCTGGTTCGGCCGCGTGGCCGAGAACCTCAAGGCCTGGTACGAGGCGGCGCTCCAGCGCTCCGGCCAGCTCACGATGGTGCGCTACGAGGAGCTTCTGGAGCGCCCGCTCGAGATCATCCTCAGGCTGGCCGAAGCGGCCGGCTACGAGCTCGAGGGCGAGGCCGAGGCGAAATGGCTGGCCGAGGCCTACATCGGCCGCACCCTGCAGGCGCCGGGCTCCTCGGCCGCGCTGTTCGAGTCCGGCCACCTCTGGCAGCCCGGCGCCGGCAAGTGGCGCGAGCGGCTGTCGGCGGGGCATGTGGGAATCCTCGAAGACCTCGATTACGGCCGATTCCTCGAAGATCTTGGGTACGGTTCCGATTTCGCGGGGCCCCTCAAGGGCCGCGAGCCACCGGCCGCGCCGCTTGCCATGGATGCGGCCTGGCTGGCCTGGCACGACTACACCACGCACCGTTCGCAGGGCTACCCCGTGACCTTCCACCACGAGGACGAGATTTTCGTCGAGTTCGGCGAGGCGCCCCAGGGGCCGCAGGGGCCGCAGGGACCAACGACGCTCTACACCAACGACGCCGAAGCCGCCGAACTTTTACCCCGGCTTTTGGACAGTGACTTCAGCCGGGTTTTGTTCGACGCCATCTAGATTCACAATGATTGCTGCTAGACAGCACAAAACCTGCTATCACGCGGCCGGGTTTTGGCGGCAGCGGAGGAGGTTCCCATGGCCGAGGCGTGGACGGTTTATCTATCGGGCGAAGGGGCCCAGGATCTGCTGGCCGCCCCGGTAGATGTCCATGACCTCGCCCCGCGGCCGGCGCAACCGCAAGCGCAGCTCGTCGCCCCGTTCGAGGGTTTCGCGGGCCTCGGCGGCCGTGAACGGCAACCAGCCCAAGATGTCCTCTTTTTCGTAAACGAAGCTTTCGCCGGGATATTCCACCAGGCGAAATCTGACGTCGGCGTGGTGGACGGCGTAGCCCCTGTTATGGCTCTCGCCTTGGTGCGCCGTGAAGCTTTCCAGCCTGCCTTCCAGCGCGACGCTGGTGCGCAGCGGGCTCTGCCAGACAAGCCAACTGGCGGCGGCCAAGAAGGCGGCGGTAAACAGCAGGCGCTGGGCGAGTTCCTTCACACCGCTTCGACGACCAGCACCACACCGTCCGTGCCCGAAACCTTGACGCGGCTGCCGGCGGCCATGTCGGGGCCCTTGAGTTTCCAGATGACGCCGTCGAGCTTGATCTGGCCGCGGCCGTTGTGGATGGCCTCGTCGAGCACGAATTCACGGCCCGTGTGCTGTTCGGCGCGGCGGTTGAGGGTGGTTTCGTCCTCGGGCTTGTGTCGCGCCAGCAAATAACGCCGCCCCACCACCAGGCAGAGCACCGAGAGCACGGCAAAGAGCAAGAGCTGGTAGCGCCAGCCCAGGTCGTCGAAGATGAGCAGGATCAGGCCCACCACGGCGGCTGCCAGCCCGGGCCAGAGCAGCACCGTCGAGGGCATGATGAGCTCGAGCACGATGAGCGCCGTGCCAAAGGCCCACCAGTGCCAGAACTCGGCGGCTTCGAGCAGTTCGATCATTTCTCTTTGCCGCCCAGCGCCTCACGGGCGATCTCGCCGATGCCGCCGACGGCCGAGACCAGGCTGGAAAGCTCGAGCGGCATGAAGAAGGTCTTCTGGTTGTCGCCCTGGGCAAATTCCTTCAGCGCCTCGACGTATTTCTGGGCGATGAAGTAGTTGATGGCCTGGACCTCGCCGGCGGCGATGGCTTCCGAGACCATGCGGGTGGCATTGCCTTCGGCCTCGGCCTGGCGTTCGCGCGCTTCGGCATCGCGGAAGGCGGCCTCCTTGCGGCCCTCGGCGGCCAGCATGACGGCCTGCTTTTCACCCTCGGCCTTGAGGATCTCGCTTTGGCGCAAGCCCTCGGCCTCGAGGATGTTGGCCCGCTTCTCGCGCTCCGCCTTCATCTGCCGGGCCATGGCCTCGACGATGTCGCGCGGCGGGTCGATGTCCTTGATCTCGATGCGGGTGACCTTGATGCCCCAGGGCGCGGTGGCGTCGTCGACCACGTCGAGCAGTTGGGCGTTGATCTGGTCGCGTTTGGACAACAGCTCGTCCAAGTCCATCGAGCCCATCACCGTGCGCAAATTGGTCATGGTGAGATTGAGGATGGCGAGTTCCAGGTTGTTGACCTCGTAGGCCGCCTTGGGGGCGTCGATGACCTGGAAGAAGATGACGCCGTTGGCCCGCACCATGGCGTTGTCCTTGGTGATGACTTCTTGCTCCGGCACGTCGAGCACGCTCTCCATCATGTTGAGCTTGCGCCCGATGCTGTCGATAATCGGCATGATGACGTGAAAGCCCGGGCGCAGGCTGCGGGTGAAGCGGCCGAAGCGCTCGACGGTGAACTCCCAGCCCTGGGGCACCACCTTGACGGCCAGCAGCAAGAGCACCAGCGCCAGCAGCACCATGACCAGGACGAAGATGGTAAAACCGGTAAATTCAGTCATGTTTTTTTGACTCCCTGTCTGGTTTCCCCTCAGCCCCCCCGGGGAAGCGGAAAACCCGGCACGCTAACACCCAGAACGATAACTTTTCCTGAATCCCGACGATAGCGTCAAACAACAGTCGTGCCGCCGTCGACCACCAGTTCGGCGCCGGTGACATAGCGCGATTCATCCGAGGCCAGAAACAATATGACGTTGGCCACGTCAGCGGCCTGGCCCAGCTCGCCCATCGGTATCATGGCGGCGCGTTCGGCCTTGCTCACTTCGATGTCGGGGCCGCGCAATTCCAGGACCTGGGTGCCCATGTCGGTCTCGATCAGTCCCGGATGCACCGAATTGCAGCGGATGCCATAGCCCTGGCGGGCGCAGTGCACGGCCACCGATTTGCTGAACTGGCGCACGCCGCCTTTGCTGGCGCCGTAGGCGGTGACGTGGGGCGTGCCCATCAGCGCCGCGATCGAGGAGAGGTTGACGATCGAGCCGCCACCGCTATCGCGCAGCAGCGGGATGGCGTACTTGCAACCCAGAAAGACGCCGTCGAGATTGACCTTTTGCACCGCCTGCCATTCCTCCAGCGTGGTCTGCTCCGGGTCCTGCTCGGCCGTTAGCGCCAGGATGCCGGCGTTGTTGATCAGGGCATCGAGGCGGCCTTCGTTCGCCCGGATATCATCGATGACGCGCTGCCAATCGGCCTCGCTGCGCACGTCGTGGGCCAAGGCCCGGCCGGCGACGAACTGGGCCGTGGCTTCGGCCGTGGCCTGGTCTAGGTCGCTGGCGACGATGCGGGCGCCCTCGCCGGCCAGGCGCTGGGCCGTCGCCTTGCCGATGCCGGTACCGGCGCCGCTGATCAACACCACCTTGTCCTGCATGCGTGCCATGGGATTTTCCTTTCCTCCGTTGCAAAGCCCGGGGGCCATGATAATGCGCTAACATCGTACCGTCCCAGGGGAGAGCAATGTGAACGACGATAGGAAAAACGCCAAACCCCAAGATTTGTCACCCGAAACCCTGGCGGCCCAGGCCATGGGTGGCGTCGATGGCGAGACCCGGGCCCTGGTGCCGCCCGTACACCCCTCGACCACCTTCGAGCGCGACGCCGACGGCGGCTACAGCTCGGGCCGGGGCTACACGCGGCCGCACAACCCGGGCTACGACGAGCCCGAGGCCTTGCTGACGGCGCTCGAGGGCGGTGCCGAGAGCCTGCTCTTTGCCTCGGGCATGGCGGCGGCCACGGCCGTCTTCCAGGCGCTGCTGCCGGGCGATCATGTGGTGGCGCCCCGGGTCATGTACTGGGCGCTGCGCAAATGGCTGGTCGATTTCGCGCTGCCCTGGGGACTGGAGGTGGAATTCGTCGATACTTCCGACGGTGCCGCGTTGGAAGTCGCCATGCGGCCGGGACGGACCCGGCTGGTGTGGCTCGAGACCCCGGCCAACCCGACCTGGGCCATCACCGACATCGCCCAGGCGGCCGAGATCGCGCACGCTGCCGGGGCCCGCCTGGCGGTCGACAGCACGGTGCCGACGCCGGTGTTGACGCGGCCCATCGAATGGGGCGCCGACCTGGTGGTGCACAGTGCCAGCAAGGGGCTGAACGGCCATTCTGACGTGCTGGCGGGCGCCATCGTGGGGGCCCGCCAGGATGCCTTCTGGCAGCGCCTGCGGGCCTGGCGGCGCGACGGCGGGGCCGTGCTTGGGCCCTTCGAGGCCTGGCTTTTGCTGCGCGGCATGCGCACGCTTTTCCCCAGGGTGCGGCAGTGCTCCGCCAGTGCGCTATTCGTGGCCCGCCATTTCAGCGGCCACCCGGCGCTCAGTGACGTGCTCTACCCCGGACTTCCCGACCATCCCGGCCACGCCGTGGCGGCGCGCCAGATGCAGGGCGGTTTCGGCTCCATGCTGTCGCTGCGCTTGGCCGGCGGCGAGGCGGCGGCCATGGAGCTGGCGGCCCGGGTCCAGGTCTTCACCCGCGCCACCTCGCTGGGCGGCGTCGAAAGCCTGATCGAGCACCGGGCCAGCATCGAAGGGCCGGCGACGCCGGTGCCGGCGGATCTTTTGCGCCTCTCCATCGGTCTCGAGGATCCGGGGGATCTGATTGCCGATTTGGAACAAGCGCTGGCGGGGCTGCCCGAGGTCGGCGAAAGCCGTACGGCGGCGGTGTCAACGCCGACGCCGGCGCCCAGCGACCCCGTCGAGAAGGTGTTGGAAATCCACCTCAGGCCGCAAGTGCGCGAGCGCGGCGGCGACTTGGTGGTGCGGAGCTTCCGGGACGGCGTGCTGGAGCTTGGCATCAAGGGCTCGCCCGGCGCCGCCATGGCCATGGCGGAAACCATCCGCAACACGCTCTGCCACTACCTGCCCGAGGTGGCCGAGGTGCGCCTGGCGCCGGCCGGTCCGGCCGGCCCGGGCGGCAGCGGCGACGCGGCGGCGCGGCTGCAAAGCCTGCTCGACGACGAGATCAATCCCGCCGTGGCCGCCCACGGCGGCCGTATCGTGCTGGCCGAGCTGGCCGACGGCGTCGCCCGGCTGCGCCTCGAAGGCGGCTGCCAGGGCTGTGCCATGGCCGAGATGACGCTGCGCCAGGGCGTCGAGCCGATGCTGCGGGCGGCCCTGCCGGAGATCGTCGCGGTGGTCGACATGAGCGACCACGCCGCCGGCAAGGCGCCTTATTTCAAGACCCGCAAGGGTGGCGCCTGAGGCTGCGAACCGCCTCAGGCGCCCCATACGGAATCCGAATGATTGATTCGGATTCCGTATGATTTTTCACGGGACCCTCACCGGGCCCGCGCGTCCGCGCGCTTGGCCGCCGCCTCAATGGCGGCTTGATACCAAATCCGAATTGATCATTTGGATTCGGTATCCGACGCCCCTTGCCTTGTCGGTCCTAGGCTTTGGCCAGGGCCTGGTCGATGTCGGCGATGATGTCGTCGATGTGCTCGATGCCGACCGAGAGCCGCACGTAGCCCTCGGTAACGCCGGTGGCCAATTGCTCATCGGCCGAGAGCTGGGAATGCGTGGTGCTGGCCGGATGCACCGCCAGGCTGCGCACGTCGCCGATGTTGACCAGGTGGTAGAACATCTCCAGCGCCTCGATGAATTTTCGTCCGGCGGCGCCGCCGCCGACCAGCTCGAAGCCCACCAGACTGCTGTAGCCGCCGCTGAGATAGGCATCGGCGCGGCGCTTGGCCTCGCCTTCCATGAGGCCGGGGAAGATGACCTTGGTCACCGCTTTGTGCCCGGCCAGGTAGTCGGCCACCTTGGCGGCGTTGGTGGAATGCTCGCGCATGCGCAGCGGCAGGGTTTCCAGTCCCTGGATGAACTGGAAGGCGTTGTAGGGGCTCATGGAAGCGCCCAGGTCGCGCAGCAGCGTCACCCGCGCCTTGATGATGTAGGCGATGGGCCCCAGCGGCTTGACCGCTTCCGTCCAGACCGCGCCGTGGTAGCTGGGATCGGGCGTGTTGAGCATGGGGAAGCGCTCGGCGTGGGCCTCCCAGTCGAAGTTGCCGCCATCGACGATGACGCCGCCGATCGAGGTGCCGTGGCCGCCGATGTATTTGGTGGTGGAATGCACGATGATGGCGGCGCCGTGGTCGAAGGGCCGGCACAGCACCGGTGCCGCGGTGTTGTCCATGATCAGCGGGATGCCCAGCTTGCGGCCGGCCTCGGCCACCTCCTTGATGGGGAAGACCTCGAGCTTGGGATTGGGCAGGGTCTCGGCGTAGATCGCCCGGGTCTTCTGGTCGGCCGCCTTGGCGAAGTCCTCGGGATCGGCGGGGTCGACGAAGCGCACCTCGATGCCCATGGTGCTGAGCGTGTTGGCAAACAGGTTCCAGGTGCCGCCGTAGAGATCGGTCGAGCTGATGATGTTGTCGCCGGCGTGGGCGATATTTTGGATGGCGATCATGCTGGCCGCCTGGCCCGAGCCCACCGCCAGGGCCGCGACGCCGCCTTCCAGCGCCGCCACGCGGTCTTCCAGCACGGCGCAGGTCGGGTTCATGATGCGGCTGTAGATGTTGCCCAGCTCCTTCAAGGCGAAAAGGTCGCTGGCGTGCTCGGTGTCGCGGAACTGATAGGACGTGGTCTGGTAGATGGGTACCGCGACGGCGCCCGTTTCGGCGTCGAAACGGTGCCCGGAATGCAGCACCACGGTCTCGGGATTTGTGAAATTGTCAGCCATGTTGAAGACTCTCCTGAGATTTGCCTCTGTGGGCCATTGATGGTGTCCCCCCGATTGGAATTCCGGGTTGGGCCGAGCATACAGGCTTGGGCTGGTGGCGGCCAAGCTTGGCGGTTGGCGGCGCCTGGTGAACTGGGTTAGCCTCGATCCATCTCGAGTTGAGACGAGACGGCGGTAAGGGGGGAAATCACCGTGAAGATCGTCAAAATCGTGGCCGGGATCGTCTTGATCCTGGTGCTGGTGATGGCTGCCGGCATCGGCTATCTGCGCTTCGGCCTGCCCCGCGTGGGGCCGGCGCCGGACATCGCCATCGAGGGCACGCCGGAACGCCTGGCCCGCGGCCGCTATCTGGTCGAGCACGTCATGGGCTGCATGAGTTGCCATTCGCCGGCCTGCCACGTGGATCGCTATGCGCTGCCGCCGATCGCCGCCAAGAAGGGGGCGGGGGGCCTCTTTTTCAGTCCCAAAAACCGTTTCCCCGGCACCCTCTATGCCAAGAACATCACGCCCCACAACCTGGGCAGCTGGAGCGACGGCGAGATCGTGCGGGCCCTGACGGTGGGAGTCGATCGTGAGGGCGAGCCCCTCTTTCCTCTGATGCCCACGCGCTTCTATGCCGTGCTCGACCGCGAGGATATCTACGCCGCCGTGGCCTACCTGCGCACCCTCGAGCCGGTGGCCAACGAGGTGCCGAAATCCGCGATCGACTTCCCCCTGAACTTGATTATCCGCACCGGCATCGCGGAACGAGGGTTCGGCAAGCGCCCCGAGCCCTCGGACGGCTTGGCCTATGGCCGCTACATGGCGACGGCAGCGGGTTGCGTCGATTGCCACACGAACGTGGTCGAGGGCAAGGCAGTGGGCCAGCCCTTCGCCGGCGGCATGGAATTTTATCTTCCGCCCATGGGCTTGGTGCGTTCGGCCAACATTACGCCCGACAAGCAAACCGGTATCGGCGACTGGGACCGCGAGGCCTTCATCGACCGCTTCAAGGACCTCACCCCCGAGGCCGTGATGGAGATGAAAGTCGAGCCCGGCGAGGCCAACACGCTGATGCCCTGGTGGGAGTTCTCCGGCATGACGCGGCAGGATTTGGGCGCCATCTACGATTATCTAATGACGCTAAAGCCGGTGCGGGCGGAAATCGTCACCTTCGAGCCCATCGCCAGGTAGGCGCTCCAATCAAGGAATAGGGCGGGCGGGGCCCGGCGGGGGCCTCGGGGCTTGGCGCATTGGCTTTGACTCAAGTATTTAATTGAATGCGTGAACTACGAATCCGTCAAAGCGATGGCATCGGTGTTCTGGGAAGGCCTGGGGGAAATCTCGGCGATTGTGCCGTCACCGCCCGGCCGGGCTAGAATGGCGCTGCCTTTTGGGAGAAACCCGTGCCACCGCCCACCGCCGCCCCCACAGCCGCCCCTACAGCCGCCCATGTCAAAGCCCAGGCCATGGATCTCGGCGCCCACCTGGTGGGCATCGCCGGTGCCGCCACGCTGAACGCCTTTCCCCCCGATCCCCGGGTGCCGCAGACGCCCGAGCGCATCTCGCCCCATGTGCAGAGCGTCATCGTCATCGCCCAGCGCATCCCGGTCGGCGCCTTCCGCTGCAAAGCGAACGACCCGGTGCAGTACATCGACATGCTGGTCATGCGGCGCATGGACAAGATCGCCTACCGCCTGGCCGACTGGCTCGAGGGCCAGGGTTATCCCAGCTTCGTCACGGCCGCCCAGGAGACCGACTGGAACTACAAGCGCGCCAGCTACGGCCGGCTGTCGACGCGCCATCTCGGCATCGAGGCCGGGCTCGGTACTTTCGGCCTGGAGGTCAACATCCTGAGCCCCGAGTTCGGGCCCCGGCTTTACCTCACCGGCATCCTCAGCGAGCTCGAGCTCGAGCCCGACGCCATCATGACGGAGCAGGTCTGCATCGGCGAAAGCTGTTCGCGCTGTTTGCATGCCTGCCCTTCCGACGCCGTGCGCCACTTCGGCATCGACAAGCGGGCCTGTGCCGTCGAGGCTCAGGAGTACGGCTTCGGCACCATGCTCAAGTTCTGGGACCGCTTTCACAAAGCCGAGCGCGGCGAAAAGGCAAAGATGTTCACGTCGCGCGAGGTGCTGGGCACCTGGCAGGGTTTTCTGCGCGTGGTCGGCTCCTTCGGCGACTGCCCGCGCTGCCTGGCGGTCTGCCCGGTGGGCAACGACTACCATGCCCATCTGGCCCATATCCAAAAGGTCATCCCCGAGAAGACGCCGGAAAAGGCGGCGAAGGCCGCCGACTTCAAAACCGCCCGCAAACTGGGCGGCGACATCCCCGGGCTCGACGATTGGAACCTGCGTTGGGTGGGACGCGAGGGCTACCAGGGCATCGTCGCCCGCCAGCTTCAGGCCTTCAAGAAATTGCAGGCCGGGCGGGCCGAAGACGAGAGGGAATCCTGATCATGGTGGCCATCTTCAAGTCGGACCTGACGGCCGCCGAGGTCAAAACCAAGGCCCGCGAGCTGGGCGCCGATCTGGTCGGCATCGCCGACGGCCGGGTGATGGACGCCCATCCCCCCGATGGCGATGACCCGCGCCGGCCCAGCGACATCACGGCCCACGACGGCGGCCGCTGCATCGTGCTGGCCAAGCGCCTCAACGCCGGCGCGGCGCGCATCCCGCGCTGGGACGAGCGGCACAAGTACTATAACGACGAGCTCTGCCTGACGCTGCTGGAGGAATGCTCGCTGGAACTGGTCTACTGGCTCGAGGACCAGGGCTTTCCCGCCCTCATCGTGCCGCCGGTGCACGTCGAGCCGCGGCGCTACGGCGGCCAGCCCGGCGAACACCTCAAGCCCATGCTGTCGCTCAGCCATGCCGCGGTCGAGGCCGGGCTGGGTACGCTGGGGCTCAATCTGCAACTGCTGACGCCCGAGTTCGGCCCCCGGGTCATGCTGACAGCGGTGCTGTCGTCGCTGCCGGTGGAGCCCGACCAACGCCTCGGCCAGGCGCTGTGCCACGGCCCGGCCTGCGGGCGCTGCCTGCTGAGCTGCCCCGGCGACGCCGTCGGGCACTGGCAGCGCGACTGGCCGGCCTGCGACCGCTTCCGCTCGCCGCACGGTTTCAAGGCGCTTTCCGACCACGTGGTGGCAATCATCAACGAGCCCGACCCCGGGCAACAGGCCGAGCTGATCCGCTCCGAGAGCACCTTCGATCTCTGGCAGAGCATTCTGCGCGGTGCCGGCGTCATCACCGGCTGCCGGCGCTGCCAGGACGTCTGCCCGGTGGGTGCCGACGCGGACGGGCTGCTGGGCGACGTGCTCGACGAGATCGCCGAGGCGACGCCCGAGAAGGAGGCCCGCCGGGCCACTTTGGCGGCCGCCGGGCCGGAGCCCGAAGCCTACCAAAGCCAGGGCCGCTGGATCGGTACCCTGGAGGAGAACCGACGAGGATCGAAATGAGCCAACATCCCGACCCCTATTCCGACCTGCCGCCACCCTTTTCGCTGCCCAAATCGCAGGCCGAGATCGAAGAGATCCAGCGTCGGCGGAAACGCATAGCGGTCGAAACCGCGCGCCGCGCCCCCTTCTTCGCCGGCAAGCTCGACCACGTCGACCTCGAACGCCTCGACGATCCCGAGGAATGGCGCAAGATCCCCATTCTCGACAAGGAGATGCTGCGGGCCCTTTCCAACGAGGAATTCTATCGCGACTTCTGTATCGCGCCCAGGCGCGAGATCGCCGAATACTGGCGTTCGGGCGGCGCCACCGGGCGGCCGCTCTTTTATCCCCGGACCCATGAGGACATGCGCTACAACATGCCCGGTTTCCGCCGCACCTACGATTGCATGGGCAGCGGGCCCGAGGACATCGCCTTCAATTCCTTTCCGCTCGGCATTCACCCGGCCGGTCATTTGTGGGCCCGGGCCGGTGAGCAAATGGGGCTCGGCATGGTCTGGGCCGGAGCCGGCGCGGCGCTGCCCTCGTCGATCCAGCTCGAGCTCATCGACACCTTCGAGCCCAACCTCTGGATGGGCATGAATTCCTATGGCCTGCATCTCGCCAACATGGCCGAGGCCGCCGACACCGACTTGGCCGGCGGCTCGGTCGAGCGTGTACTGTGTACCGCCGAGCCCATGTCGGAAGCCAAGCGGACCAAGCTGCAGCGTGCCTGGGGGGCCGAGGTCTTCGACTGCTTCGGCATGACGGAATGCACCATGATGGGCGGCGAGAGCCCGGCCCACGACGGCTATCACATGTATACCGACCTGGCTTTCATCGAGGTGCTGGACCCCGACACCCTACAGCCGGTGGCCGAGGGCGAGGTCGGCACGCTGGTGGTGACGCCGCTCTGGGGCAACCACTCGACGCCCTTCCTGCGCTGGTCGTCAGGCGATCTCGTGACGCTGCGCCAGGAAGGCCGACACGACGGGCCCTATGCCGTCTTTCCCGTGCTCAAGCACGCCCAGCGCACGATCGGCTTCTTCAAGGTGCGCGGCATCAACATCGGCCATTCCGAGTTCGAGGACTTCATGTTCGGCCAGGCCGAAGTCAACGACTTCAAGGCCGAGGTGGTGTCGGGCGAAGGCAACGACGAGTTCAGGCTGTCGGTGGAATTCAAGCGCGGCAGCGGCGCCGAGGTGACCCAGGCCCTGGCCGGCCGCGTCAAGCAGACCTTCGAACTCAGCCTCGCCGTGGTGGTGCTGGAAACCGGCACGCTGGGCAAGGAGTTCGAAAAAAACGTCAAGGCACCGCGCTTCGTCGATCGCCGCGAGTAGGGCGGCAAACCCCTTACCCCCGATACCCCCGGCGGTGCATACTCGGGCCATGCCCAGCGGTCGCCACCATTTGCAGATCCCCGGACCCACCAACGTGCCGGATCGTATTCTGCGCGCCCTGGCCCGGCCCACCATCGACCACCGCGGCCCGGCCTTCCAGGAACTCAGCCAGCGCCTGCTGCAGGGGCTGGGCCCGGTTTTCGGCACCAAGGACCCGGTGCTGATCTTTCCCGCCTCGGGCACCGGTGCCTGGGAGGCGGCCCTGGTCAACAGCCATTCGCCGGGCGATCGCAGCTTGATGTGCGAGACCGGGCATTTCGCCGGGCAGTGGCGGCGCCTGGCGGAACGGTTGGGGCTCGAGGTCGAATACCTGGCCGGAGACTGGCGCCACGGCGCCGATCCCGAGGCCATCGAGGCGGCGCTGTCAGCCGATCGCGGGCACCACATCAAGAGCGTTTGCATCGTTCACAACGAGACCTCCAACGGCGTCGTCTCGCGCCTGGCCGAGGTGCGGGCGGCCATCAGTGCCGCCGGCCACCCGGCGCTTTTCATGGTCGACACCATCTCGTCGCTGGCCGCCATGGACTACCGCCACGACGATTGGGGCGTCGACGTCACGGTCGCCGGTTCGCAAAAGGGCCTGATGCTGCCGCCCGGGCTCAGCTTCAATGCCGTCAGCGAGAAGGCCCTGGCGGCTGCCGCCACGGCGACCTGCGCGCGGGCCTACTGGGACTGGGCTGACATGCTGGCGGCCAACCGGGGCGGCCTCTTCCCCTATACGCCGGCCACCAATCTGCTCTTTGGCCTCGAGGTGGCGCTGGAGATGCTGGCCGAGGAGGGGCTGGCGAACGTCTTTGCCCGCCATGCCCGCCTGGCCCAAGCCACGCGCCGCGCCGTGCAAGCCTGGGGGCTCGAGGTCTGTCCCCTGGATGATCGCGAGCAGAGCAATTCGCTGACCGCGGTGATGTTGCCCGAGGGCTTTGATGCCGACGACTTTCGGGCTCTGGTGCTGGAACGCTTCGACATGTCGCTGGGCAACGGGCTGGGCCGCTTGGCCGGCCGCGTCTTCCGCATCGGCCACTTGGGCGATTTCAACGAGCTGATGCTGGCCGCTACCCTCTCGGGCGTCGATATGGGCCTGGGGCTGGCCGGCGTGCCACACCAGCCGGGTGGCGTCGAGGCGGCCTTGAAAGACCTGACCGCCGGCGATGCCTGATCCCGGCGCGCCCCCGGCCGGCTGCCGCTCTGCCGGACACCTAACAGACTCAAAACACCCCCACCCCGGCCCTCATATGGGGGTCTCGTTGTCAAGGTGGAACTCCTTTTGGTTTGGTTGTGATCGTCAGGCTTCGCACAGGATGGCCTCGTTTACGTTTTGAGCGGCATTGCCGCATCACCTCATATCCGGTCGGGCACTGTTCGCCCG
>MPMB02055798.1_pt1 | contig 13818 bp, 10 predicted proteins | sample 1617371 | NCBI WGS metagenome assembly MPMB02 (sample SAMN05944808, study PRJNA350692) | marine metagenome | biome: marine; feature: ODZ; material: water; isolation source: 300 m water sample filtered on 0.2 um supor filter | place: Pacific Ocean | collected 2012-04-08 | depth 300m m
GGGACTCCCCTTTCGTGATGCGTTGCGGCTCACGGGGGGGAGTTCCTCATTCCAATCCCGGAACTGTCAAACTCTGGGTGCCGCCCCGGCAAAGCCGGGGGGTCTCTCACGCTGACTAGTCCAGACCAGGAAGGGGAGAATGAGAAGGAAGAGGCCGAACTCAGGCCCGGTATTCAGCGGCAGGCCGTTGAAGGCGTGGTAGCCCCCGGACGGGGCAAGGAGGAGGATGCCGCCGAGGACCAAGAGCGCAAGAGGAAACTTCACGGCGCAAACCCTGACACGGGCTCAAGTGCCACGCAAGGGCAATCGGGTGGTCCCAGGGCGGTCGACCTCAGAGCCAACTGCCCCTTTCGCGCCACTCGACGCGCGCCAGTGACGCCTATGGCCTGTCATATAATTTGATCCGACACTCCAAGGGAGCTCAGAACCGCTGCCCGTTCATCCCCGATGCCTCTCACCCCGACGGCCCGCCGGAAGATCCTGCAGTGGACAATCCTCGGAGGAATCGCCACGAGCGGGATGGGGATGGTGGCAGCTGCGGCCGAGTGGTATTTTCGACGAACCGTTCCTATCGACTGGACTCAAGAGCACCGGGTGCCACATCCCATCCTTGGGTGGAGTCTCGAGGCGGGCGCCAGCTATACGACCTACGTCCCCGAGCCGATCCGCGTGGTCTACAACTCCGATGGGTGGCGTGACCACGAGCGCCCGGAGCGACCAGGCCAGACGCCCCGAATCGCGGTCCTCGGCGACTCCTTTGTCGAGGCGTACTCCGTCGATCTCGAGGACGCGTTCACGAGCAGGCTCGAAGCGCTAGCCGGCGAGTCTGGACGCGAGGTCGAGGTCCTGAACCTCGGGGTGGGCGGGTACGGCACGCTGCAGGAATACCTGGTGTTCACCGAGGTTGCGCGCCGGTACCAGCCGAGTCTCGTCCTGCTGGGCTTCCACCTCGGCAACGATGTCAGGAACAACGACATCGCCCTGGAGTCGATCGTCAATACGGGTCGGGCCAAAGTGACGAGCCGACCGTTCCTCACTCCCAACACAGATGGCGACTGGAGCATTACGCAGGTCGACTTTGAAGAGGCTCAGCGCCAATACGACGCGGAACGATCGCGGCGCGAGCAGTGGCCCCTGCGAGATGCTCGGAAGTCGGTTCTGCTGCGGCTTGTAAGCAGAGCGACACGCCGTGTCCCCAGCGCCATCTCATCATCAACCGCGGTCGCTGACCGAGACTCCGAAATTGACCGTGGAGATCTGTCACAGCACGGCGTCCACTTTTGCGAAGAACCCCCGGAGATCGCCGCCGCCTGGGCCCTCACGGCACGTATCCTCAGGCGGTTGCGCGACGACGTCCACGCGGCTGGGGCGGCACTTGGCGTATTTACTGTGCCCGCTGTCGAAGAGGTGAATCGCGCCGCGATGCAATCGGCGATGGCACGAGCGTCAGACGCGGAACTGATTTGCCTGCAGGGCGCGCCCGGATACGAACGCCTGGCCGACATCCTGGAGGAGTTGGAGATCTTCGAGGTCGACCTCTTGCCGGACTTCAGGGCAGCGTCACAAGAGCGAGGCGTCGAGCTTTTTCGGCGGGAGGGGCATTGGGGCCCTGCCGGCCATGCGCTCGCAGCGGAGCGGGTGTTGGACGCGATCACCGAGGGGCGCCTGGTCGCAGCCGTGAAGGACACTCCGCTAAGGCCCGGGATCGACGAAACTCTCACTCGCGAGATACGGCGGGACGGGCCAGCGTTCTAGCACCTGAATACGACCCCAAGTCAGGTCCACCCGCCACTCATGAACGAACATCGCTCCTGCGGCTGCTGCGGCGAAGTGGCGCAGCTTGCGCCACTCTTCACGAAGAGTGGCTACGAGATCGTACGCTGCGGCGTCTGCGGGCTTCAATTCGTCAGCACTCTCCCCTCAACCGCTGAATTACAGGCGATCTACGGCAAGGAGTTCTTCCATGTCGGCGGGAAGTTCTCGGGACACACTGCCAGCGCAGGACTCATCAACGCCCGGCAACGGGTCGAGGCGGTCCGGCGGCTGCCAGCCGTCGGACGCAGTCAGTGGCTCGATGTGGGATGTGCGACAGGCGATTTTCTCGCCTGTGCGGCATCGGTCGTCGAGAAGGCTTCGGGCATTGAGTTGTCGGCGTTCGCGGCGGAGAAGGCGCGCGCACGCGGACTGGACGTAACCAACGGCGATTTCCTGCAGGCCGACGTGCCACCCGCGGAGTTCGACGTCATTTCGATGTGGGACTACGTCGAGCACGTGACCAACCCTTCAGCAAACTTCAAGAAGGCGTTTGCCGTCCTGAAGCCGGGCGGGTATCTGGCGCTCAGCACAGGCGACGTCGAGAGTCTGCTCGCGCGCCTGACGGGACGATTCTGGCATCTCATGATTCCGCCGCGCCATCTGTACTTCTTCTCACCTGTCACGATTCGTCGGCTGCTGACGAGCGCCGGCTTCGAGCTGGTCCAGATCGGCCGTCCCGGCAAACGGGTTCCGCTCGACTTCGCTGCGTGGAAGCTGGCGACGATGACTGTCCCCGGCCTTTCGCCGGCGGTCGTCCGGACATGCGAGCGACTCGGGCTCGGTCGCGTCGCGCCACCCGTCAATCTCCTCGACATCATGACCGTGTTTGCCCGTAAGCCGGCATGGGCGCGAGTCTCCGGCTCGACGCAAGGTCACCTTGGAGCTAAGATCCCGGCCGAACTGACGCAGCGGCCAGTCGGTTGACGTGGTCGACGAGTGGCTGTGCTGGTTCTTCGATGCTGCGGTGAGGCCACAGCCGGCACACCCAGCTACCGTGAATCCCTGAGGGCTGTCACGACGACGCCGAGCGATGACGCGACGATCAGCGATTCTCTCCGGCGGCTACCTCGTCATCGGGCTCGGACTGACCTGGGCCACCGCGACGCTCACGCAACGCCTCGGGCCTGCACCAGGCATCCAACGGACCGTCCTCCAGGGGCCAGGGTTTGACGGCACCGAGCTGATGCCGCCCACGGTTGCCGAAGCCATCAGCCTAGCCTTCCTCGACGCGGATCCGACGCTGCCGCGCCGCTTCATCAGCGTGCGCTGGTCGGGCGTCTGGAACGCCGGCGCCGGTGGCGCGTTCGACATCTACGCGGGTAGCGACGATCGGGTCGTCGTGACAGTCGACGGCCGATTGGTGTCCGAGCGCAGCCCTGCCGTCGGGATGCACACCGTCGCGGCCCCCATACGGCTCTCTGGTGGTTTGCACGATCTCGAGGTGCTGTACGAGCAACACGGAGGAGGCTACAGCCTGAATCTGCAGTGGGCACCGGAAGGGGGAACGCCGCGACCCTTCAGCGCCAGCCACCTCTTTCCCGCGCGTCCGGATGCAACGACGATGGCGCGGATTCAGCAGTTCGCCACGCTGGATCGGATCGTGGTCGCCTATTGGCTCATTCCCCCCTTGCTTCTGCTTGCCGTCGTCGGAGCGCCGGTTCTGGTCCGGTCCGCAGTAGCTGGATGGCAACTGAGTCGCATTGTCGTGCTCAGCTACCCGACCTGGGCGCTGTTGGCGGGGATCGTGATGGCCGCGATCGCGGTGCGACTGGGGTATCTGTTCGTCGCCACTGCCTCGCCAGGTTTCGTCTGGATCGATCCGGATCGTTACATGGTTCAGGCGCGGCTGCTCACCAACAGTGGCCAGGACTGGCGCTGGAGCATCGACGCGTTCCGCTATTTCGAGTTCTTCAAGGCGCCGCTCTACCCCGTCTTCTTGGCGATATTTACTTTCCTACCGGAGGGCCAGGCCCAATGGTGGGCAGCCTCGTCGCAGTCCGTGCTCGCCACCGTGGCGGTGTTTGCCGTGTTCGTCATGACCCAGCGGTTGCACTCCACGCGTGCGGCGCTGATCGCTGCGGCCGCCACCGCGCTGTATTTCAGGAACGTCGTGATACAGCCGATGTTCATGCAGGAACGGATCTATCTGCCGCTGCTGGTGACCGCGCTGGCCGTCTTGTCGCTGGCCGTGACGGGTCGGGGCCGCCCACGCCAGTTTGGGTTGGCCGGCGCGTTGCTGGGCCTGGCGGCGCTGGCGCGCTCGATGCCAGTCTATTTCGTCGGTCCCGCGGCGCTGGCATGGTGGGTCATGAAGCGTGACCGCCGTGCAGCGGTACAGGCGGGAGCCCTCTTGGTCGGCTTCGGTGTAACAACGCTGCCCTACTGTCTGTGGCTGTCTGTGGAGGCCGGACAGTTCATCCTCATCGAGAACATTGGGGTGTTTCCCTTCGTCCGGGGCGACCCGGCGTTACGAGACTTCATGAGTGGACCGACGCCAACGACGATCGAGCTCGCTCGCCTCCTGTGGTACCGGTTCTTCTCAGCGCCGATTGACTTCCTTCAAGAGAAGGCCAACTTGGTTGGTCTGGCGTTCCGCGTAAGTACAGGACGATGGCTCGAATCGACCGCTTCGCTCTCAACCGCCGTCATTGCCTCGTCGGCCAAGATGACTGGCCATGTGTTCGGCGACCTGCTCTTCCTGTCGGCCGCAGTGCTCGCGCCATTCGGCATGGTGGTAGCTCGCCACAGGCGGCTCGCTGTGCTGCTGGGACTCTGGAGCGCCATTCATCTCGGCATGACTGCTCTTGCCACATACGCAGGTCCCAGATTTCGTGAACCGATCGAGGCGCCGCTCTTCGCGTTGTCGGCGTGCGTGCTGGCAGGCCATCGGCGCATGAATTGACCGGGGTGGCTCACCGGCAGCGCGGTGGCAGCCGTTGCGGTGGCGACGTTCGCGGTGCCGTCGTTCGTCACGTCGGTCGCCGGGCGTGCCGATTACGGCGTTCGCCCCTGGACAACGACGGCCACGGGGAGAGCGACGACGACCGTGGGTGGCGCCGGCTTCAACGTGAGGCCGAGTGATGGATGGGTGGAGTTCGAAATCGCGGGGCTCGCGCAGCTCGGGGCCGATGTGGTCGAGGTGCGCGTCGACGGCACAGCCGTCGATACCGTGGAAGTGGGTGCGGCCGACCACCGGCTTCGCTACCCAACGGCTACCGAGCGCTTTGCCTACGTGGAACTCCGACCGCCGGAGGCAGCGACACTCACTGTCAATCTCTTCGACCACCCAGCTGGAGTCGGACGATGAGCCAGCCTCCAGGCGATGTACTCGTCACCTGCCGTCCAAACTTCGATCTCCGGCATTCGGGTGTGCTCGTTTGCCGCGGACTTCGTCTATCCCGAATATCATCCCAACGACCATGAGCCCTGAACCAAGTGTGCTCGGATTGTCGTTGTGGCTGGTCGGAACCATTGGTCACTTCGGGCTGACCGCCCACTGGGTCCGCCGATTTGATCTCGCCGGGTCGTCACACGATGAGTCTTGGTTCGTCACGATGCTCGCGGCGACGGGCACACTGTCGCTCGTCCTGCATGGCGTGGCCTCGTCGGTGGGCCTGGGCCTGGCCTCGGTACTCGCGCCACTGGCGGCCGGGCATGGCCTACTGGCCATCGTGGCCAGACGCCGACAAGCTCCAACCAGAGAAACTCATCAAACCTCGACACTGACGCCAGAGTGGCTGACACAGCTGCTCGAAGGTGCGGCGACGATCGCGCTGTCGGCCATGGTTGTGGCCTGGCTGGTGATGGGCTCCGAGACGATGGCCGTTCGCGGCACAGACGCGGCGCACTACCATGTACCGGTCGCCGTCAACTTGGCACTGGGCGCTAGCCCGCTGGACCTGCCGACCACGCAGCACCTCTACCCGATGGGCGCGAGTACGCTCGCCGCCTGGTTTCTCCTGCCGGTGGGGGATCCGCTACTCGTGGACCTCGTCACACTCGTGCCGTTTCTTCTGACCGTGGCCTCACTCGGCTGGATGTTTCGCCTCGTCACCGGCGAGTCTGGGTTGGCCTGGTGCACCTGGCTGACGCTCGCAGTGTTTTCGACACCGCTGTTCCACGAGACCAGTCTGATGTCGGCCGACCTACTCTTTGGCGCGACCTTCGTGGCACTGACCGCACAACTGCTGTCCATGACCCTTGGCGCCCGTCGCTCCCTCGTCGACATCCTGCTGATCGGCCTTGGGACCGGGCTGCTCATTGGCTCCAAGACGACGGGACTGCCGGCGGCGGCGCTTCTACTGGGCCTTGCTGCCGCCGCCTTCCTGTTTCTCCACTGGCGGCATCTCGGACAACTCTCGGTCCGCCTCGTCTGGGCGTGGACTGCGGCGGGCCTGCTGGCAGTCGGGGCAGGCGGCGTCTGGCTGATTCGCAACTGGTGGCTGTTCGGTTCGCCGGTGACACCCACGGGCCTCAGTCTGTTTGGGATCGAGATCTTTCGCGGAATCCCGCTCGAACCGTCGACCAATCTGTCGGTTCTTGGCGACCTCGAGGCCAACCCCGAATATGCGCTCGCCTCGCGGGTATCGACCTACATCACCGAACAGATGGGGCGCTGGTATCTGCTGCTATTCCTGGCATTGTTCCTCGTGCCGCTCGATGCACTGACACGCTGGTGGCAAGGGCGATCGGGCGGGCTGCCACGCGTGCTGCTACTCGTCGCGGTTCTTGGCACCGGCGTACCCATGATATGGCTCCTCATTGGCGCGCCCTGGACGAGCCTCGAGTGGACCCGCGGTGGGGCCTTGCGCTACGTACTTCCCTGGTTGCTGCTGCTGTCGCTCCTTGCGTGGATCGGACTGTTCCCAGCCGGTGTCCCGTGGTATCGGCGACCAGCCGTGGCGGCAACGCTCGGCGGGATCGTGGTCACGACGAGCCTCGTGATGACGCTGCAGGGCCAAACAAACCCGCCATTCCCGCCGGCTGCCACATGGCCGGCGGTCCTCGTCTCGGTCGGCGTGTGGTTGGCAATCCGTTTCGTACACGACGTTGCCCGGTATGCCGCGCTCGCCGTGGTGTGCGCTGGGTTGGTTGCCTCAGCGGCCTGGATCACCGAGCGCGACGCGGTCGCCCGAGACGAAAGCCGAGCAGCCCGCGCCTCCATCTCGCCAACACCAACCCAACAGCTGTACGCCGCCGTTCTCCGCGCCGAGGACACGCTAGGCCGCGACTGTGCCCGGCGCCGATTCTTCACACTGAGCCGGTTCGACGAGCCGCTTGGCGTCCAATCGGTCGAGTATCGCAACCTCGTGTTCTACGCCGCTCTCGAGATACAGGCCACCGCACGCGTGGTCGAGCCGATGGCACCATGCGACTACATCGTCTCGAACCACGCCATGCTCGAGACCGACAAGGCGACCGAGCTCGTGAAGGTGCTCAGCCCCTACTTTCGCATTGTGGAGCTCGGCGATGTCGGAACTTTCGTGCTATTGGGACAGCCCTGACGCTTCGGGTCGCGTGACCACCCGATGGGGCCCGGCGAAGGCAAACGTCGGCCCGCGAGCCCACCCGCAACCGTCCTACTCGGACGACACGTACCGCAACAAACGGGTCAGCCGTACCATCGCAACCTGCACGCCCAGACGCCTGGAGTCGGCGGACATCCCCAGTGACGCGGGCGAGGTCGCGTACCCGTACCGGAAGCGGAACTGATTGAGGTTGGGCCGGATGTGTTGAGCGGAGATCTCCAGCGCGTAGATCTTCAACCCCGGCTCCAGCGTGATCGTATCGAGCACGGCGCCGTTGACCGTGAGCTCGAGGGTCTGCGGCGGCGCATCAGGATAGGCGAACGGGGCGCACTGTATCTCCAAACGGTAGTCGTCCGATTCCTTGAGCGGCACGACGACGACTGACTCGTCGCCCGCACTCCACCGAAACGAAAACTTGGGAGCCTGCCATCGCGACAGGCATGTGGTGCTCTCGCTGCGGCATTCGGCGCGCTGATCGGCTGGCCGGTCTGAGTCACCGACCAGAACGCGGCCGCCTGAAAGAAATCCGGGCGGCGCAAGCCGCCGTCGCGCCGACGCCGACCCAGCAGCTGTACGTGACCGTCCTCCGCGCCGAGCGCACACTGGGCCGCGATTGTTCTCGGCGCCGGGATCACGTCGTCGAAGGATTACGGGCGCTTGAGCGTGACCCGATCGAGAAAGCGGAGGTCCGACAAGGCCTGTCGTCCTCTGTCAGGCTCCCTCTTACAGTCATTTCCGCCCGTACTGGTATGATTCCGCTACTCTTTCCGCTGCTACCGAATGCCCTTCGAGTCCGGCACCCGCCTCGAATCCGACGACTAAAGAAGGCGGGAAACTTCAGGTCTGACAACATCACGCCATTCATCATGTCCTCCCAGTGGTTCAGGAAACTATCCGTCGGTTTTTTCTTTTTGCTCGTCGTCGTCGTCGCCTCGACTTTTCGCCAGTATGGCGTTGGGTGGGACGAGGAGTTCCACAAGGAGTATGGGGCACTCGTGTACAACTTCTACGCGACGGTCTTCGACGCAGATCCAGACCTGAGAGCCCTGAACTATCGTGATCTCCACATAAAGGGCGGCTTCTTCGACCTCGTCGGCTTCGTCCTGAACCGCCTCTTGCCATTCGGCGATTACGAGAACCTTCATCTCTGGAACGCCATCGTGGGAATCTTCGGAGTTCTAGCGTGCTGGAAGGCTGTCCGGTACCTTAGCGGACCACGAGCGGCCCTCTTCACCGCGCTGACTCTGACACTTATCCCCTCCTATTACGGTCACATCTTCAACAACACCAAGGACGTACCGTTCGCCGTCGGTTACATGTGGTCCATCTACTACCTCATTCGCATGTTCCCGCACTTTCCAGTCGTTCCGCTGAGTATCTCGATCAGACTGGGCATAGCGATCGGACTCAGCCTGGCCGTCCGTGTCGGAGGACTCATCTTGTTCGCCTATTTCGGCCTGGCCATCGTGGTCTTCTCCGCGTACCGAGCATGGAGAGGCAAGAAATTTCCGTGGTACGAAACGCGACAGTTGTTCACGACGTTCGGACTCGTCTTCGCCGTCGCTTACGGCATCATGCTGGTCTTCTGGCCGTACGCAGCCGTTCATCCGGTGACTGGGCCATTCTCCGCACTGCGAGATCTCTCGAACTTCGACTGGAGGGGCGAGATGCTGTTCAGAGGAGAGATGATTTCGGCGACCGAAGTCCCTTGGTCGTACATTCCCCAGTACCTGCTCATCCAGCTTCCGGAGTTCGTGATCGGCCTGCTGGCGCTTGGCTCGATCCTGGGACTCCACTACTTGGTCACCTCCCGTGACGAATCCAGCCTTACCCGCGGCGCCCCGTACTTGTTTCTGCTGTTCGTCTCGACGTTTCCTATCGCCTACATCATCTACCAGGATTCGACGGTGTACGACGCGGCCCGGCACGTCATTTTCGTGCTGCCCGTGCTTGCCTGTCTGGCTGGGCTCACGGCGGACGTGCTCGTTCGCCGTGTCGCGCGACAGGGACCGCTCTGGTCTGGGGTGGCGGGAGTCCTGGCGATCGGGCTGCTGACCATCCACGTCAACACGATGATCGCCTTGCATCCGTACCAGTACGTGTATTTCAACGCATTCGTGGGCGGCCTGGCCGGCGCGGCGAACGAGTACGAGACCGACTATTGGGCACAGTCATACAGGGAGGCAGTACTCGAACTATCTTCGCGTCTGGGAACCGAGTCTACAGGCCAGGGAACGGACACTCGGCAACAGTTCGTCTACGTGGTCAGACCGTGGACACCGGCGACCTACTACTTTCCGGACACTCTTGAGTGGACGCGCGACATCGACGAGGCAGATTTCGCAATTACCTTCACGAGATATCAGTCGCACACGACATGGGACGGCAAGGATCCGTTTTTTGTCGTTCAGAGGCTCGGCGTACCTCTGTCTTATGTGTTCGACCGGCCTTTTTCCTTTCAAGAACCTACATCTCGGTGAGACAGGTTACGGAGGCGCTCTTTCGGTGAAAGGAGCTCTGAGGCTAGCATCGTGGGCTGACCGCCGCTCGACTCGCGGCTCCGAAGCCGACCGCGCACTATCCTGAGCGGTATCTGGGGCAGGCAACCTCTATTTGAGGCAGGCGGCCCCTACGATAGGCCTCTAATCCGGCCTCTTAGGTAGGATCTTTAGAACTTCTTTGTTTTAAGACCTTTACAGTGTCCATCGGGGTCTTGTTGCTAGAATCGGTGTTGCGACGACCACTCAAGCAACGGAGGCCCCCGATGAACAGACGCCAGTTTACCAAGTTCTCTCGCCGGCTCACCCACGTGTTGGGGGAGGACACGATCACACGACTGGGCCGGACGACCGGGTTCACGCGCCGGCTGCGGGAGGTCACCCCTCACCGGATGGCCATCGCCCTGCTGACCAGCCTGTCGTGCTACAGCACCAAGACGCTCGCCGACATCCTGCGGGTCTTCAATGCGCTCGCGGACCGATCGGTGCGGTACAAGCCTTTTCACAACCAACTTGCGAAGGACGCCTTTCCCACATTCACGTGGCACCTCTTCGACCACCTGTTGCAGCGCCTGGTGCTTCGCGTGCTTGCGCCCGTGCCGGGGCATGCGCGGCGCGGCTTCGACGATATCCTGCTGCAAGACGGGACATCGTTCGCGGTTGTGGATGCCCTGCGGGACACGTTTCCCGGACGGTTCACGACGATCAGCCCCGCCGCCGTGGAGCTGCATGCCACGATGAGTCTGTTCCACGACCAGGCCATCCGGGTCCACTTGGCACCGGATGCCAACGGCGAGCAACAGTTTCTGCCGGCCCCTGGCGACCTGCGCCGCAAGCTGCTCCTCGCCGACCGGGGCTACATGGATGTCGCCTACTGTCGGCGTGTGCACCACGCCGGGGGTTCCTTCATCGTGCGCTTCCAGACGAAGATCAACCCGGTCGTCGCCCGCGCGCTGGTCGGGGGGCGTGAGCGCTCCTCGTGGGGTGGGAGCACGCTGGACACCCTCCGGGGGCGTCTCACAGGCAGGTCTGGTGACCTGCTCGTGCGCTGGAAGCCGGACGACCCGCCGTTTCGGCTCCTGTTGCTGTGGAACCGCCGGCGGAAGGAGCACATGCCGCTCGTCACCAACCTGCCGAGCGAGGCCTTCACGCTCACCTCCGTCCGCGACCTCTACCGGCTTCGCTGGCAGATTGAGCTCCTCTTCAAGGAGTGGAAGTCCTATGCGAACCTCCACGCCTTCCAGACGGCCAATCCCTCGATTGCCGAGGGGCTCATCTGGGCGTCCCTCGCCGCCGCCCTGCTGAAGCGCTTCGTCGCCCACGTGACGGAGCTCGTCGTGAGACACGTGGACATCTCCACGCGCAACGCGGCCATGGCCTTTCGGTACAAAGCCCCGGATCTCTTGCGAGCCTTGTTGAACGCGCATCGTATCGAACACCGCTTCCGCGAGCTTGTCCGATATGTTGCAGAAAACGCGCAACGAGCGCATCCCCATCGAGATCGGACCAAGGGACGACTTGCGACGGGGCTACGCCCCATTGGCCTCAGCGTTTCAGGTGCTTGTCTGCTTAAGAACTAACCTATGAATCCGGCCTATTGTTAACGGTATTCGGCTGATCAGATTCCTCGAAGAGCGAAACGGCTCCTTTCGTGATCCGACTTGGCGAGACGGCGTCACGAGCAGAGCGCCATCGTTCAATAAATGGGCGCTTTCAACACGAGCTGCTCCGCAACGTCGTGGTGCAGCCAACGATCATGCAGGAACGGACCTACCCAACCTTCAACTCTTCGACCACTCCGCGGGCGTCGGCCGGTGAACCGATCTTCCGACCCTCCTACTCGGGCGGCACGTTCCGCAGTAATCGGGTCAGCCGTACCATCGCGACCTGCACGCCAAGACGCCTCGAGTCGGCGGAAAGTCCCACCGAATCTGGCGACGTCGCGTACCCGTACCGAAAGCGGAACTGATTGAGGTTGGGCCGGATGTGCCGTGCGGGGATCTCCCGTGCGTAGATATTCAACCCGGGCTCCACCGTGATCGTGTCGAGCACGGTGCCGTTGACCGTGAGCTCGATGGTCTGCGGCGACGCGCCAGGATAGGCGAACGGGGCGCACTGAATCTCAAGCCGGTAGTCGTCCGATTCCTTGAGCGGCACGACGACGACCGACTCGTCACCCGCGCTCCACCGAAACGAAAACTCGGGAGCCTGCTCGCGCAAGAACCAGCCATCCCCCAGAAAACGTTCGTCGCCAGACGCCCCGACGTCGATCTCGAAATTGTTGTATGTGCGCCCTTTGAGACGGTCGTAGACCGGCAGACCGACATCGTAGGACCAGGCAATCCCCGCGTTGAGGGGGAACGAAAACGGGTTCCCCAGTCGATCGTAGAGAGCGCCGACGATGTCGTCGAACGTGACACCCTCCTGGGCCGGCCAGCGCCCGCGTCGCAGATCGAGCGCGAACACCGTGTTGAGCGCGAGGAAGCTGACGAGCACGGCAGCCGGCGCGACCAGAGGGCGTCGGCGCAGCCACTCGAGCAAACTGGCGAGGCCGACCGCGAAGACCAGTGCGCAGTTGGCGAAGCGGCGGCCGCCAAAACCGGAGCCGCCCCACCAAACATCGACCGTGCTGTTGACATAGAGCTGGCCCAGGAACCCTACGATGAGTACGGCGGCGAGGACGGCGTCGCGTCGGATGAACAGCGGGAGTCCGAGCAAGGCCAGATAGACTATCGGTGTCGACGACACGAGGCCATGATTCGAGGAGAACAGCACGTCGCCTATGTGCGTCGTCGTCCATGTTACGCCGTGCTCAGACGTCGGAAGACTGATCCAGGCGCCCCGGACCACTTTCCAAAAAACGAGTTGTGGTAGGAAGGCCAGAGCCAGCGTGGTGGCACACACCGAGGCTCGACGGAATACCTGCCGCAGTTTCGCGCGTCGGTCGCCATCCACCTGCCGCCAGGTCTCGATCGCCATCTGAGAGACGGGCAACACCACGAACAGGCCGTTTTGCCATCGGACCATCGCCATGAGTCCACCGGCCGCACCGACCATAGCCCAGCGGGTCAGCGATGGCTGCGCGCGGCCGCGGTGCCAGACGAAGAGGAAAAGCGTCGTCACGAACATCGAGACGCCATGAACCATGGAGTTCTCGACCGCCAGGTACCAGACCAAGAACGTGCCGAAGCACAGCACGATAGTGACCAGAAAAGACAACCGTCGGGAAAAGTAGTCCTGCAGCAGCTGCGCCATCAGCACGAGCCCCGCAAACCCGTACACCACAGTCCCGATCCCAACGGCGCGTTGATACGAATTGCCGAAACCATCCCGCACGAAGTCGGTCCCAAACAGGTTCAACAGTCCGAGCCAGAGGTGACAGAGCACGAAGAACGGCGCCCACAGGAGCGGCGCGCCGAAGGCGTACGAACTCGCCGTGCCCCGCACGCCAAACGTGTCGTTCTCATTCGCGAAATCGAGATCGCCGTCGAGCACCAGTGACCGCACCTGCACGAAGTATTCGCGCCCGTCCGACGCGGCCCGCTCGAATCCCCAATGGAAGAGAAAGAGCAACAGCAACAAGCACGCCACGAAACCGATACCGGTCGCGTCCAGACGGGCCCACACACGGTCGAGCCGGCTGCGACGCGCTGAGTGGAGACGGTTTGCCACGGCTCGCCCAGCCACCACCAGTCCGAGCACCGCCGCTAACCATCCAACGACCACGATGGGCTGGTCGATGTAAAGCCTGAGCAGCAGGATCTGCCAAACGGCCAGCACGGTGAGGGCGAGGAGGAGACGGACGACTACCCTGAGCACGAGTACGGTCAGGCTCGCTGACTCGCTGCGCATGGCGTCCCTAGCTGTCTTTGCTAAGTACGTTGTTCATCCGGAGCACTCTGAACAGAATGGAGTTGCGACACACGCATTTCAGACAGAGGAGGCCCCGGATGAAGATTCATCGTAACGCTAAGACC
>MPMB02128108.1_pt1 | contig 13813 bp, 9 predicted proteins | sample 1617371 | NCBI WGS metagenome assembly MPMB02 (sample SAMN05944808, study PRJNA350692) | marine metagenome | biome: marine; feature: ODZ; material: water; isolation source: 300 m water sample filtered on 0.2 um supor filter | place: Pacific Ocean | collected 2012-04-08 | depth 300m m
CTATTTCAAAGGCGATGTTACCGTAGGCGGCAAGCTGTTCAAGAACGTGGGACTGCGCAAGAAGGGATTACTCGGTTCCGTGAATGCCCAACGGCCATCGATCAAGATCAACTTCGACAAGTTTGGGACAGAGCAGGAATTTGAGGGTGTCTCATTGATGACACTGAACAACAACGACACCGACGCATCGCTGGTGAAACAGCACATGGCGTACGAGCTGTTCCGCAAAGCGGGCATACCGGCACCGCGCTGCAACTTCGCGCGCGTCACGGTGAATGGCGAATATCTCGGGATTTACAGTCACGTCGAATCGGTGCGGAAGGATTTTCTCAAGCGTCATTTTACGAAGGCGAGTGGGAACCTTTACGAGGGGCAGATCAGCGACTTCACCGAGAAGGCGGCAGGAACATTTGAGGCCAAGACCAACGCGAAGAAAACCGATCGCAGTGACTTGCTTAAGGCGACCAGGGCATTGGCGGTGCCGGATGATCAACTCTTTGACGCCGTCGGCAAAGTGATCGATCTCGATGATTTTTATCGCTACTGGGCAATGGAATGCCTGATTGGCTTCAACGATGGGTACACTGGCAACCAGAATAACTTTTTCATCTATAACGATCCGGCATCCGCCCGGTTCAAGTTCATTCCATGGGGCGCCGACGGTGTGTTTCGGGCGCGCAGTGGCAAGGCCAGCCAGGCTGGCACACCCTTGTCCGTCATGGCTGAGGGGGCCGTCGCGCATCGACTCTACAACACCGAGAAAGGTCGAGAGCGTTACCGATCCGAGTTACTCAAGGTTCTGGACGAGGTATGGGATGAGCAGGCTCTGCAGGCGAAACTGGACAAACTTGGGCCGATGCTGCGGCCCCACACCCATTTGCCGCCGAGGCTGTATGATCCAGCCGTTGATTCTGTGCGCCGTTTTATTTCCAAGCGACAAAACTTGCTGGCCGCGGAGTTAACCGGACCCATTCCACTTTGGCCCAAAAAGATGCGAGGTAGTGGCGGAGCAAAAGCAAAACCCAAGTTGCTGACAATGAAGTGCACGTTCAAAACCGAGTGGTCAGAGGTGGGTGATCTCTCTTTTCAAAACAAGATCGGTGAATGCATCATTGAATTGATCCATGGCGGTGAGCCGCTTGAGATCACCGACATGCGGGCGAGTGCTGCGACAACCCAGGGCACATCGCGGTATGGGTTCCCTGTGATTTCGGCAGTCGGTAGCATCAAGGGCTCGCCAATGGAGGTGATGGTCAACCTGATGGTCGATCCCGGCTTCTACAACGTGTCCGACAGCATCCCGATCGACGGCTTCACCATCTGGGGGTTTGTCCGGATGGGCAGGCAGGGATCGGTCAAATTCAAACGAATCGGCTGGGCCAGGGGCGAACTCAAATTGACTGCGGCGAGTCGCAGGGAGGGAGAGACGGTTGCTGGATATTTTGAGGCGTCCTGCAGTCCGTTCGACAAACTCGACTTCAATTCCAAGTCGAAGGATAATTGATCCCGCTTAGCCAAGCAGGCACCCTGTGATTGCCAAGCGCTTGGCCTTGGCCGCATAGTGGGCGACGGATGAGTAAACGGTTTTACCTGACCACCGCCATCGACTACGTCAACGGGGAGCCTCACCTCGGCCACGCCTACGAGAAAGTCATCACCGACATCATCGCCCGGACGCACCGCAGCCTGGGGCAGGAGGTGTTTTACCTGACCGGCCTCGATGAGCACGGCCAAAAGGTGCAGGCCGCCGCCAAGGCCGCCGGCAAGGATCCGCAGGCGTATTGCGATGAGTTCGCGGCAGTCTGGGAGACGTTTGCAGGCCGGCTGAACCTGACCAATGCCGACTTTGTCCGCACGTCGTCGCAACGCCACAAGGTTTTTGTCCGGGCGGTGCTGCAGAAACTGTACGACGCCGGCCATTTCTACCAGGCGGAGTATCGTGGATTTTACTCCGCCCAGCAGGAGACCTTCTTGACCGAGAAAGACCGGCGCGAGGATGGCACGTTCGATCCGATCTACGGAGAGGTCGCCGAGTTGGTGGAGCACAACTACTACTTCAAACTGGGTGAACAGCAGCAGTGGCTGATCGATCACATCGATGCCAACCCCGGCTTCGTCCAACCGGAGACGCGGCGAAACGAAGTGCTTGGTTTTCTCAAGAACAACACGCTGGAAGACCTCTGCATTACGCGGCCCAAGGAGCGGCTCGAGTGGGGGATTCCGCTGCCGTTCGACGAGGAATACGTGACATACGTCTGGTTCGACGCGCTGAGCAACTACGCCAGCATCCCGGCGGCGCTCGGCGACTCCGCAGTGGTCGGGCCGACAGGCCTAGAGGCCAAGCCGGACGCCCCGTCGCTCTGGCCGGCGGACATTCATGTCATCGGCAAGGACATCCTGAAGTTTCACGCCGTCTACTGGCCGATCATGCTCAAGGCGATGGAGCTGCCCCTGCCGGGGCAGGTGCTCGTGCACGGCTGGTGGCAGAAGGACGGCCAGAAGATGAGCAAGACCACCGGCAATGTCGTCGATCCCATTGCTGTGATCGATGAGTGGGGCGTTGACGCGTTCCGCTACTACGTCGTTCGCGAGCTGGACATCGGCCCGGACGGCAACTGGACGGATGAAAGTTTTCAGGCCCGCTACTCCGCGGAGTTGGCCAACGGCCTGGGCAACCTCGTCAACCGATCGCTCTCGATGCTCAACCGTTACCGCAGCGGTACGCTCGAGGCGGTCTCCGACGAATTGGCAGCCGACGCTGAAAAATGGGTCGTCGAGGCGCGCGTGAACTACGAGGCGCACCACTTGCAGGCGGCGCTGGTCAGCGTCTGGGGACTGGTCGACCGGGCCAACCAATACGTCGAGCAAACCGCACCGTTCAAGCTGGCCAAGCAGGAGGACCAGGCCGACCGCCTCAACGAGGTGCTGTACAACCTGGCCGAGGTCTGCCGGATTTTGGCGGTGCTGCTTTGGCCGGTGATCCCGGAGACGGCGGAGAAAATCTTCGAGCAGCTTGGCCTCGACGACTCGCCGGCGAACTTCAGTCTGGTCAAGTGGGGCGGCTTGGCCAAGGGCCATGCCTGCAACAAGCCCACCCCGCTCTTCCCCCGCAAAGACCTCGAGAGAAAATAGCGCTTGGCCAAGCGCTGGGTTTGGGGGCAGCGTTTCATTTGGCTTGAATCAAATTATCGAATCGATGGAGCTTGGGCGTTTGCTGACATGTCGGAAGGCAACCAACTGGCGGGTGGGTTTGAGTGGAGCAACGCTTCCAGCCTGACCGAGGCGCAACATCGCAGTCGAACCTGGGCCGTGGTGCTGCCGGCCACGGTGCTGCCTCTGTTCGGGGCGCTGCTTTATTTCGTGTTTGCCAAGGGGGTGGGCCTGGCACAGGCGGCCTATTCCGGCACCAAGCTGTTCACACTGGCGTGGCCGATCATCGCGGTGCCTTGGATTTTGAAGCACCGCGTCGAGCGGCCGGCCTGGAGGGAGGCACGCCACTGGCGAACGCTGCCCTCGGGCCTCCTCATGGGCGCGAGCCTCGTGGGGTTGATGTTTCTGCTCATGCAAACCCAATGGATCGGCGAGCCGGTTCGCACAAATGCGGTCCGCATCAACGACACCGTCACCGGCCTGGGCCTGAACCGGGGCAACTACTGGGCTTTCGGCATTTGCCTTGCCGTGCTGCATTCGCTGCTGGAGGAATACTACTGGCGCTGGTTTGTCTTTGGCGGACTGCGCCAGTTGATGCCCGCCGGTCTGGCGCACGCGCTCGCTGGGGCGGCCTTCATGGGTCATCACGTGGTGGTCTTGCTGCAATTTTTTCCCGTGCCCCTCGCCCTCTTTCTCAGCTTCTCAATCGGGTTGGGTGGCGTGATCTGGAGCGGGATGTATGTGCGCCAAGGCTCCCTGCTGGGCGTGTGGCTCTCCCACATCATCGTCGATTTCGGCATCCTCTCGATCGGGCACCAATTGCTGTTCGGCACCGCGTCACCTGTGAATTAGCGGGAGCGGATGCAGTACGATCTGGCCAAGCGCTTGGTTGTTTCGGGCCGCCCGGCGCGATAGCGTCTGGTGCAGCCATGAAAACTTGGACCTTTTACTTTTGCGGACTGCTCATCACGATCGCGGCCTTGGCTGAACCATTGCCCAAGCGCCCGCCTATTCTCGACGACCCGTTTCTTTGGCTGGAGGAGGTCGAGGGCAAGCGCGCGCTAGACTGGGTGGAGCAACGCAACGGCGAAACCCTCGCCGAGCTGCAGGCCGACGCGCGCTACGAGCGCTTTCTCGCGCAGGCGGAGGCGTTGCTAAACGCGAAGGACCGCATCCCGTACGGCTCGGTTCGTGGCCGGTACATGTACAATTTCTGGCGGGACGCCGAGCATGTGCGGGGCATCCTGCGGCGGACGACACTGGCCTCGTACCGCACGGCCGAGCCGGAGTGGGAAACAGTGCTCGACATCGACGCCTTGGCCAAGGCCGAGGATGAAAACTGGGTTTACAAGGGTATCACCTGGCTGGCTCCCGACTACGAGCGCTGCCTCATCAAGCTCTCGCGCGGCGGGACGGACGCGTCGGTGCACCGCGAGTTCGATGCGGTGACCAAGCGCTTCGTCGAGGACGGCTTTTTGCTGCCGGAGGCCAAGTCCGGCATCGCCTGGCTGGATCGTGACACGCTGCTCGTCGGCACCGACTGGGGCAGCGGTTCGCTGACTGCGTCCGGCTATCCGCGCATCGTGAAACGCTGGAGACGCGGGACGCCCCTGACTGGGGCCGAGACGGTTTTCGAGGGGCGCCACGAGGACATCGGCATCTGGCCACGTGTGCTCGATTCCGGCGAGGCCACCCTGCCGATGATCGACCAATCGCTGACGTTCTACACCGGGGCATACCATCTCATCGGCGGCGACGATGAACTGCAGCAGCTGCCGTTGCCGGAGTCTGTTGATCCGGCCGGGTTTTATGCCGGGCGAATCCTGTTCACCCTGCGCGAGACGTGGAAGGTCGCGGGCCAGACATTTCCGCAGGGGGCGCTGCTGGCGATTAACGCGGCGGCATTTCGGTCAAGCGGCAGGCTGCCGCGCGTCGAGACGATTTATACGCCGGACGACCGGACAAGCATCGAGGGCGTCACCGTGTCGCGCAGCGGCCTTTACGTGTCGCTGCTGCAAAATGTGAAGGGGCGCATCCTGCGCTTTGGCGTGGACACCGAGACGGGCAAATGGAGCGCCGAGCCGCTGCCGTTGCCGCCCAACGGCACGGTGTCCCTCTCGGCGGCGAGCCCCCACTCCGACACGGTGCTGGTGAATTACGAAGATCACATCACGCCGGACCGGCTGAGCGAGTACGACGCCGGGGCAAATGCGCTGGCGCTGCTCAAGTCGCTGCCGGCCCGTTTTCGAGCCGACGGCTTGCAGGTCAGCCAGCACGGGGTCACCAGCGCCGACGGCGAAGTGGTGCCGTACTTTGTGATTCATCGCAGGGGACTCAAGCCCGACGGCTCGACGCCGACGATCCTGTACGGCTACGGCGGTTTCGAGATTTCGCTCAAGCCAAGCTACTCGGCGACCATCGGCAAGTTGTGGCTCGAGCGCGGCGGCGCGTACGCGGTGGCGAACATACGGGGCGGCGGCGAGTTTGGGCCGCGCTGGCACAAGGCCGCGCTCAAGACGAACCGCCAGCGGGCGTACGACGACTTCATCGCCGTGGCGGAGGACTTGGCCAAGCGCGGCATCACCTCTCCCAAGCGCCTGGGCATCTCCGGCGGCAGCAACGGAGGCCTGCTCGTGGGTGCCATCTTCACGCAGCGGCCCGACCTGATGAACGCGGTCGTCTGCCGTGTGCCGCTGCTGGACATGTTGCGCTACACCAGGTTGCTGGCCGGCGCGAGCTGGGCCGCCGAGTACGGCGATCCGGAGGACTCGATCATGCGCGCAGCGATCCTCAAGTACTCGCCGTACCAAAACATGTTCCCCGAGCGCGCATACCCGAAAGTGTTCATCGAGACCTCGACGAAGGACGACCGCGTGCATCCCGGCCACGCGAGAAAAATGGTTGCTCGAATGCGCGAACAAGGGCACCCGGTTTTGTATTTTGAAAACACCGAGGGCGGCCACGCCGCCGGGGCCAACCTCAGGCAGCACGCTCGACGATACGCCCTCGAGTTCGTCTACTTCTCCCGCCAACTCGGCCTCAAGTGAGCGCCTGGCCGGGCGCACTCACGCGCCGGCGAGAGGCTCGAGCGGGTGCCGGGTGAGTTCTTTCAACTGCGCCCGCTCGGCGATGAGCTTGATCAACTGCTCCTCGGTGGCGCCGGCGAGCTCGCGCTGAATCCCGGCCAGGCGGTGCTCGATAAACTGGTTGCGCAGCCGCAGCACGATGTCCTTCAGCTGCTTGGCGGGATCGGGGATGGTGCGCCCGTCGGCCACGGCCTCGGTGGCGAGCCGCTTGAACGCGTCGGACGACAAAATACCGAGCAGCTCCGGCATGCCGGCGTCGGGGTTCTCCACGTGCAGGGAGAAGTGTTGCTGCACGATTTTGCGAACGGCGGGGTGCGTCACCCAGCCGAGGTCAAGGTGCGCCTCGAGCCAGCTGGTGGAGTCCCGGTCGATGAGCGCGAGCTTGAGGAGCCAGAACTCGACCGGCCCCGGCTTGGCCATCGGTTGTTCGGCCTCCCCGGGCGGCGGCTCGTCGTGCTCCGGTTCCGGCTGCCGAAAGCCGCGCTTCTTTTTCTTGAACTCAGCACGCACGGCATCGGTATCGACGCCGAGCCGGTGGCCGACCTTTTGCGCGTAGGTGTCGATCAGCACTTGGTTGGCAGTTTTTTGTACGGCATCGCGCATTTCCTGTACGATGTTGACCCGGCCGCGGTCAGAGTCGGTATCGTGCATGCGGCAGAGGTGGCTGAGAAGGAAGTCGAAGAATCCGGGCGCGTCGGTGACCAACTGGTGGAAGGCATCGGCGCCGTTCTCGCGAATGAAGCTGTCAGGGTCGTGCGGCCGCGGGATGACGGCGACGCGGATGGCCAGGCCGCTGGCAAGCAGGTCGTCGTGGGAACGCAGCGCGGCCTGCTGCCCGGCGGTGTCGGAGTCGAAGCAGAGGACGACCTCCTCGGCGTATCGCTTGAGAATGCGGGCCTGGTCGATAGTGAGGGCGGTTCCCTGCGGCGCGACGGCGTGCTCGATGCCGGCCAGGTGGCAGGCGATGGTATCGAGCTGGCCTTCGCAGACGATGGCGGACTTGGCGTCGAGAATCGGCCGCTTGGCCTTGTCCAGCCCGTAGATCACGCGGCGTTTGCTGAAGATGGGCGTCTCGGGCGAGTTGATGTATTTGCCGCCCTTCTGCTCGGCGCTGAGCACCCGGCCGCTGAAGCCGATGACGCGGCCCTGCTCGTCGCAGATCGGGAAAATGAGCCGGCCGCGGAACCGGTCGTATTGGCCCTTGTCGCCGGCGATGGCGAGGCCGCCCTTTTCGAGCAGGGCGGCGTCGTGTTTCTTCGACTTGGCCCAGTTGATCGTGTCGTCCCACTCGTCCGGCGCGAATCCGATGCGAAAGCGCCTGACCGCCTCGTCACTGATGCCGCGCTTGGCCAGGTAGTCGCGGGCGGTCTGGGCGCGGGCGTCGTTGGCCAGGGTGGTCTCCCATCGCTGGGCCACCTGCTCGTGCAGGGAGCGGAGTTTTTCCTTCAGTGAGCCCTCCTCGCGCTGCCCGGGGCTCATCTCGAACTCAATCGGGATGCGCACCTGCTCGGCGAGGCGCTGCACCGACTCGACAAAGGAGAGGTTCTCGAACTCGCGCAGGAACGTGAACACGTCGCCGCCCTTGTGGCAACCGAAGCAGTGGAAGATCTGCTTGGATGGACTGACGTTGAAGCTGGGGGTCTTCTCCTTGTGGAACGGGCAGAGGCCGACGAAGTTCGTGCCGGCGCGCTTGAGAGGGAGGTACGAGCTGATGACCTCGACGATGTCGCTGGCGTGGCGGACCTGCTCGATCGTGGCCTGGGGGATGACGGGCAAGGCAGCTCCGGCGGTTGGGTTAGTTGGCCTTGTTGCGAATGAGCCAGTAACGGATGGTGACCGCCTGCGGGTGGCCCGGCTGGAGGCCGATCACGCGCTTGTAGTGGACGTTGGCCTTGGCCACGTCGTTGAGCTTCTCGGCGTACAGTTTGCCGGCCTCGAAGTGGGCCTCCGTGTTGTCCGGGTCGAACTGCAGGAAGGTCTCAAATTCGCTTGCGGCGTCGGCGAAGTAGTTCCCCTGCACGAGCGACATGGCGAAGTTGAATCGCGCCGGCTCGTCGTTCGGGTTGATGGCCAGGGCGTGCTCGAACGACTGCAGCGCAAGGTTGGTGTCGCCGGTGTAAAAGGCCGCCTGGCCAAGCTCAAACCGGGCGTCGAACCAGGCCGGGTCGGCCTTGGCCGCCTCGATGTACGCCGCCTTGGCTCGCTGCCATTCCTCGGATTTCTGCGCCGCCGCGCCGTCTTCAAAGTAGGTCTTGGCCACCCGTCGGTCGCCGCTGTCGGGCAGGGCCGGGTTCAGGTATTTGTAGCGCGGGAAGGCGACCGCGCTGGGCAGGACGCTGGCTACCCTCACGGCGTTAGTGGAGGCCTGTGCCACCGGCCCGGGCCCGGGAAGCGGCGTGGTCGGAACGGGCGCGTTCGAGCGCCAGGAAATTTGCGGCTTGGTTTTCTTCTTCGGCTCGGCTGCTGTTTTTTCGTCGTCACCGCCGAACCAGGTCAGCGGGTTCAGCCGCTGTTTCCAGCCCTTGGCCGGCTTGGCCGGTTCCGGCTCGGGAGGGGTGGTTTCCGCTTGGCTGACTTCCGGCTCCGGCGCGGGTTCGCTTGGCCCGGCCGGTTCCGGTTGGATTGCGGTCGGCTCCGGCTTGGCCGCCGGGACGGGCAGCGGTGCGGGCTCGACCACGGTCGTGACTTCCGGTTCGGGCGCGGCCGGCTCCGGCTCGGGCGCTTCAGCGGGCGGCTCAACGATCACGACTTCGGCTGGCTCCGGCTCGGGGGCTGGCTCGACCTCTGCGACGACCGGCTCGGGCTTCGCCTCCTCTTTTGGCTCCGACTCAACTTCGGCGACCGGCTCCGGCTCGGGGATCGGCTCCGGCTCGGGGATCGGCTCCGGCTTGAGGTATTCCTCGATGCTGTCGACTAAATCCTTGATGTCGGAATCCCCGCTCGGCACCAGGTCAAGGTATTTGCGGTACGCCTCCAGTGCGGCGTCGTATTGCTTCAATTTCTGCCTAGTAATCGCCAGGTTTAAAAGTGCATTTACATTGTTCTTGTCAAGTTTGGTGGCTTCTTCAAAATACATGGCGGCCGTTTTATTTTTTTCCACCCGAGCCGATCCCCGAGCTCGGTCCGATTCGATCGTATTAATCACGCCGAGGCCGTTGTTGGCCTCGGAGCTTTTGATTGACACTTCTTTAAAGCTGGCACTCGCCTTGTCATAGAGCTTGGCATGCAGTTCAACGGTGCCTTTCTCGATCCAAAACTCAAACTTGTCGCCGGTCATGCTCCGAACTCTATGGAAATCTTCGGCAGCCTTAATGGCATTCTTCCGGAAGTCCTCCTCCTTCTCCTTTGATTTCTTTAAATCCTCCAAGTTATGATTCTCGAAGTACAGCCAGGCGCGGTTTAGATAAGCGCGCTGCTTGATCACAGGAGGCGTATTTTGATTAATGGTGTTTCCGTAAAATTCGAGCGCCTTGGTGCTGTGATCATTCTTCGCGTTGTCATCTTTTGCGGAGCGCGAGAGGATTTGGTGGGCGAGGCCAAGCTGGTTATAGAGTTTGCCGGTGATCTTGAATTCCTTTTTTAGGATCTCGTCATTTTCGATAGAAACCTTGGCTTTTTCCAGTTCGACAAGCGCCTCGGCGGTTTTGCGTTCGGCAAGCAGACGGCTGCCTTCCTCGAGGGCTTTTTGCTCGGGTGGAGTGCATCCAGAGAGGGTAGCCACCACGCAAACCGCCGCCCAAAGCCGGCCGGTCCTGTCGGTGGGTTTTTGCGTGGTCCGCATGGGTGCTGGTGGTAGCATCGCGGCACGGGCGAGTCAAGGGAGGCACACTCTCTTTAAGTCCGCTTCATCGTGCACCCAGGAAGAACCAACCACCGCCCCATTCGGCCGGGCCGGGCCGATTCCCGGCTGGGCACACGTTTTTTTTGCCTGTCGCTGGCGGGAGTCCTGGCCTTGGCCCCGCTTGGCCAAGCGCAGGAGGCCGCTCCGACGCCTGCGCCGCGCATCCTGTTGGTGGAGGACAAGTCCGCGCTGCGCGAATTTGAGGTCGATGCCGCCAAGGTGGCGGAAATGGTCTCCGAGGGGCTGAAACGGCTCACTGGCAGGCCAAGCGCGGCGACCGCTTGGCTGTCGCTGGTCACCCCGGCCGACACGGTCGGCATCAAGGTCAACTCAGTGCCGGGGCCGATCGGCGGCACGCGCAAGCCGGTGGTCGATGCGGTGGTGCGCGGGCTGCTCGAGGCGCGGCTCTCGCCGGACCGGATCATCATCTGGGACCGGTCGCTGGCCAGCCTGCGGGTGGCCGGTTACGACGGCTTGGCCAAGCGGCACGGCGTGCAGTTGGCCGGGAGCCGGGACGCTGGCTGGGATGAGGCGGTGACCTACGAGTCGTCGATCGTTGGCACGCTGGTCTCGGGCGACCTGGGCTTCGAGCGCGGCGGGGAGAAATCCAGTCGCAAGTCGCACCTTTCCCGGTTGCTCACCGGGGAGCTGACGCGCATCATCAGCATCTGTCCCCTGCTCAACCACAATCAGGCTGGCGTGTCAGGCCACCTGGTTGGCTTGGTCGATGGCAGCATAGACAACTCCCGCCGGTTCGGCGTGAACGCCTCGGTCCTCGCGGTGGCGGTGCCGGAGATTCTGGCGCTCGAGGACGCGGAGGAGCGGCGCCACCTCGGCGATCGGCTGGTGCTCAGCATCACCGATGCGTTGTTCTGCCAATACCTGGGCCAGAGCAAATGCCTGCTGCACTACACGGCGGGGCTCGGCCAACTACGCTTCAGCACCGACCCGGTGGCGCTGGATATTTTCTCGATCGAGGAACTCAAGCGGCAACGGGAACGGTTCGAGGCGGACTATTCGCCACCGGACTCCGCCCTGTACCGGAACGCTGCGCTGATCCAGCTCGGGGAGAGCGATCCGGCCCGGCGCGAGGTCGTGGAGATCTTCCGTTGACCGGCCCGCATCGAATCGCGCATTGACACGACCCCGCCGGGCCACCCAAAACAGGGCCTGCTTATGAGCTTGTTAGCTGACAAAGTTGCCGTGGTGACCGGTGCCGGCCGGGGAATCGGCCGCGCGGTGGCCATCGCCTACGCGAGGATGGGTGCCGACGTGGTCTGCGTCTCGCGCACGGAGGAGAACTCGGCCAAGGCCGCGGCGGAGGTGGAGGCGCTCGGCCGCCAAGCCTGGCCGTTGGCCGTCGATGTGTCCGACACGGCCGCGGTTGATGCCGCCGCGAAGGGGATTCTCGAGTCGGCCGGCAGGGTGGACATCCTCGTGAACAACGCCGGCGTCACCCGCGACAACCTGCTCATGCGCATGAGCGAGGAGGAGTGGGACACCGTGCTCAACACCAACCTGAAGGGTGCGTTCAACTTCACCCGGGCGTTCACGCGGCCGTTCATCAAGCAGCGCAGCGGGCGCATCATCAACATCGCCTCGGTGATCGGCCTGATCGGCAACGCCGGCCAGAGCAACTACGCCGCCAGCAAGGCGGCCCTGATTGGCTTCACCAAGTCGGTTGCCCGGGAGTTGGCGCCGCGCGGCATCACCGTTAACGCCATCGCACCCGGCTTCATCGAGACCGACATGACCGCCGTACTCGACGAAAAGGTGCGCGGCGAGGTTATCGCACGGGTACCGCTGGGCCGGTTCGGTTCGCCGGACGACATCGCCCACGCGGCAGTTTTTCTAGCGATGGAGCCCACCGGCTACGTCACCGGGCAGGTGCTCACCGTGGACGGCGGCATGGTGATGTGAGCATCGTAGAGCGTTTTTTTTAGAATAGGTGCTTGACGACCCCGGACGGCGTTCTTAAAGAAGCCCCCGAACATTTCGAGACTTATGTCTGACAATTCACCCGCAGATCGAATCAAGAAAATCATCGTCGAGCAGCTCGGCGTCAACGAGGACCAAATCAAGCCGGAGGCCAAGTTCATCGAGGACTTGGGCGCGGACTCGCTCGACACTGTCGAGCTGGTCATGGCTCTGGAGGAGGAATTCGGAACCGAGATTCCCGACGAGGAGGCTGAAAAGCTCCAAAGCGTCGGGGATGTCATCAAATTCATTGAGGACACCCAGTCCTGAGGGCATGGACTGAATTTCGGGGCAACTCAAGCTACCGCTTGGCTTGACTGCCCCGTTTTGCTTTATGCCGGACCCATCACGAAAGCGCGTCGTCATCACCGGCATTGGCGTTGTCTCCCCGTTTGGCCAGGGGGCTGATGTTCTTTGGGAAAAGCTCCTTGCCGGCCAGTGCGGCATTGGCCCCGTCACCGCATTTGACACGGAAGGCTTCGCCTGCACCATCGCCGGGGAGGTCAAAGACTTCGACCCCGCACCGGCGTTTCCTTCGCCCAAGGAGGTTCGGCGAACGGATCGGTTCACCCAGCTCGCCATGGTGGCTGGCTGTGAGGCAATCAACGACTCGGGGCTGGATCTCGAATCGGCCAACCGCGACCGCATCGGCGCCTTCATCGGCTCCGGCATTGGCGGGCTGGTCACGCTGGAGAAACAGCACAAGACCCTGCTCGAGCGCGGCCCCGGGCGGATATCCCCGTTCTTCATCCCGATGATGATCCTCAACATGGCGTCCGGGATGTTCTCACTCTACAACGGACTGCGCGGTCCCAACATCGCCACCTGCTCCGCCTGTGCCACCGCCAACCACGCCATCGGCGAGGCATGGCGCACGCTTGTCATGGGCGATGCCGACGCAATGCTTGCCGGCGGCACCGAGGCCGCCGTCAACCCCATCGCGATGAGTGGCTTCGACGGCATGAAGGCCATGAGTACCCGCAACGACGATCCGCAGCGTGCCTCCCGACCGTTCGACGCCGGTCGCGACGGCTTCGTCATGGGCGAGGGCTCCGGCGTTGTCATGCTCGAGACTCTTGAACACGCCCAAGCGCGCGACGCGCGCATCTACTGCGAGATAGTCGGTTATGGCAATACCGCCGACGCCCACCACATGTCCGCCCCCACTCCCGGAGGCGAAGGAGGCGCGCGAGCCATGCGCGTGGCGCTCAACTCCGGCGGACTGAACCCGGACGACATCTCCTACATCAACGCCCACGGCACTTCCACCCCGCAGGGCGATCTCTGCGAGACACAGGCCATCAAGTCGGTATTTGGCGATCACGCCCGCCGTCTCGCCGTCAGCTCCACCAAGGGTGCCACCGGGCACATGCTCGGGGCCGCCGGCGGGGTAGAGATGGCTGCTTGCTGCAAGGCGCTTGAGACCGGTACCGTGCCGCCGACCATTAACTACGAAACACCCGACCCCGACTGCGACCTCGACTATGTTCCCAACGAGGCCCGTGAAATGGAGGTCAATGCCATCGCCAACAACTCCTTCGGTTTCGGCGGCCATAACGCCTGCCTCGTGGCGAAGAAGTTCAAAGGTTGAGGTCGATGCTTCTTTTTGTCCCTGTTTTTATTGGTTTAAAATAAAGATAATTCTATACGCAATTGCCTTAATTATTGCGATGCGTATAGAAAGCGTATAGAATCTTTGGGTGGCGGGAAAACTCACCTACAAACCTTCAACAAGAGTCCATAGAAATGGGCGCATTGA
>MPMB02088193.1_pt1 | contig 13808 bp, 14 predicted proteins | sample 1617371 | NCBI WGS metagenome assembly MPMB02 (sample SAMN05944808, study PRJNA350692) | marine metagenome | biome: marine; feature: ODZ; material: water; isolation source: 300 m water sample filtered on 0.2 um supor filter | place: Pacific Ocean | collected 2012-04-08 | depth 300m m
CATCGCTTCACCATTGAACATTTTGGCATGTCCACGCCGGAGCAATGCGAGCGGATCGCCGCGCTGGGCGCGCAAGTGTCGGCGAACGCCTATTATGTCCATGAACTTGGCGATGCCTATTGGCACCACAGTGTTGGTTTTGAGCGCGCTTCGCAAATGTCCCGGCTGGGCACATTGGCTAAGTTGGGCGTCCGTACCGCGCTGCATTCCGATTTCACCATGGCCCCTGCGGAGCCGTTGAATTCCGCCTGGGTGGCGGTCAATCGTCTGAGCCTTTCAGGAGCGGTAATGTCACCTGAGGAATGTCTCAACATCGATCAGGCAATGCGTGCGGTCACCATAGATGCCGCATACATGCTGGGCCTCGAAAACGAAATCGGCAGCATTCGTGCGGGCAAGAGAGCGGATTTCACGGTTCTTGCAAGTGATCCTTATGAAACCCCGACTATGGAATTGAAGGATATCCCGGTTGTAGCCACGGTGTTTGAAGGTGAAGTTCACTGGATTGAGCGATGAACGCGCACATCCCTACAACGTTGCTCAGCGGCTATCTGGGTGCAGGCAAAACAACACTGATTAACCGTATCCTGGAGGCCGAGCATGGCTTGCAGGTTGCTGTCTTAGTCAATGACTTTGGTGCGATTAATATTGATGCCCGTTTCATCAAGAACGCTTCTGATCAAACCATCAGCCTTACAAATGGTTGCGTATGCTGTTCAATCGCTGATGACCTCGGCGCCGCGCTTGACCAGCAGACTGCCCGCGATAATCCGCCTGATCACATAGTCATAGAGGCAAGCGGGGTGGCGGAGCCAGCTCGAATCGCAAATTACGCATCCGGTTGGCCGGGGCTGCAACTGAATAGTCTGATCACTTTGATTGATGCGGAAACAGTACAAGAGCGGGCACGCGACAAATTCGTCGGTCGGGTTGTTACCAGGCAGATAGAGGCAGCAGACTTATTGATTGTTAATAAATTGGATCTGATCAATTGCGCGCAGTTACGGCGACTGGAAGAATGGCTCCACCCACTGGCAAGCGAGATTACGGTGCTAAAGACCATACATGCCGCCGTTGAGCCAAGACTGCTTCTTGGCGTGGCACCGGTTCATGCTAGCGCCCACCAACTGAACGGCACAGAGGAGGCGCATGGTCTGAAAGCGATTTCCTGGGAACCCAACGGGCCGATTAACCTCGGTAGACTCAAATCAGCTATCCAATTCATGCCGCCGTCAATTCATCGGCTAAAAGGAATGGTCATCGATGATGTCACGGGAATTGCCTATTCTGTTCAGGTCGTGGCACGCCGCCGTGAATTCAGTAAAGTAGAGATGGGCGAACCAGATCTCGTAGGAGCGACGGCGGGAAACGGTCAGATCGTCGCAATCGGCGTCGATAACGCGGATCTGGCCGAGCTACGGCATACTCTAAATGCCAGCATCGCCGCAAATCTGTCGGTGCCGTAACGACGGCTACAATCATCGGCTCAACTGGGTTTCCGCAAAACTATTGGCTGATATATTTTTATACACTCATGTTGCGCTTCGAGGTGCGCCTAGCCCTCGTCCACCACGTCCATGTAGACCGCTACGGATTTGCCGTAGCCGCCATCCAGTAGCGCCCGTGCTGCCGCGCCGCAGGCCGCGTCGGAGTGCTCGAGAGCCAGCTCGCGGACGTTGTCGACCTCGCTGGGGCAGCCGCCGGGATTGCCGCTAATGCCGGGTAGGAAACGGCCGTTCTTGTCGCGCATTGTCTCACCTATTGTTGGCCTGGTGTCAGGCCATATTGTACAATAAATTATTGTGGTTAAGAAGCTGCGAACCAATCCAATAGCCAGCGCACTATGGACGCCGGCGTCCAGGCAGAGGAAGGTCAGGCCGAAGAAAGGGCGCGGGAGTTATGAAGTTTCCGCTTATCACCCAGCTTCAAGCATGCCGGCGAATTCAGTGACTGTCGTCAATGACCCAAACCGGGATTTTCAGATCAGCGACTTTGACTGTCGATCGAGAGGTGTTTCTCTAAACTTTGGCAAAGCGCATTGCCAGCTGTCGAGTCGACATCTAGATGAGTGACAATGCGGATGCGCCGTTCTCCGAATGCACCAATAAGAATGCCATCAGCTTTCAAAGCAGCCGCGAGGCTTGCAGCGTCTGGTGCGTCTTCAGACAAATCGAAGATGACGATGTTCGTGTCCACAGGCAGAACGTTGACGACATGGTCTAATGCGGAAACGCGCGCCGCAATCAACGCTGCGAGATCATGATCATCGGCAAGCCGGTCGACATTGTGATCAAGGGCATAAAGGCACATCGCGGCGATAATGCCGGACTGCCTCATGGAGCCACCGATTTGCTGCTTGATGCGCCAAGCCTGCCCGATGAATTTGGCCGAGCCGGCTAGGACGGCCCCTATTGGGGCGCCTAAACCCTTGGTGAAATCAATCCAGCATGAATCGTAACCCTCGGTCCAGAACGCAGCTTGAATTCCCGATTTGACGGCTGCGTTCATAAGGCGCGCGCCATCCATGTGTGTGGCGAGGCCGGCATCTTTCGCGGCCTGGGCCACGCCTCGAATTTTTATCTGAGGCCAAATAGCTCCACCGCCGAGATTAGCCGTTTGCTCTACGCAAACCAGTCGACTTTTTGGCATATAGCGGGAGTTTGGACGAATGGCGTCAGAAACCTGCGCCGGTTCAAAAATGCCGTTCTCACCGTTGATCGCATGAATCATGATGCCACTGATTGCCGCCGGACCGCCGGTCTCATAATTGACGAGATGGCAGGTGCGCTCACAGATGACTTCGTCGCCGGGGTTCGTATGCACGCGGATGGCAATTTCGTTGCACATCGTTCCAGATGGCAGGAAAACAGCGGATTCCTTATCGAGCAACGCGGCAACACGCTCACACAGTTCCAGCGTTGTCGGGTCCTCATCTTTTTGTTCATCTCCTACGACGGCGGAAAGCGTGGCCGCGCGCATCGCCATGGTCGGTTTGGTCTTGGTGTCGGAATAGAAATCAAACATACACTTCGTTCCCTATCGAAGAGCAAAATTAGCTCCAATGGTAAATACCGCTTCTCTCGACCATTCTAAAATTCAGCGGATGTGGATATCACAAAATATCCAATTCGGTATCATGTGTCGCTGATGTGTAGTTGTTGCTTTTAGGCTGGATCAAAGGTCTTGCTAAGTGTTGTTTTCGGGAATCTACGCTAATCAGTCAGCGGCTTGATGTCGCCTTATGGCACGAAGCGCCGATCACAATGGGTCAGGCTTTTTTTGCTGTTGCTTCGACATCGAGCCTAGTTCGAAAAAATAGCAACCGTCGAAGACGACCCATCCCCTCGCGGGCTAAGGGAACTCCAAGGGCGGGTTACGCTTCTGGGCCCGAGCCAGGGCCGGATAGATAGCTCCACAGCCTCGGTTGCCGAGTAGCGGCTTCCTCTGGTCACAGTCGCCAGCAATCAGCGCCAACAGGTTGGGCAGTATAATATCGCTGCCGTACTTTTCAATCAATGCCGCCTTTCGATAGCGCCCATGGCGGTCACACTGCTTACACTCGATCTCGATCAGATCAGAGGGGAAGTCTTTGATGGTTAGTGAGCCCATAATTTGTTCCAAGTTCGGGCCTAAAAACCGTTACGCCAGTCCGATCTCGATTTACATTTCTTACAGATACGTTCGCCTGCCCACTCGCTCAAAAACTCAACCTTACACACCAGACAATTTCTAGTCTTGAGCACGTAGTCGCGCCTTTCGTCCTGATCGTACTCCGGTTTTTTATCAACCGATTTCATAGGTAATCCTTTATGCTCGACCATTTTTCACGCTCGGAACTAGCCTGTCCGACGACAGACGAATTGCGCCTTGCTACCGGCTTTGATGAGGCCCTGGAACGCCTTCGCGTCGAACTGGACGCACCAATATACCTCACCAGCGCCTGCCGGTCGCCTGTGCACAACGCCAAAGTGGGTGGCCACCTTCGTAGCCTTCACCTAACCGTCAACGGCCACTGGGGCACAGGTGGCTCCTATTGATTAGGCATGGTTTTTATTTTTTCCCAATTTCGAAGCAAAACGTAAACCCCAAATTGGGGTGTAAAGGGGGAGTATTTTCAGAGGTTGCAGCACGCCAGGTTGCAAGTCCAGATGCGGTCTTGTCCGCCTACAGAATCAAGGCAGGCGCTAAAAAAGGACCGACGGTTACAAGCGGCAGAGTTTTACTCCGTCCACAGCTGGCTAAATCCAGCCGCTCCCATGGACTAATTTGTCACCGCCGTTCTCACCATTTCAGCCTGTTGGATGAAAGGGGCTGTCTAACCTGTCACGAACGGAGTTCAAAGGCTGATTATGCCGCTGCGTTCAAGCAAAGGGATCCAGCCAAATTCAACCGCAATTTCAAGCCTTTGCCGCGCGCTGTCTGTGCCGAATGCCATACCGCCGCCAAGGCGGGTGATAACTGTCTGACCTGCCATAACTATCACCTTGGCGTTTTTCAGCCGGTCGTCGCCCATACCAAGGACATGTTCAAGAATGCGGCGAAAAAGTCCCCAAAATAGTCCTCAATAGCCGAGGTCTATCATAGATAGACGACAGATGATCTGACGGCAGACCTCTTCGAGATTGCGCTACCCACGCGCACTCGTTGCAAGCTCTTATACCTCGTAGTCATTGTATCGCGAGGCTAACCGGCGGTACCAGGGGACCGGCAAATTTCAGGGATGGCTCAACACTGCCGCAAATTTTCCTTGTCCGAACCGGCACAGGGTATCCGCGCGCCGACCAATCCGGAAATGTCCTGATCGCCAATCGCCTTCATCATGGCGCGGGCGGCGGCATCGCTCGGTGAATTGATCAAGGCCGCAGCTCCGGGCACACCCTGCAGAGCTGCCTTGGCGTCCGTCACACGTTGCATCTGCGCGGCCTTATACTTCTTGTTCTTGGACTTTCCGGCCATCTCGGCGGCGGAAACCAGCTTAGCTGCCTGGCCGGCGACAAACAGTTTTGCCAGTTGGGCAGGCGAGCGCGGCTTGAGCCAGTGGCGCATCTTGCCCTGGGAAAACATGACGATTTCAAACGATTGGTTGATCGGATGCCCGCCCTTCAGCATCGCGCCAAAGGCCTTGCCACTTATTTCCGAGCGGGCAAGGCCGTGGCACTTCATGCAGTTGGCCGCGATGTCATAAGTCATTCTGGCCCAGATCAGGCCAGCGGCGGTGGAATCGGCGACCCGCTTGATCTTATGGGCCGGCGCCTCATCCTCCCGCTTGACGTTCTTGCCGCCATAGTCAGCGTGTATCGTCTCCCATTCGGACGAGGGGCCATGACAGCTTTCGCAGGATGGGCCGTATTTCACCTTGGATTTGGATTTCGGCTTTTTCTGCTCCTTCGAATAGTGGCAGACATTGCAATTCTTGTTGCGCTTCATACTCTTCTTGCCGCCCACCGCCTTGACGATCTTTTTTGCGTCCTTGGATTTATGCATCGTGCGGTAGGTCTCGTAATGTTTGGTCGTAGCCCAAACCTTGGCCTCTTCCTTATGACACTCCTCGCAGAAGGTAGGGCCCTGCACATAGGGTTCTGCGATTGCCCGGTGCGCTCCCGCGAAGTTCACAAGCATCGTCATCAACGGCAAAATTGTTAGCAAAGCCGCGCGTTTGATAGATGTGAGCACCACTATCTCCCTTGTGCAAGCGTTTGTTATTATTGCCATAACGGCTTATGGACAGTGTACCCAACTGGACGGCAAGACGCAATTAGGCTATACCGTGTTTGTCGGCGATTTCGGCCACACACGGTATCGCCTAATTCTGTCCTAGAAGGCGACGTTTACCTTGGTGCGCAGTCCGAAGGCTTCATCAAGCGACTCCTGTGATACGGCGAAACCGCCGAGCTCGAAAAAGAGATGTTGGCCAAATGCCTGGGAATAGCGCGCCGCCACGCCGAAGCGATCAACCCCGTTCGGCGCGTCCTCGACCTTGCCGCCGATCTCAAAGATCAGGTTGCGCCGCAGCTTCGGTGAGAAAAACATTTGATAACCGATCGCGCCGCCCACAGTGTCGTCGGCCCTGTTGGGAATCCCAGGGCCGGCCAGACCATTAGGCGCAAATAAGAGCCCGGTTATGCCAAGCGGTCCGCCAGCGCTCCGCGCCGCCGGTGCGTAACTATTCGATGCCGCGAAGCCGTTGATGTAGACGATATTGTCGGTCTGCTTCGGTGCGAAGCCAAAGCTGGCGTAAAGCAGGGTGCCGTCGCTAGCCTGGGCCGTGCTGTCTTCCGGCGTGTGCGAATGGGCAAGGCGGATGGTGGCATCAACGGCATGCTCGAGGATAATGAAGGGTCTAATCAGAGAGGCTCCGATATTGAGCTGATCACCGATGGCGCGGGTCGAATCGATATAGGCCAAGTCTAGTTCGAACGTCGAATGATGCGCTTCGACGGCGGTGAAGATGGCATACAATTCGCCTTCGTCATCGTCGATTTGGTTGCTGCGCTGCACGTTGTTCCAGGCGAACAGGCCACCAATGCGGGCGAAGTTGGTGCCTGGCAGCGGCACGGTGCTCCTCGTTAGGGCAACCGAGTCCATAGTGTCGGCGATCAGGATACCGCCCTGACTGACCACGGGTTGGCGGCCAAAGGCTATTTCGTAGTCAAGGGGCAACCGGCCACCCATGTCTATCTTGGGAAACATTTCCGACAATTCGCCTTCGAAAAACGCCGTGGATAGCCGTGCATTGCCCTCGTTTCGCCAGCCTGATGTCGGCTCAAATTGATAGTGCGACGTCGCGCCGTTCTCCTGCCGCAGCGGCGACACGCCCAGCAGAATCCGTTCCGTGCCGCTGAGGGTCAGATTGAGGAATAGGCTTAAGTTCGTGACGATGCGTGCATCGGTATCGTTGACGCCGTCATCGGTAATCTCCAGTCCGGTATTGATATTACCGAACAACACCAGACCGGGTGAGACGACCATACCGGTGGGCAGCTCGAACTCATAGTCGTACTCCCCGCCCTCGACATAGGCCTGCCACAGCTCGAACAGTGGCGTCGGGCGCACAGGCAGGTCCTTAAGTTCCTTTAGGCCAAGCACCTTGTCGGAGTAACGCGCACTGCTTTCGCTGGCATCCGAGTAACCGGGTTTTTTTTTGCCAGCCACAGCGTCACTTGACAAGCCTACCACGGAACCGGTCGTGGCGACGACAGCAATGGCGCCTATGATGAACAGATTTCTAAGCATGTCAGCCACCCTGCCTAGCAATTGTTACGGTTTCCGTGGTTTCCCACAGGGTCATGCTTAGATCGACGATGCGTTTCGCCAGCTCGCGTAAGGAAAAGTTATAGTCGAGCCCTACCCCAGCGTTGACGTGGATAAAGAAAGCCGGCATTGCCTGGGCAATCAACTTCATCTCTACCGTGAAAGTCTCGCCCGGCTTCAACAGGCTGGGATCGACCGAATAATGCGCCCAACGAAACCCGCCCGGCTCGATGCTGTTCTTGAATGAGCGCGAGATTTCCGGCCGCATGTGGATCGCCGTTGGATTAGTGGGCGGCCGGATGAACGGCAATGTCGTGGCTGAAAATGGTATAAACCGGAGCTGCGTGCGCTCACCGCCCCAGAAGGTCCGGGCCATAAAATGGCTCTCCAGATTGAAAACTTGCTTGTCGAATTTCACTTCGCCGCTGCGCACATATCGGGAGTAACGCTCGCGCAGGTCGCCGTTCGGGTCGCGGTCGCCGGATTTGAAGACCGCCTTGCCCTGACTGTCCTTCACCGTAATTTGGAAGAATACCATGCGTTCATGGATGAAGCCGGACGGCGCGTTGTGGCCTAGCACTGCGTTGCGCAGCTTGATTTTGAACTTTAGACCGTCGCTCATATTAGCCGTGTCCATCACCATATCTTCGACCTTGTAACCGGCTTTCATAACGGCATCGCGTTGGCCCTTGGCCCATTTCATCAAGTCGAACTGGGCATCCAGGATTTCGCGCGCTTCGTAACGCATGTCCTGGTCCTGCCAGAATTCTGGGAACTTATAGTCGTCCGCGACATTGTCCTCGAACTTGTCCGTGCCCCAGCCCTTCTTGTGATCGAACTGCTGCCATTGCTGGTAGTTGGCGAGCGCCACCGCATCCGGGTTGTGCGGGAAGATGCCTGGGTGCAGCACCGGAAAATCCGGGCCGGCAAAATAATGGTTCGACAGCCGACGCGGCTTAGTCTCGGTTTTGCCGATCACCGCGGCCGGGGCGAAGTCAAAGCCCTTGTTCTCGCCCGGCACCTTGCCCATGTGACAATCCTGGCAGGTCACGCCGTCGCGTGCCGACGGTGAGGTGCGGTATTCGTCGAAGGTCTCCTCGTTATGAACGCCGGGCGGTAGGCGGGAAGAGTGGCAATTGCCGCAGAATCTAGAGGTTCGGATATAGGGATAGGGCTCCACCACCTTATGGATCGCCCGACCCTTCTTGCCGCGCTCGGTTACTAGGTTCAGGCGGCTGTTCTTTTCCGTTTCGGCCTGGATATCGTTGTTGGTCGGGCCGAAGATCGGCGCAAAGATATCGCCCTTGGTGATCATTGCCCGGGCGCTACGCTTGCCGTAATTCTTGTTGAAGCGATGGCAGACCACGCAGGTGATGCCTTCCACCACCGGGCCCAGAAAGTCCTCGCCCGCGCGGGCGAATTGGGCCCGCTTGATGTTAGAAATACTCATCACGTCCAACACTGCGGCCAGCGGTGCATGACAGCGCGAACAGGTGTCGGCCGAGGTGCCGTTGGTCTTCGCCAGGACTGAATTCTCCACCGAGACGAAGATCGGGCTCAGGTTGCTATACGCGTGGTTCGAGACCGACCATTGCCGGAACTGCACCGGATGGCAGACTTTGCATTCGAAGGCGGAAGGAAATTGTTTGTTGCGGAATAGATCCTCATGGGCAACGGCGCCGCTTTTCCCATCAGACGCTTTTTGTGCCATCGCCGAATCCGGTATCGCCATGGCAAATGTCAGGGACAAGATTAGCGCCAACATGACAGCGAACTGGCTACCCGTCGATCGGGATACAAAACGAATCTGTCGCCGAAAAAACGCAATAGTCAACGTGGTTTGCCAAAACATTGAGAAAATACCTATTCAGGGGAGGGTTTGGTATCAGGTTGGTATCGGGAAGAGAAAAAACGCGCGGATCGCACCGCGCCGCCTAAGGAGGCATTCATCACATCGGATGTGGCTGGCAATGTCAGGGCCATAACACAAATATAGCGAGATTTAAAATCAGACCATTCATCCCATACAAGCATACACGACGCCCTTCTTAGATAAATAATATCTTACTAACCATATCGTTAGCTACATTAGGGTGCCTTGATTTGGATCAATTGCGACGGCGGATCAGGTACGGCGAAGTCGTGTCTTCCAGACAGTGTTCTGATCGCGGGTTTGCTGCCCGGACAATATCAAGGAATGCATGGATTTAGGAAACACGATAACGCGCCCAAGGCCGCTACGTCCATGACGTTGAGGGCAACTATCCGCCAAAGCTGGCCGGCAAACTCGACGCCGCCAACGCCCTTTGGGCTTTGGCACAGCGCCGTTCCATCCATGCATTGTTGCCGGCGACATGCCGCCAGGAATGGCCGGCGCCCGTGGCCATGAAGGGCAACAGAGGGCTTCCTGTTTGTTCGCGCTCGCCGCAAAGGGCGCAGCGATACGGACCTGCAGCAGGCGCGGGATGCGCGTTCAGCTAAAGCATGATGCAGGCATCAAAGGCGCGGCGGTCAGCATGGAGTTCAGCTTCAGCTGCCGCACAAGTACCGCCTATCCTAGATTGTTCACGTCTTTCAGCCCAAAGGTTAAGAGAGACACCATACTGGTCACGAAGAAAAGTTGAATCTTCTAATTGCCCGCGCCTTCCAGTTGTGTCTGGACATCCCCAAATAAACTTTTGACTTCGTCACCCAGGGCAAACACGGCAACGATGATGGCGACGGCGATGCCAGCCGCTATCAGGGCGTATTCCAAGGCGGTGGCGCCAGATTTGTCCTGACAAAATTCTTTCAAGTCGGTGACGTATATGCAAACTTTGGCGATGAGGTTGAACATAACGAAAGCCCCCTATCCTTAACTTTCCAGCGGTGGGTTGAACGTGGCCTCAAAGAGGTATTTTGCGAAGTGCGATTCAGGCTACATCAACTTCATCTGAAGCGGCTTCATCCTCTTCATCTTCACCAGGCGTACCCTCAATCTCGGCAACCATGGCTCCAGTCAGATCCTGAGCATCAAATGACGCAACGCCAGCACCCTGATTAGCGGCCTCATCCAGAGCCGCAGTTAACGAAGCATCCTGGTCGGTGCCTGCTGCAGCCCCTTCCGCGAGATCAATTCCTTCCGCACCAAACGCACCGGCCAAGGCATCCGCACCATCACCAGTCCAATCGGCCATGCCACCCTCACCATCGCCAGCCATGGCGGTTGCGCCTCCCGTACCAGGATGATCGAGAGCCTCTTCTCCACCAATTGCCCCTCCAAGGACGTCAGCGGCCGCATCCTCGAACGCAGGGTCAGTGACTTCCGCGAGATCGCCTTCGGGCTCTGGCTCGGGGTCCGGCATTTGCCCGGCTTCTCCGCTGGCAATTCCAGTCCAGTCGTCAGGACACGCATCGGCAAAGCCATCCACCGCACCGTCAACGGTGTCCACCGCGGCACCTAACGCGTCCTCAACCGAGGCACCGCCATCGATGGTTTCGTTAAATACCGTTTGTGCTGGATCCGCGATGTTGTGAAAGTCCTCGGAACTCACACCACATTCACTCGCCGCCACTTCCCCAGCATCACACGCTGCTTGAAAGGCCTCCTCGGGTGATGCCTCATTGGCCATCGCTTCTTGGAATGCGCCTTCACAGGCATCTTCAACATACCCCACAGGATCAACGGCATCGCCTGCAGCATCGCCGGCTAGGTCAAATGCATCTTGAGCCGATGCACCATCGGTGATCGCTCCGTCAAAAGCTGTCTGTGCTGCATCCATACAACCTTGGAACATTTCTGGAGCAATGCCCATTTCTTGCGCCATCGATTGAGCTGCATCGCAAGCCATTGAAAAGGCATCCGCAGGAGGCACCCCATCAGAATTAGCCTGCTCCCACGCCGCGGAGGCTGCGCCACCGATAGCATCCATTGCACCCATGCCCTCACCTGATTGATCTTCTTGCATGCTCATGTCTGTCTCCTAAGATTTTCTTGTTTAAGATTTTGCTGTTTCACCGATACCGCAATTTTGTACAGAACCTAAATGCCTACACCCCTTTGGAGACTGTCATCAAACGCACTTGGCCGCGTCGCCTTGCCAGTAATAGTCGGCAAAATACTGGAAAGAAATCCAAAAATATTCAAGGCGGTATGACGTCTCCTCAATTAACACACTCAGCCGCCACATCGATGGAACAACATACCTGACTTAGACTATCCTGTGACGTATGGTGGCTCTTCCCTATATATTACTCATAATTTAACATACCTTATATTATATTCTTTGTGGCAATCATGTAATTCGCCAGCGTGGAGGTGGGGTTCGTGCTGAGCGTCTTGGTCTATCGTCAATTCGTCTTTTTGCTGTTTTTCAGCAGCGCAGGTTAATCACAATGGGATGTGCAGAAGTGCTAGATTATCCATTCGCTCAAGAGCCCAGTTCATCCCTCCGATCGTTTAGCATTGGGTTAGACACTAGCATTAGGTACGGTTCATAAAGCAGTGACAGCGGTCACATCGGAAGTAGTTTATTTTTACCTTTATTTGCCATTATTCCGCGGGAATGTCTGACGTCAGCGCCCCCGGGACATATTGGTTGACATAAATCAATTGTATTGCGATGGCGGTCGGCTATGAAGACAAGTAGCTGGAGATACGGAAACCTCTGACGATCAGTGGTTGGAATTGGATCTAAAGCAGCGGCGTTTGGGGATTAAAGTTGGGGATATTACAGGTGGCTGAGCGACTTTCGTTGCGTAGGAGCAGCGTCCGCAAATCAATTCTTGCGTATCCACTTGCTTCCGTCACCGCCATGTTTGTCTGCGGCGTGTTGTTTTGGGGTGGCTTCAACTGGAGTTTGGAGCTCGCCAACACCGAGGAATTCTGCATCTCCTGCCATGTGATGAGGAGCAATGTGTTCGTTGAATACAAGAAAACCATTCACTACAGCAATCGTACCGGGGTACGAGCAACCTGTCCCGACTGCCACGTTCCCAAGGAATGGAGGCACAAAGTAATCCGCAAGATCGGCGCCTCGAACGAACTGCTTCACTGGTTCATCGGCACTATCGACACGCGGGAAAAATTCGAGGCGCGTCGGTTGAAGCTGGCTAACTACGTCTGGTCCGCAATGAAGAAAACCAATTCGCAGGAATGTCGCAATTGCCACGGTGCGGCGTTTATGAACCTCGGCGCTCAGAAGACCCAGGCGGGTATTTTTCATAAACTCGGCGCGAAGTGGGGCGAGACATGCATCGATTGCCATAAGGGTATTGCCCATTCGCTGCCTAACGATTACGACACCGATGCCTTCATTGACACCCTGCACGAACGAGCCGAGAGAGAAAAGGTTGAATGCAAGACGTGCCATAAAGGTATGGCGTCGGCAAAAGACGGCGATAAATGGGATTGAGTTTGATCTTGTAGATTTTCATCGGGCGCATTCGGTCCAGTAGATTAGGAGGGATCTTATGATAGCGAACAAACTAAAGATGCTTAGCATAGTTGCGTTGGCGGGGTTGTTGCTCGGAGGTCCAGCTGAGGCCAAGAAAATCGGCCCGGTCGCAATCAAGAATGGCGAAAAGCAATTCAACGTCAATTGCGTCATGTGCCACCAAGAGGATGCGATTGGTGAGCCGGGTCTGGCGCCGTCCCTGACAAACCCCGAGCTTCTAAGCGTCGCCTCGGACAAGTTCTTCATGGCAACCATCCGCGACGGCCGAGAAGATACCGGCATGCCACCGTTCGCCCATCTGGGGCGCAAGAGCATCCGCGATATCGTTAGCTATCTGCGCTCTCACGCCAAGCGCAAGAACATAGCCAAGCAAGTAAACGCTCAGCCCGACGCCTACGGCGACCCTCGGCTAGGTCAGCTATGGTACGATAATATTTGCTCCACCTGCCATGGCTTGGCGGGCGACGGTTATGAAGCTGGAGGCACCGGTACGGCGATCGGCTTGCCCGGCTTTCTGGACAAAGTCACGGACGGCTTTATCCGCACCACGATAAAAATGGGCCGCTCGAATACCCGTATGCTGCCGTTCCAGGGCGCGGACGGATTAGCGAATCTGTCGGATCGAGAAATCGATGACATTATTGTCTATCTGCGCAGCTTGGCTAAAAAATAGAACTGAGGATCTCGTTATGAAACGCAACAAGAAACATTTCTCCCGCCGCGATTTCGTGAAGACCTCGGCCTTCATAACCGGCGCGGCTGCCTCCACCAAGCTGATGAGCGGGGACAACCCCGAACTTGAATTGATCGGCAGCGCTCAGGCCCAGCAGACCGAGGACGATCGCACCACGGCGATTGCTCAATGCCCTTATTGTGGAGTGGGCTGCGGCACCATCATCCAGGCGGAGAATGGTAAGATCGTCTCTATGCGCCCGGACAAGGACCACCCGACCAACTACGGCCTGCAATGCATCAAGGGGCTGACTGCGGCCGAGCCGATGTATGTCGACCGCATGGAAGGCGACTGTTACGTGCGCAAGGACGTTTGGGCGGAATGGCAAAAGCCGAACCATGGCGACATGGAATACCATTCGAAAACCAAGGGCTCCTTCGACGATGAAC
>MPMB02024883.1_pt1 | contig 13793 bp, 16 predicted proteins | sample 1617371 | NCBI WGS metagenome assembly MPMB02 (sample SAMN05944808, study PRJNA350692) | marine metagenome | biome: marine; feature: ODZ; material: water; isolation source: 300 m water sample filtered on 0.2 um supor filter | place: Pacific Ocean | collected 2012-04-08 | depth 300m m
AATCACGGCGTCACTGTATTCATGAAAAAATTTCTCACACTCAGCAACCGAAGGGACATTGGGGGGGCACGAGGAATTGTTTCCGTATTTCCCACAGCCGAACATACATTTAATCCTTGCCCATTGCGAAACAATGATTTCTTTCGGATTAATCCATTTGTAATCGGTATAGCCCTTCGTTTGAAACAGTTCATCCAGTGCCGCATGTCCACTTGCCTTCGAATTCAATTCTGAATTCATTTAACGCCTCCAAAAACCCTTTTTAAATACCAGGGAAGATTTTAGCCGCTTGCAGTAGAAAAAGGGTTTCGGGTAAAAGCTAAACAGCATGAAGTGCATCTTTGACTTTTTTCCAAGTGTCATTTAAAATTTTTGCTGTTCCTTTCCGGGACTCAACTCGAAAACCGAACATTTGACTGAATTCATCTGTATTTTTTTTCATCTCAACCTCGGGCATGACACCGGTTGAAATCAGAAGGGTTCTCTCATAATGAGCAAAAAGGGATTTTGCCATTTTTACGCTCATGTTGCCATATTCCGCGCTGAACATGCCCTTCCAATGATATGCCCATCCGGGTATCATAAAAAATGTTCCTGAAACGTTACAAAGTTCACCATAGTATTGATCACGTCCACCGATCAGCAATCCGATACAATCATCCACCGGATGATCTTGATCCATCGGAATAAAGATCGGCACGCCGGTATCAGCGAAGAGTGTTTCAGGATCTTCCAGGGCATTACCGCACAGACCGTACCCGAGCAACAATACGTCCACGTAGGGGCTCATTTGACAGGCCGCCGCTACTAGGGCTTCTTGTATCTTTTTTTTAAAATTATGAAGCCCGATTTCCAGAACCTGAACCAGTACTTCCAACCAGGCATCCGGGTCAGGCCTAAACCCATCCAGCTTGGAAATCAGATTCAGCTTTGATATTTGAAGCGATTCAAGACGCTCGACCAAACGGGCGGATCTTTCGGTTTCGATGACAGAAATCCGGTTCACTTCAATATCCGACGCTAAAAGATGGGCCAGTTCAAGCTCTAAAACCTCGCATGTCAGAATCCCCATCACGCTCATGAGATTGTTCCTTCCTGCAGCCCCAAAGGAGGGGAATCTTCGCTGAGCTTCGACAAGCGATAGGGAATGGAATCAATTATTCGGTTCATGGCGTTAACATTTCAGAAGTTAATCTCTCAAGTTACGTATCCCCGATAGGGCCAGTGCCGCACCCGGTGCGCCTGATGTGGCTTTTCTCAAAATATCAGGTGTGAAATTTAGGTTAAGCTGTAAGAGAGTTGTTTGGTTTCGGTTTATCCGGTCGAGGATTTTGTTTTCTTTTTTCTGGGACGTCTTTTACCGTTTGTGCCTCTCCAGATCTTTCCTCGCTTGCTTTTTCTATCCCCTTTACCCATCTCTTACCTCCCATTAAATCGACATAAATTAAGTCAAACCCAATCCTTTTTTATTAGTGCATTAAACTTCACATTTGTCAAGCATATACTCCCATACCTTTTCTCTCCTTGACATCAAAATGGCCAGGCGGTAATATTCGAGCTGATCTTTAATATCTTTCACTCAAGTTTCGCACCCCAATCTATTGTCTACAGAAAGGAAATAAAGGGGAATAGGAAGACTTCTTGATGGTGAGTAACAGGGGTCTCAATGAATCTTTAGGTTTTTTTAAGGAGTTAGGAAATGATATTGGGTTACAGCACCAACGCGTTTATAAAATTCTCTCTCTTTGAGGCGATAAAAAGAATCGCAGGTCTGGGCTTTAGAGGCATTGAAATCATGGGCGACAGGCCCCATCTTTATCCCCCTGACTATACCGAAAAAAAAACCCGAAAATTGAAAAAGAGAATTGAAGAAAATGGATTAAAGATAACCAATATAAACAGCTTCACCCTTTTTGCCGTAGGCGACACCTATTTACCTTCATGGATTGAACCGGAACCAGCCAGAAGGGAAATACGCATCCGACATACCCTTGATTCCATCAGAATCGCAGCCGAATTGGGATGCAGAAACATATCGGTGCCGCCGGGCGGTCCACTGGAGGATATGCCTCGATCTGAAGCGCTTTCGCTGTTTCACAGGGGTCTGGAAAAAGTAATCCCCCTGGCCGAGTCGCTGGACATAAAGATCCTCATCGAACCCGAACCGGATCTTTTGATTGAAAGAACCGCTGAATTCAAATCGTTTATCATGGATGTTCGCACGCCAATTCTGGGGATAAATTTTGATATCGGACATTTTTTCTGCGTAGGCGAAGACCCGTCAGCTGCTTTTGAGGAGCTGTTTGAATGGGTGGGACATGTCCATATCGAAGATATTGCTCCGGACAGGGTTCACCGGCATTTGATTGCCGGGAAAGGTGCCATCCGGTTTCCGGATGTATTTAACACGATGAAGAGACTGGGGTACGAGAACGATATCAGCCTGGAGTTGTACCCTTATGTGGATATGCCCGAAGAGGCAGGTAAAGAAAGCATGTATTTTCTGCTCCCCATTTTTCATGATTCCGGATTGATGGTCTTCGACCGAGCCTAAGTCTTACCGTTGCTCGACACCATTTCTTTATTTTTTCTTTAAAGTTGAACCGAAACAGTGAGCGCATTAGAAAACTAAATAGGTCCATTGAACAATATCGCCAACGCATTCACCCAGACACTCTCCCTCTGGCGGATTGTTTTGCCTGCCATGTTCATCGGCTGTCTGGCCGGCAACTGGCTGCAGGGCACCCGTCTTTGGCAGAGGTGTTCCAGGCTGATGGCGCCATTTTCCCGGCTGGCCAGATTGCCGACAGAAGGCGGTGTTTACCTGGCAATGTGCTTTCTGAATCACCATTCTGCAAATGCCTTCCTCAGCACACAGTTTCGGAAAGGGAGACTCCGTGAAAGAGAGCTTCTGGCCGCATATTTGATCGGCTGGCTCCCCAGCGGCCTTCATTTTGCCGTCTTCTACATCGCCCCGATACTTATCGCCGCTGTCGGCTGGAGACAGGGCGGTTTATACATGCTCCTTTACCTGCTGATCAACTTTATGATCGCCATATCCGGTCTGTCAATCGGATTTTCCGTAAAGAGGAAAAAATCGAATCCTGAAAAAAATGTTTTTGCCGCCCCTGCCCCTTTCTCTCTCAAAAAAAGGGACCTTAAAAGGGATCTTCAGGTCTCCATCTGTCAATTCGGTCGGATCGCACTGGTCTTTGCTCCAATCACATTGGCGTTTGCCATTGCTTTGAATTCAGAGCAAACGACCGCCCTGATAGGCTCTTTCGACACACTTTTACGAAGGGTGGGCCTTTCCGCGCCTTCCGTCCTTGTCATCATTGCGGGATTCCCCAGCTCTATCAGCGCAATCGCTGCTGCCGGATCGCTGTTCCGGCAGAAGCTCCTCGATCCCAACGAACTCATTGTTTCGCTGCTGATTGCCTACGCCCTTCATACGACCTATGAATTTATGACCAGCAATCTCCCTTCAAATATTGCTTTTTTTGGCGCAACCAGAGGCGTTCGCATAACTCTTTTTTACCTTCTGATACGCTTGCTATCGATCTGTTTGATCCTTGGGTTCGCTATTTTTTATCTGATGTGAAAAATTTTTCATCTATATGTTTTCTGAAAGTATTTTCAAAAATTTTTCTATATCCTGCCCGGTATTGTACAGATGGGGTGAGACACGAATAGAATTTCCCCGTACACTTACATAGATTTTCTTTTCAGACAATCGATCGACCAAATCGGCGGACATTTTTTTAGGAAAACGAAGGCCCAGCATATGACCGGCACGCTGATGTGCCGGCGCGACATTGAGGCCGAGCTCATTTGCCCGATCCGCGATCTGATCGGTCATTTGAGATAGAGTCGATGCAATTTCAGATACCTTCCAATCCAAAATCTGCTGCAGTGCGGTTTTCGCCATCGGCATGAGGACAAAGTTGCTCCGTTCCCCCACATCAAAACGTCTTGCCCCGGGTTGAAATTCATCACGATAGTTGACCAGTCCGGCAAAATCCTGGCTGTTTTTTCTATTGATCCAGTTGTGTTCCAATGGTTTTCCCCCCTGATAGCGGGGACTGACATACATGAAACCGAGGCTGTATGGACCGAAAAGCCATTTATAGCCGGCTGCGATGAGAAAATCGGGTTGAACCTCACGAACGGAGAACGGGAGTGCGCCAAGGGATTGGGTTGCATCTAGAATGAAGGTGGCTTGGATCTCCCGACATCGGCTGCCGATTTTCGCGAGATCAATCAATGCCCCATCTGTCCAGTGGCAACCGGGTAATGCCACGATGGCCGTATTTTTATCCATACGGTTCAATAGTGCATCCGTCAAATCGGCGTTTTCAGGACGGGCCACTGTCCTAAGGTTTGCCCCTTGCTCTTTTGCAAGTTCTCTCCAAGGATAAACATTAGACGGAAATTGATCCTCAAGCACGACGATCGCGTCATTTTTTTCGACATTTACATTTTTGGCCACAACAGACATTCCATAGCTCACAGCAGGGATAATGGCGATGTCATCGGTTTCAGAATCGACGATCCTTGCAAATAGTCCTCTGGTCATCTCGGTCTCGGAAAAAAAATTCTCCGCGGTCACCTGCCACGGATGTTCTTTCCTGGCAACACCGATTTGTCCCGCCTTGCTGACACTACACAACTGGGGTGATAGGTAAGCACAGTTCAGATAGGTAAAATCCTCCGGAATGTTAAAAAGATGCTTTTGACATGGAATCATAATTCAGCCACTTCCTTTCTTGTACACTTTTTCTATCTTTATTTTTAAAGTCGCATTCATTCTTGTTTAGGCCCAATTGAGGCCATGCCGCTTTATACAACAATAAGACAGACCATATCTGAAAATAAACATAAAGTACTAAACCACAAGTCGATGCCTTTTCTCCTTTATGACCAAACCGATGAGACCGGCAAAAAAGGCCATACCCGTTGAAACAGCTAAAATCAGCCGATAACTTTCAGTCCGATCAAATAGCTCACCGCCCACATAGACCCAGAATCCACCTCCAAGATGGTGAATGGTAGAAATAAATCCGGATATAAGACCCACATGTGTGAACCCATAAAGCCTCCCGACCAAAATAGCGTTAAGTGGTGCTGTGATCAAAAGAGTGAAACCAAACGCACAAGAAAAGATATAGAATGAAACCCGGCTTTGATAATTCAAGATTAAAAGAAACAGACAAACCCGAAGCAACATGGTGAGGGAGATGGGAATCTTGACCCCGGTTATATCAGATATCGGCGCCACAATAAGGATACCGGCCAGACTCATCAAGCCAAGCCATGCCAACATGTTGCCGGCCGTAGCAGCCGAAATATTGTAATCGGTTACCATGGGGATCAGATGGGTGGTGATTAAAAAATCCCCGCTCCCGCAAATGATCATAACGATCACAAAAACCCAAAACGAAGACGTTTTCATGGCATCTGTCAGCCCAAGATCGGTCAAAGCGATGTCTGCAGATTCCGAAACGCTCCGGTCCCCCGGACTTTCTTTGTTTTTATGCCCGTAAGGTTCCAATCCAAGGTCATGGGGATCACCTTTAATGATAAAAAGGGTAAGCAATGTAATGGTCACCAGCATCACCAGACTGATATAAAAATACGAAACCCGCCAGCCATATCGCAAAACAAAAATCGTAAACACCGGTACTAAAACAAACTGTCCCATACAACTGCCGGCAAGTCCCGAGCTCACGGCGAAGCCGCGCCTTTTTTCGAACCATTTAGTCATCAAGGCCGCAAACAGGGAGACCGAGGTCCCGCCCATACCCAATGCAGCCACAATTCCGTATAAAATAAGAAATTGCCAGAAGGAGTCAATGAATGCGAGACCCATGAATCCGATAGAAAGCAGAACATTTGATATGATAATCACCCATTTGGGGCCGTACCGATCATAATACTTGCCCGATAGAATGATAGAGAGCGCGTAAAAGATCATATTGAAAAAAAATACAAGGGATATTAATCCCCGGTTCCAGCCAAAATCCGCCATCAATGGTTTAAACACCACACCAATTGAATATCGAACACCCGAGGTGAAAAAGAGCGTCACAAAAGAAGCGGCCAAAATATACCAGCCGTAAAAGATTCGAATCTTATGATTCGGTTTGGTTTGGGACATTATTTACACCTGAAATCTGATCAATCTGTTTATCCATTAAAAATTTATGACGGAAAAAATCACTACCAGAAAAAGCGGAATTTGTTAGATGGTCTGAGCCCGGATTTTACAAGTTGCTGATTGAAAAAAATAAAATGTCTGTATATCGAATTTTTTTAAAAATTTGTTATATTATTCCGTAAATTCAAACAATAAGTGCAACTGTTAATCATGCTGCTTTATTGTATTTTAGGTTAAAAAACTTATAATTCGGTGTTGCAAAACCAAGTGTTTGACGTGGTCTACCATTAACGCGGTTCATCATCTATTGAATCTGATCATTGGGAATATTTTCAAACCCCATTGTCTTTAGGAAATATTGGCGAATAAGACCATCGGTGTTTTCGTTCAAGCCTCGTTCCCATGCATGGCAGGGATGGGCAAAGTAAAACCCTGATTCAAGTTCTTTGGCAATTCGATCGTGGTTAGTAAATTCTTTACCATTATCGGATGTAATGGTGAACACTTTTTTCTGATATGGTTCAAACAAATTAACGGTAGCATCAGCAACCATATCGGCTTTTTTTTAGATTCGCGTTCCACCGCTGGGTAAGGCCCCTTTGGTTTTAAAAAATTCCTCAAGAAGCATCTCCCCGGGATGTGCAGGTGCTCTATGGGTTGGTATACGAATCATTGCAAATTCTCCTAAAAATATAGCTTTAATGATAATAGGACGTCAAACGTTGAAGCGTATATCTAGAATGCTGTTCATTGGAATGACATAATCGCGGTCGACGAGCTTGGCCAACTTTTTGGAGCGTGCATCCTGCATGTTGTGGGCTGTCATCATATCCTCACATCTCACGAGTTCCGCCTTGACAAATCCCCGGGCTAGATCCGAATGAATCTTTCCGGCACACGTTACGGCATCGGTGCCTTTCTCAACCAACCATGCATGAACCTCCTGCTTGCCCACTGTGTAGAAAAACATCATGCCGGCCTTCTCTATTCCGTCACGGCACACAATATTTACGTCCGGTGATGTTTCCGTGTAAACCAGCGCAGGTGTGAAACTCAACAGTCTGAGTGCCGTGATAATAGCCCGCTCGGTATTTTCCAGGGATAGATCACAGATTAGCTTCTCATCCTCAAGATGTGCCAGGCATTTTTCGAGCACCCCTTTTTCAGACGCGTCCTCTGTTCTTGACAGTCTGTTTTCGATTTTCTCCATGTCAAGAATGAGCAAATCCAGAACATATTCATCCGCTATAGCGATGACGTCAGCCGACTCGTAGTCGTCTGGTAAAAACTCGAAGTAGTACGGCGACACCTTTGCCGGCTGAAACTTCTCGGCAAGACCCACGAAGATCCCGTCATTGTACTTTATCTTGCCCTGCGGTAAATTTAATCCTGTATATGCTATTTTCATTCCGTAGAAAGACCTTTCGCTTTATTTAACATTTAATATCTACCCTGAATGTTCTTCAGGCGGCCGACTGATTGGCATTGGGGTCTGGCCAGATTACCTTATTAATATTTATGGATTATTGCTCCAATATTCCGTCGTTTTATATATTATTTCAATATGTTGTCGGAAAGGACCACATCCCTAATTTGGCCAACCTGATTCAACAACATACACTAAATCCTGGATAATGCTTTTCCCTTTTTTTCTAAAGATAAATACTCATTAGATGCTAAAGGGATAATTTTAAGTTGTAAACGCTCCTCTCATTACTACCATTGGTTATTAAGATGTTACAAATGAGTTAGATAACTTATTGAATTAATATGTTTTCTTAAAAATTTTTCGGAATATGGGTTGTATCACATCCTTTCACGAGGCAATCAAAGACAGTAAGTGGCTCGTCAAGGTTTGATTCCATTTCTTCGGCGGGTGACCAGAATCATTGCTTAGGCCTCAACAGTGATTAGCTATTTTAAAGACAATTCTAAATTTATCCATATCTAATTCAAAAAAAAGGAGCAGGCCAGAATTGTGAAGATAATTCCAGCCGCATCCGCCGTCAAACCCGCAGCCAGTGCGTGGCGGATACGACGGACCTGAACCGCACCAAAGTAAACGGCCATTACATAAAAAGTTGTTTCGGTCGACCCCTGCAAGGTGGAAACAAGATAACCGGTATAGCTATCGGGCCCGATGGTCGGATCATTTATGATTGAGGCCATGATACCGTATGCCCCCGAACCGGAAAGCGGCCGCATAAGGGCCATCGGCAGGGCCTCTGCCGGCAGGCCGAACGAACCGGTGATGCTGCCCAGAACCGCAACCACGGCTTCCAGGGCGCCGCTGGCACGCAACATCCCAACTGCCACCAGAATGGCCACCAGGTACGGGATGATCCGCAGGGCCACCTGGAACCCATCTTTAGCGCCTTCAATAAAAGCTTCATAGATACGCACACCGCGGATCATGCCGAAAACTAAAAATCCGACCATGAGCAGCGGCAGAATCCATGGTGATAAGGACTGCCCAAAAACCACGGCAACCGGAATTAGCGTCACAAGGGCTGAAAGGGCAACAAGGCTGACCCAGAAAGGATAGCCTTCTGAAGTGCATTCCAGCGGCGGTGCCTCTTTCCGATCATCCGAAGGGTCCGGTTGCACGGTATTGACTGCATTTGCCTTAAGGGACGCAAAGCGCTGATATAGTTTGGAGGCCATTATCGCCACTGTGGTGGAACCGATGGTGGCAAACAACGTGGTCGGTAATATGGCGGCCGGATCTGATGAACCGGCGGCCGCACGCAAAGCGATAACGCCGGTCGGCAGCAGGGTGATACTGGACGTGTTGATGGCCAAAAACAGTGCCATGGAATCGGTAGCCGTGCCGCGTTTGGGGTTCAGCTTGTCAAGCTCCTGCATGGCACGGATGCCGAAAGGTGTTGCCGCATTACCGAGTCCCAGCGCATTGGCTGCCAGGTTCAGGATCATGGCACCCATCGCCGGATGACCCGGCGGCACATCGGGAAACAAGCGTACCATCAACGGACGGATCAGCCGTGCGATAATGTTAAGCATACCGCCGGCTTCAACAACTTTCATCAGGCCTAGAAACAGGGCCATCACGCCCACCAGACCGATGGCCAGTTCCACGGCTCCGCCCGCGGAGTCTACCATTGCTCTGGATAGAAGCTCCATGGGCGCAGGATCACCCGCATCGATACTGAAAAAAAATTGCTGCCAGCCGGCAAATAAAAAAGCACCCAAGACAATAACGACAAATATGATATTCATAAACCCGACCTCATGTGATATCAGCTATCTGTGGCAACCGTTTGAGCACTTACTGAAACGGTTCCTTGAACAAAACGACATCATCTACCCGGACAGTGCCCTTTCCATTTATGACGATGTTTAATGTAACCTTCTTTGCTTTTTGGATTCCAAAAGCAACAATTGTAGTTTGGTAAAATTGTTGCGTATTGTCAGTAAAAATTTTATATTTTAAATTTAGAGCTTAAAATCCACTTTGCTCGATCAGGACGGCTGGTGATGATGCCATCCACATCCATTTTCAAAAGCTTCCTTATGCCACGCTCTGAATCAACAATCCACACAAAAACCTTTATCCCCAATTCATGTGCGGTTTGGACCTCTTTTCTCGTCAGGCTTTCAGACTAGGCGCACCAGATTTTGCCTCCAGCCGCGTTAATGCTGTGCGGAATTGATTCTTGATAATCATCTACATCAATCCCGGCCATCCAAGGCGATGGACCCGGCTGCCCTATTTTGATGTTATCGAACCATTCAGCGGTAACGGAGATATAGGCGGTTGGAATTTGAGGCGCCATTTTTTTTAAAAAAGCCAGAACGTTCCAATTAAATGAAAGCAATACAACCCGCGAATCAAAATTTTCATCATAGAGAATTTTTAGTACCTGCCGTACAACGTTTTCCGTTGGTGGCGTCATATCGGGTTGCTCAGGGGATGTCTTGATCTCTACCCATAGTTTCGTGTGATCGACGCCCCGCTCTTTCATTAAATCAATCACTTGATGAAAGGCCGGAATCCTCTTACCATCAATTGCCTTATGGGCCGGATATTTAAGGGCATATCTCGTACGAGGTTTTAATCTTCCCACATCGTAAGTCTGAAGCTCCTCAAATGTAAGACTTTTAATCGGTATGATCGATTGGTTATCCAACCATTTTTTGTCCGGGGTTCGGATAATTTTCGGTTTCAGGGTATAAAAATGATGAACGCATAGTACGCCATCCGCTGTCATCAACACATCTAGTTCTATCCCGTCGACACCGATATCGAGGGCCCGCTCAAATCCGGCAAGGGTGTTTTACGGATAAAGTCCCGATGCTCCGCGGTGACCGATAACTAATACTTTTTTTTGGGAAAGACTTTTTTTTATCACAAGACAGTTAATCCATACATCGTCTGAAACAAAAGTTCCGCCATATCCACGATGCGCGGACCGGTTCGACAGGTCAATCCACAATGAAACTGGTAAATTCGACCCGATTGAACGGCGCTCAGCCGCTGCCACTTGAGATCCTGTGTAAGACGAGGAATGAGATGCTTGTCATAACCGCAAATAAATATCATTTCCGGGTTCCACTCTAAAAGTTGGACAAAGGAGATTCTCGGATAATCGATTTTTAGAGCGCCGGTCACATTTATCCCACCGCCCCTAGTAATAACGTCATATTGAAAAGACAACGGCCCCGCAACATAGAATGAATCATCATCCCACTCCAGTACGCGGGAAACCGTGAAACGCTTTTCAGGCGCGATCGAGCCGACCTTTTCATCCAGCAGATTCAACCGGTTTTGCAGTCCCTCGACCAGCGCCTTCGCTTGGGCAGACAGTCCAAACCGGTCGCCGAGATCGATCATTGTCCGAAGTGCCTGATCAACGGTTTCCGGGTTGACCAGTATCACCCGAATTCCTTTCTTTTCCAAAACTGTTATCAAATACAGATGGGCTGTTTCAGATCCTAAAACTGTGTCCGGATTCAGAGCCATCAGTTTTTCGAGATCCGGTTCAAACCAGCATGAGACATTTGGCTTTTTTGAAGCCGCAGCCGGGTAATCGCAACTGTCTGTTACGCCGACCACACGGTCATCCATCCCCAGTGCAAAAAGCAATTCGGTTATAGAAGGCGTGAGCGATACAATTCTTAATCCCGGTGATTGATCGATTCCCATAAAAACCTCATAGACCGGGCTTATATTGACGCTCTTTCCACCATGGATAAAAATCAGGCATATCAAACCCAGGTTTCATCTGAAACTGCGGTGATCGTTTCTCAAGAAAAGAAGCGGTACCTTCCATGCAATCCCGGCTCGGAATCATAAAATCGAGACAACTCGATTCGATTATGTGGGCCGCCATAGGGTGGCCTTCACCAAGACCTTTCCACAGCATCTGCCTTGAGAGGGCGGTTGATATGGCCGAAGTATTTTCTGCGATCTCACCGGCCGTTTTCCGGGCCATCGGCATCAGATCCGAAAGCGGGACGATCCCGCTGAACAAACCCATTTCCATACCCTCTTTGGCTGTAAACATCCTGCCGGTAAGAATCAGTTCGGCGGCCCGGGTGACTCCAATAATTTTAGGAAGGAAATAGGTGCTGCACCCCTCCGGGACAAGTCCCCTTTTGTTAAAATAAAGCCGATCTTGGTCGCCTCTTCCGCAACAAAACGGATGTCCATTGCCAGTGTCATGGTAATCCCGACGCCGACCGCATGACCGTTAATGGCGGCAATTACCGGTTTTTTCATATCAAATATCCTCAGGGCCACCTGTCCGGCGGTGTCCCGGCGTTGCGACGGGGCCTTTCCATCTTTTCTGGCTATCCTTAAGCCATCGCCGCTCAGGTCGGCGCCCGCACAAAAGGCCCTGCCGGATCCGGTCACGATAACCACACGAACATCATCGTCTTTGTCTGCCAGATTCATGGCCCGGATCAGCTCATCCATCATAATCGGTGTCCAGGCATTGAGCATATCCGGTCGATTCAATGTTATGGTCGCTATTCGTTCCTCAACAGAATACTTGATCTGCTCAAAATCCATTTATCGATTCTCCTCAGTTTTTATTCGTTTGCGGGAAATGGCCTGTTCGCAACAGCGGCCGCAGTGAAGTTACCCCGAAAACCGGTCCTGCAACCAAAAAGATAAAAATATTGCTCAGGTCAATAAAATTAGACAAATACTCCATAACCTTAATGCTTACAATGGTTATCGAAAAACCAATACAATTGACAATGGTAAGGGCAGATCCGACCAAGTCCTGGGGCGCTGTTCGGGCAATGATCGCTGAAAACTGGGGAGAATCACCAACCACCACAACTCCCCAGAAAATCAAACCCCCTAGAAAAACTTCCGGCGAGGCAAAAAATACAAAAGGGGAAATCAGGCAGCAGATGCCGGATCCGGTAAGCTGGATAGACGCTACCGGAGCGCTTCCGGCTCTTTTGGAAATTATCCCACCGAGCACACAGCCAAGGCTACCGCCTGCGATGATACAAAACGCCCAAAAAGAAACGTTAATATCCGTCCCCGAATTTTGATCTACATATGCGATAAGGATAACCGGAACAAACGCCCACAACGAGTAGAGTTCCCACATGTGGCCAAAATAGCCGAAAGAGGCAGCCCGCAGCCTCTTGGACTGAAAAATCTTGACGATTGTTTTGCTGTTAAATTTGGTTCCTTTGAACAGATAAGGGCCGTCCGGAACCAGCAAAAGCATCAAGATACCGCCTATAGAGGCGATCATGGAAGTCGATACAATCACAACTTCCCAAGGAACCGCCCGCCCAGCGCCTTTGAGCAGATGGGGAAAGGCAGTGCCGAGTACCAAAGCACCAATGAGAAATCCCAGTGCTCCTCCCAATCCTTTTTCATACCATTTTCATACCATCCGGCTGCTATTTTCATCCCCACGGGATAAATTCCGGCTAAAAAAAATCCGGTTATAAAACGCAAAACCAGCAGCGATGTCAACCCCTCTGCCATCAAGTATATAAGGATATTCGACACCGCACCCAAAAGAGAACAAACAAAAAATAAGATCCGAGGAGAAAAATGATCAGAGAGGACAAAAATGGCGAACAGGAGTGTCCCTGCAATAAACCCCAGCTGAACCGCCGAGGTCACGGACCCCAACATGTAGTCTCCAATAGACCATTTCACCTGCAAATCTACCAGAACCGCGTTGCCGGAAAACCAAAGCGAGGTTCCGACAAATTGGGAAAAAATAATGACAGGTAAAATCCAGGATGATCTTTTTTTCACTGCGATCCAAAAAATAGGTGGAATTGTTTTGGTAACCCAAAAAGTTTTGTTCAAGTTTAATCTAAGTTATTATTATTAAATCAAGTAGTTAAGTAAAATTTTAATTCTCGGTTTGTTTATACAATTCTCAATACCCAACAGTATACCCAACAAACTTATATTAAATCAGAAAATATATTATTGATTATCTTGTTCAGGTTGCCTCTTTTTTATTCCCCACACATTGGATGAAAAGTAACATAAAATAAAGTGAAAAGAAACGATGCTTATTCTCTAAGCGTAAAAACCTATGCGCGTAAAGAAGGCGAAGAAACAAATTTTCCTTACATTATGAGAACTATTCAGAATTTGAAATGTGGGGAATATGTTAGCCATGCA
>MPMB02024982.1_pt1 | contig 13770 bp, 9 predicted proteins | sample 1617371 | NCBI WGS metagenome assembly MPMB02 (sample SAMN05944808, study PRJNA350692) | marine metagenome | biome: marine; feature: ODZ; material: water; isolation source: 300 m water sample filtered on 0.2 um supor filter | place: Pacific Ocean | collected 2012-04-08 | depth 300m m
CCCGTTGGGACGGCTACTTCGCAGCCACCTTCAACGACCTCTTCGTTGATCTCGAGGCCCGTTGTCTCCGCGCGGAGGTTGTCCTTACTGACCAGGTTCCCGCGCTGGATACTCAGGCGCAACGGTTCGCGTGGCTCGATCGCCTGGCTCCGTTCCTCGAGGAGCATCGAGAGCAGGTGCAATTCGTCGAGGTGTCGAACGAGAGTCACGCGAACGCAGACAACCCGAAGCTGACAAGCCACGACCTCGCGGAGCTTACGCGATATTGGAAGTCGATCAGCGACATCCCGGTCGCGCCGAGCTCGCCGGGCCCCGGGACGGCCGAAGAGTCGATCGCCGAGCTGTTCCGCGACTACGACCTAACGGCTGACCTCCTGACGCCACACTTCGACCGAGACCGACGTGAAGACGGCTACAGGCCGCATCGGCAGGCGTGGGAGGTTCAGTTCTACGAGCACGTCAATACACACGTCTTCACCAACAACGAGGGGATCGGCTGCGGCTCGTCCGTCTCGACGGACTGCGACCCGGCCCGGCTTGCGATGGGGATGGCGAATACGTTCGTGTCACGCGGGGCGGGCTTCGTCTTCCACACCGTTGCGGGTGTGCGCGGCGACCTGCCGTTCTGGGAGCTGCCCAACGCCGAGCCGATCATGACCGCCCTACGTGGCGTGATGGCGCTCCTGCCGGACAACATCGCCAACGGCGCGACCTGCAACACGCATTGGGACTGCCATCCCTACGAGCACCACGACCAGATCTGGCCTTCGACCGGCGGCGTGGGTGTGGTGCGCGCGTTCTGCTCGCACATAGACGGCGTGGACATGTGCCCTGTGATGGGTATGCGCGAGAGCTACTTCGTGACCGCGAAGCGCCGTCTGACGGTCGAGGTGTTCGACGCGCGGGACGCGTCGCAGCGTCTCGAGGTGGTTGAGCTCGACGCGGGCCAGGACTGGACGTTCACTCCGCACGGGGATCTTCGTGACTTCATCCACCGGATCGCGCCGCGATAGACGGGAGACAACAGGTACGGACTTCGCAAAGATCCATCGGCTGCTCCCGCTGATCACGACGGCCGTGGCGGCCGTGGAACAGCTCACGCAGCAATCGCCCGGTTGCGGCTTCAACATGACGCCACAGTCCCGACATTGGTAGAAGAAGACGCACCGGTCGGTCGGCATCGTCTGCGACGTGGTGTGAGAGCAGGACGGACAGATGATGGTCGCGACAAGCTCTGGCATCCCGCTCAGTCTCTCACGCTGAGGAACGGACGGAATCGCTCGGCGCAGAGTCGAGCCCTAATCCGTGCTGTGACAGCACTTCACGCGCCGGACGGTTCCTCGGTGGTATTTCCCTTCTAGGCTGGTTGTTCAGGTTCACACGTGCTCTGCCGTCGTCAACTCAGTGCTCCACCCTCCGCCAAACTCCGGTCGTGCGACCGGAGCGAGTGGCAGCGTGGGGCAGAGCGGGGGAGACAGGCTGATATCTGCGGTTGGTGCGAAGTGGACCGAAAAAGATGATTCGCACAACACGCGGTCGGTATTCGGTCGGCTCACGGCCATTCAGGCGGTGTCGTACGGCTGGACGAGGCGGTAGCGACCCCACAGTAGAATGGCGTCGAAGGAACCCGACGGAAGGGTGCCACTGGTTTCAGAGACACGAAACGCCAGGCACGATAGTGTCGGTCCCGGGCATCAAGGCTGTATTCGCGCGGCCGTCGCTCTGGTCGGCGTTCACCACGCTGGCATTTGAGCCGGCTCCGGATGTCCTCGGGCAGGAAGTCCCGCCCAAACCGAACCGCCAGCGCCTGGTGGTCCAGCGTCACACTCCGGTCGCATTCCCGACAGAATGCGCCGAGGGTGAACGCCCGATGCTCGGTCTTGAGACCGTGAGGGCTGCTGGAAGGTATTCACGGTTTGCCACTGAGAACTCCTGGTGACTGGACAGGCCACCATGCATCGCGGTCTTCCTCCGTCACCAATTGTCCGCTCCCGGCGTTCACAAACTTGACCCGCGGACGCATCTTCTCCAGATCGTGCTGTATCAGCTTCAGACGATGCTTGCCATGATCCCGCCACCAGATCCGCCACGCACTCACCGGCCGAGCCCGCGCCGTCGACATCACCTGATCCGGAGTGCTCCCGGCCAAAGAACACCAGAACTCCAACACCGCCCTGTTTTCGTCACCGGCGCCGCAAAGGAACTGGTATGCCTCTTCAGCACGGGGCCTCCCTTTTACGAGGTCTGTTACTGCGGACGCGACAACAGCCTGCGCGACCGCCCGATATGCTTGCCTCGGTTCCCCGAGGGCCGGAGAATTGCGGCCAAGCCCGTCGATGTCTGGTGGTCCCTCCATCATCTATTAGCGCCGCACCGTCAACCGGCAAAGTTATTAGATCAATACCTGCGACCGAAGCACGAGATCAGGAAGATGCGACACCGGTGTTCAGGGCCTTGCCCACCTGGGTCTCGATTTCCTTGAATCGCTTCTTGTCGTCCGCCTCTTCGGTTCGAATGACCTCACGAAGCTCCTGCCAATGAGACACTCCGATGCGCACGATAGCGTCGCTGGAATCTCGTACCAACACGATGACGTTACGGGGGTCGATTCGACTCATGGCAACCTCCTACGGGTGGGTTTCTTCCGGTTTGCGGACCTTCGATGGGCGGACCTCTCATGGCCCGATTTGAAATTGCGAGGAAGACACTGCTGGCAGATCCCATGCCACGACTTGACGTCAGGTCGGATGACCTTCCCACGCCACGCGCACAGGCTTCTTGCTGTCGTGGACGTCACGAGTCCCCCGATGCCGCCTGTGCCACCGGGCACAAGCTGGGGCAATTGATCGCCGGTGTCACGAACATATTCGGCGCGCTCGACGAGAACAACCCGCACACGAACCACGAGCGCGAGTGGACCCAGGGTCTCCCTATCTGGCTCTCCAAGACCAACAACGCACGGCTAGCGCACGATAGGCTGGCCACGCAGATGATTCGTCGGCATCGACACTTGTCGTTCTCTGCCAACGGCCGTCCTCAGGCGAAGGACGGGCCGTGATCATTTCCTGTGAACGGGACTTGGGCGGATGGAGCGCTAGACCGGTGGGGCGCGTGCGGCGAGGGCGCCGCGTGGTGGTTGGTTGGGACGAGCATCTGCGGCGCCCGGAATAGACCGGCCCGGAAGGTCGGGCACGATCCTGGCCTTCCAGACCTCAACTAGCGCGGGAGTCGCGCCAACATGAACGCCGGGACGTGCGACCGCACTGTCGAGCTGCGCGACCGAGCGATGGCGATGTCGGTCGACTGCGAGAGTGGTCGTGCCAGGTACATCACCATATAGGTGAACGAGCGCGTCGTCGCCACGCTCGGCGGCTTCGACCGGCAGCCGTTGCCGCGGAGACCGCCGCTGGCGCACGCGCGCTGGTGCGAATGGCGCCAATTCGGCGGCCGCCGCCAGCGCCAGGATGAGCAGCACACTCGTAACGCGATGGGTCATCGTCGTCATCCTGGTCACATGAATCAGGGCAGACGCACCCTACTCTACGCCTCTGATTCCAGCCGTTCAACGTCGGAAAAGCGGCAGCCTGGCCGGTGAGTCAGAAGCGGCTCGCCGCTGTCGCCCCGTCCCAGAACCCGCTTCGCCTGATCGGCTTCAGCGGATACCCCGACTCGTCCGGCAGCCACGCCGGCCGGTGGTGCGCGGTCGCCACACCACGGGCGAGCTCAGACCAAACTCCAGCGTCACCCGCTGCCAACGGGCGGCTCATCCAAGCTGTCAGCACCAAGCACAAATCCTACAAATGCCAACGTGAGCAGTCCGGCGCCGCTGTCAAGGACGACATCCATGAGAGCGAAGTAACGGGTGGGTAGCGCACCCTGAGCCAACTCGTCGCCGAGACCAACCAGGCTCACAGCGAGGAGTGTCCAGACGTACTGGTACCTATCGGTACAACGAAACCGTACGTTCGCCAAGACCAGAAGCGTGAGCGGCGCGTACTCGAAGAAGTGGAAACGCTTGGCTGGGAGGTCGAGTTGCATGAGGCAGAAGACGACGGCAAGCGAGATGAGCAGAAAGGCGGTCCAAGCACCCGCGGTAATTCCGCGTCGAAGTAGAAAGACGAATCCCGCAAGACCGGCGGCCCCAAAGGCTCCGTTCATCCAGATCGACGCCGTATCCTGACCAATGCGATTGTTGACAGATACGTACAGGTCAAACGCAAGATCTGCTGACACGTACAGCAGGAGGATGTAGCCCAGCAGGGCGAGAAACGCAGTTCTTCCTGGAGGGCGATGCCCACGGGTCTCGGGCATTCGGCGATTCTAACTCAGGGAGGTGGGCCACTGCCTCGACCGGCGAGACCGCGGGGCCGCGCGGCCTGCGAAATAATTGGGGCTGAGGTCGTGTGGAGTGCCGTCAGTCTTTCAGGGCGTAGACAAACAGCGAGTGACCCGCCGCGACAGCGACATACTGCTTGCCGTCGACCATGTAGCTCATCGGGCCGTTGGCAATCATGCCGCCGAGTGTCTTGCGCCACAGCAGGTCACCTGTCTCTGCATCCATGACGTGAAAGTGACCCTCGCGATTGCCGGTGAACAGCAGGTTCGAGGCGCTGGTGAGGATGCCGCTGCTCGTCACGTCGGTCATCGGGACCCGCCACCGCTGCTGACCGTTGCGCGGATCGATCGCGATCACGGCGCCGCCACCGGCCGCATCGGTCCAGTTGTTGATGTGCCCTCGCCTGAGGCCGGGCACGTTGGCGCCGGCCCCGAACGGATTGGCGGGGCGACCGCCGAGAAACACGCGGCCCGGCTGGTGCTCCTGCTCGACCGGCTCGAAGTTCGACCCGTACGACTCCCAGGCAGACACGTAGAACAGACCGGTCTCAGGGCTGTAGGAGGGCGAGTACCAGTTGGTGCCGCCCTGGATGCCCGGGAAGGTGGTCGAGCCGGGAGGCTGCGGCGTCTGCACCGGTCGGCCGAAGTCGTCGAGTCCGCTGGCCCAGTTCACCGGCACGAAGTTGGTGCCATTGAGGAACCGTCCACTCTCGCGGTCGATCACATAGAAGAACCCGTTGCGGTTGCCCCAGAGCATCAGCTTCAGGGTGCCGCCGTTACCGTCGGGGGCGTCGATCAAGACCGGAATCTGGACCGAGTCGTAGTCGTACGGGTCGTTCGGGGTGAACTGGAAGTACCATTCGAGCTCGCCGGTGTCTGGATCGAGCGCGACCACGGAGTCGGAGTACAGGTTGTCGCCGGGCCGCTGGGCCGGGTTCAAGTCCGGTCCCGGGTTGCCGATGCCCCAGTAAGTCAGGTCGAGGTCGGGGTCGTAGGAACCGGTGAGCCAGGCCGACGCCCCCCCGGTCATCCAGGCGTCGTTCTCCCAGGTCTCGTGCCCCGGCTCGCCGGGGCCGGGGATGGTGTGGAACCGCCACGCCAATTCACCGGTCTTGGCGTCGTAGGCGTCGATAAAGCCACGGATGCCATACTCGCCGCCCGCGACGCCGACCATGACCTTGTCCTTGATGACCAGCGGCGCCAGCGTCAGAGCGTAGCCCTGGGTCGGGTCGGCTACGGTGGTTTGCCAGATCGGCTCACCGGCGATCGCGTCAATGGCAATCAGGTTGCCGTCGAGTGTGGCCAGAAACAGGGTGTCGTCGAGAATGGCCAGGCCCCGATTGACCGCCCCGCAACAGGGACGAGCCTCCGGCGACACGCTGTACTCGTACTTCCAGAACACGCTTCCACGTTTGGCATCCAGCGCCACCACGTTGTTGACCGGCTCGGTCAGATACATGATGCCGTCGACGACGAGCGGTGTTGCCTGGAACGCCTCGAGCGAACCCGCCTGGAACACCCAGGACAGTTCGAGGTCGTCGAGGTTGTCCTTGCGAATCTGGTCGAGCTTCGTATGGCGATTGCTCGAATAGGTGCCCGAATAGGTGAGCCAGTTCTCCGGCTCCTCGTCGGCGTTCAGCAGTCGGTCGAAGGTGACCTGGGCGGCGACGCCGGTCGGGAGCATCGTGATAAGGAGCAGGGCGATCAGCGTCTGTCGTGTCATTCGAGACCTTTCAGGGTCAACAGATATGCGAGCACGTCGGCCATTTCCTGCTCGTCGAGCGTGTCAGTGGCCGGCGGCATCGGCGACTCGGTCAAGGCCGCCAGTTCTCGAAGCTCCGCTTTCTCGAGCGACCGCAACCGCTCGTCCTGGTCGATGATCTGAATGGTGTAGGTGTCTTCGTTGAGTCGCCGTCCATTGAGGACCGTGCCATCGCCTAGCACCGCGCGCACGGGGCGGTTGACGGCCAGCATCGAGCCAGTGGGGTCGAGCAGCGACTGCTGCAGGTTGGCCGCCGTGCGCACCGATCCGATCCCGGTCAGGTCCGGTGCGACACGTGGTCCCTGACCCTTCACCCGATGACAGGATGCGCAGTCGCCCTTGCCCGCGAAGAGAGATTGGCCCCGCACCTGATCCCCGAGCGTGACCGCGCTGAGATCGAAGTCGCGCATGGTGCGGAGAAACGACACGATGCCGGTCAGCTCTGACCGGGAGAAGTCGTTCGGCGGCATGGCCGTGTCGCGGATGCCGGTGCGAATCAGTCGCATGAGCTCGGGGTCCGAATCGGCCCGGCTGTACTGGCCGGTACGCAGATCGACCCCATCGACCTCGTCCCCGGCGTCGCCGTGACAACGCGTGCAATTCGCGCCGTAGAGCTGGGCGCCGAACTCGATGTCGGCCTGCTCGTATTGGCCCACGTGGTCCTGGCCCGACGCGGAACCTGTTCCGCCGATGAAGATAACGGTTGCCAGGGCGAAGCAGCCGGTGATGACGGGCGCTCTCGAGCGTCGGGGACGGTCTGCGAAGGGGAAGAGAGTCAGCATGCGCATGAGTCGATGGTCTTGTGAAATAGGGCGGTCGTCGGGATGTCGCTTATGCCGCGGCGGCCTCGAAATCCAGTGAACGTCACAGTCTGTCGGTAACAGGACGCCATGTCAATTTGTCACTCGGACCCACGTCTATTTAAGCGGCAGGCGATTGTCCGGGTCGGGTCGGAAGATCAGGTATTCGATATCGGTCTCGAGCTCGCTCCACCAGTGGGGGGTGTGGCCGGGAATGATCACGACGTCGCCTTTGGTGACACGTCGCGAGACGCCGCCGTCAATGCCTGGGCTTCGCGCGGTGGTGCCGGCGATCGGCGGCCCGGGTTCTCTGAGCGTGCCACCGGTGACCAGCGTGGCGACGCCTTCCACCATGTAATAGATCTCGGTGGTGTTGACTTCATGCTTGTTGGCGCCGCCGGCAAGCTCCTTCGGGCGGAACACCCCGTAGACGCCGACCCGGTAGTCGCCGGTCACGTCGACCACCCGGATCGGGCGGTCGCTGACGCGGTCTCGCGGCAAGGCGTCGATGAACGTCTGAATCTCGGCGGAGGTGACGTCGGTGGCGACGGGCGCGTCCTGGGCCGCGGCCGGTGACGCCAGTAGAACCACGAGCAGCGCGAGCATGAGTCTGAGCATGACGGTCTCCCTGAGTTCGATGGCGGACGGTAATGATTATGGTGTGGAGGCCATGGTGAAAGTCCAGCACTGTGGTGGCGTGACTCCATCGCGGGCGGGTGCTATGGTGGTGCTGTTCCACGAGTCATGGAGGGAGTCATGATGGTTCGCGAGCTTGTTTCGTCGGTCCGGCTGGGGACGGTCGCACCGCTCCTGGCGGCGGTGCTGGTGGCCACGGACGCGTCGGGACAGACATTAGCGCCGGGAAGTGAGGCGGACACGCCGAGCGGCTGGACCGCACCCCGCACCGCCTGGGGGGCGCCCGACCTGCGGGGGGTCTGGGACTACAGGACGATGACGCCGCTGCAGAGACCGGTTGAGTTCGCCGGCAAGGCGGTGATGACCGACGAGGAGGCGGCCGCCTTCCAGTCCCGCACGCTCGAGGAGCAGGCCGACTACGACCGGTCACCGAGCGTCCACGCGAAATGGTGGCTGGACTACGGCAAAGAGCTCACGGCGGACAAGCGTACGTCGCTCATTGTGGACCCGCCGGACGGGCGGATTCCTCCCAGGACCGACGCGGCGCGCGAGCGGTCGGCCGCCAGCGCCGAGCGGCGGCGCGCCCACCCTGCCGACGCGGCGGAGTACCGCAGTTTGGGCGAGCGCTGTCTCACGTTCGGCACACCGCGGCTCCCGGGCGCCTACAACAACAACTATCTGCTCCTGCAGACACCGGACCGCGTGGTCATTCACTCCGAAATGATCCACGACACCCGGGTCGTGCCGCTGGACGAGGGGTCGACCCTCTCGTCGGCGATTCCCCAGTTGCATGGTGAGGCACGCGGCTGGTGGGATGGCGACACGCTGGTCGTCGAGTCGGCCAATTTCTCGCCGAAAGGCGCCTTTCAGGGGGCGACCGAACGCCTGCGGCTTGTCGAGCGCTTCACGCGGGTCGGGCCAGACACCATCCAGTACGAGGTCACGGCCGACGACCCGGCGACCTGGACCAGCGCCTGGACCACGATGTTTCCGATGACGAAGACCGAGCAGCCGATGTTCGAATTCGCCTGCCACGAAGGGAACTACGGTCTCCAAAACATTCTCGGCAACGCCCGCGCCGAAGAACGGGTTGGTGCCGGGACCGACAAGTGACCTCTCCATGCCGGTCACGTTTCGACTGAACGGCGACCTCGTCACGCTGGACGACGCAGCTGACGGTGTCACGCCGCTGCTCTGGGCGATTCGCGAGCAGGCCGGGCTGACCGGCACGAAATTCGGCTGTGGGCGGTCGCTCTGCGGCGCCTGCACCGTGCACCTCGACGGCCGGGCCGTCCGTTCGTGCGTCACGCCGCTTGGCGCGGTAGAGGGCCGCGAGGTCCACACGATCGAGTCGCTCAGTCCGGACCGCTCCCACCCCCTGCAGAAAGCCTGGTTGGCGGAGAACGTGCCGCAGTGCGGCTACTGTCAGTCGGGTCAGCTGATGACGGCGGCGGCGCTCCTCTCCCGGAACCCGGCGCCGACCGATGCGGACATCGACGCGGCGATGACCGGCAACATCTGTCGCTGCGGCACCTATCAGCGAATTCGGCGCGCGATTCATCGCGCGGCCGCCGAGATACGGGAGGCGCGGTCATGACGACGCCGGCGCCAGGTGTCACGAAGCGGCGGTGGGTCACGAGGCGACGGTTTCTCAAAGTGTCTGCCGCCGCCGGCGGCGCGCTCGCCTTGGGCTTCGTCCTGGGGCCAATCGTCGGGCGGCGCCGACGGGAACGGGCGATTCGCGCCGCAGCCGAAGCCACCGGTGAGTTCAGACCGAACGCCTGGCTCGTGATCCATCCCGACGACCGGATCGTCTTTACGCTCGACCGTGTCGAGATGGGCCAGGGCACGATGACCTCCCATTCGATGTTGATCGCCGAGGAGCTCGAAGTGGACCCGACCACGATCGAGGTCGAGTTCGCCGTGGCCGACCGTCGCTATGACCACCCGGAGTTCGGGCTGCAGATTACGGGCGGCAGCTCGAGCGTGCGCACCTCCTGGGAGCAGCTCCGCCACGCCGGGGCGGTGGCGCGCGAGATGCTGCGCGCCGCAGCCTCCGCCGAATTGGGGGTGCCGCCCTCCGAGTGTGTCGCCAGTAACGGGACGATTGCGCATGCGCTGACAGGCCACACCTGGAGCTACGGCGCGTTGACCCGGTTGGCGGCCATGCAGCCGATCCCCGACCCGGCACTGAAGCCGGCGGAGGAGCACACCCTCATCGGCACGGCACTCGATCGAGTCGACGCGCCGCTGAAGGTCGACGGATCTGGCGTGTTCGGCATCGACGTCACGCTGCCCGGACTGCTCAACGCCGCCGTGATCCGGCCGCCCGTGCAAGGCGCGACTGTGGCGTCGTTCGACGCCGGTTCCGCCGCGCGTCGACCGGGTGTCAAGTTCGTCGTCGAGATACCGGGCGGCGTGGCGGTGGTGGCCGATCGCTACTGGCAGGCCAGGGCAGCGGCCGAGGACGTGACTGTGTCGTGGGATGGCGGACGCCCGGAGCTCGACACCCCGTCGATGACCGAGGAGTTGCGTCGGCTCGCGGCGCAGCCCGGCAAGACCGTGCGAGACGACGGCGATGCGGAGTCGGTGCTCGCCTCGGCCGCCGGCGATTTCTTGGAAGCGGTCTACGACGTGCCGCATCTGGCGCACGCGCCGATGGAGCCGCAGAACTGCACGGCGCACGTCGATGGCAACCGTTGCGAGATCTGGGCGCCGACACAGGTGCCGGGTGTTGCCCGCGAGGCGGTCGCCACCGCGCTCGACCTGCCACACGAGCAAGTGGTGGTGCACACGACGTTCCTGGGGGGCGGGTTCGGTCGTCGGCTGGTTGCCGATTTCGTGCTCGAAGCGGCGCATTTGTCCCAGTGCATCGGCGGCCCGGTGAAGATTACCTGGTCCCGCGAGGACGACATGTGTCACAGCATGTATCGACCCCAGGTACGGCATCTGCTACGAGCGGTGCTCGGCGACCGCGGGACACCGGTGGCCTGGCATCATCGGGTGGCCGCGCCGTCCCTGCTCGAGGCGATCATGCCGCAGTGGCTGCCGGCGATGACGCCCGACGCCGTGCCGGGCGCGATGGACCGCGGGTTGAGCCGGCTGGCGGGTGGAGTGTTTCGCGGCGACTGGGTCGCCGACCCGACGTCGACCGAAGGGGCGAGCGACACCCCCTATGCCATCGAGAACCTGCGCGTAGAACTGGCCAAGCACGACCCGGGCGTGCCGATCGGGTTCTGGCGCTCGGTGGGCCATTCCCACACCGCCTTCGCGGTCGAGAGTTTCATCGACGAGCTGGCCGCGGCGGCCGGTCGCGACCCATTTGACTACCGACGGGACCTGCTGCGCGACGCGCCCCGAAATCGGGGGGTGCTCGAGGCGGCCGCCGAGCAGGCCGGGTGGGGGAGTCCGCTGCCGACCGGCCGGTTCCGTGGTATCGCCCAGCACTTTTCCTTCGAGACCTATGTCGCCGAGGTGGCCGAAGTGTCGGTGGAGGCGGGGCGCATCCGGGTGCACCGGGTGGTCTGTGCGGTGGACTGCGGTCGGGTGATCAACCCCGACATCGTCCGGGCCCAGATGGAGAGCGGCGTCGTCTTTGGTCTGTCCGCAGCGTTGAAGCAACGGATCTCCTACTTGGAGGGGCACGTGGAGCAGACCAACTTTCATGACTTCGAAATGCTTCGGATGAACGAGATGCCGGCGGTCGAGGTGGTGATCGTGCCGAGCACCGAAGACCCAACTGGGGTCGGCGAGCCGGGGGTGCCGCCGATCGCGCCGGCAGTGGCCAACGCCATCGCCGCCGCGACCGGGCGCCGGGTCCGCACGCTGCCGATCGAGCGCGCCCTGCTGGCGTGAGCGGCGCGTAGCAGCCGGCCGGCGTCAAGAAAGGCCCTGGACGCTGATCAGAAGCGCCTCTGCGGCGCCCCTCATTCGCCCAAAACAGAAGCGACAGTGCTATTCTATGCGGGATATTTCTTACGAAGCAGTGCGTCCGGCGCCACGGAGGATAGCGATGCGGGGAACCAGTACCTTGATTGGGTTCGGCGTCCGCTGCGGAGTGCTCGCGGCGGCCGTTCTGATTGGCGCTGGCGGCGGGGCCGTTGCCTATGCGCAGTCCGCCGAGCCGGTCACGTTCACCGACGATATTCGACCGATCTTCGAGCGAAGCTGCTGGAACTGCCACGGCGCGGCGTCCCAGCTGTCTGAGCTCGACTTGCGCACACGCGAGACCGCCATAGCGGGCGGGGCCAGGGGCCCGGCGCTCGTTCCGGGACGCGCCGAGGAGAGCCGAATGTATCGGGCGGTGGCTGGTCTCGACGATCCACGGATGCCGATGGGAGGCGGCGTTCTCACCGATGTGGAAATCGCCGCTGTGCGCACCTGGATCGACGACGGGGCCCATTGGGACGCGGGTGGCGCGCCGAGTGCTGGCGACGTCGTCGCCTCCCTCGAGAATTCGGAGCTGCCGCCCGGCGCACGCGACTACTGGGCGTTCAAGCTGCCGGTGCAGGCGCCGGTGCCGGTGTCGCCAACCTACGAACACCCGGTAGACCGATTTCTCGATGCCGCGCGGCGCGACGCCGGTGTCCCGGTGGCCCCCAAGGCCGACCGGCTCACACGGCTGCGACGCGCCTCTCTCGACCTGACCGGCCTGCCACCGACGCCAGACCAGATCGACGAGTTCCTGGCGGATACGGAGCGCGGCGCGTGGGAACGAGTGATCGAGCGGCTGCTCGCCTCGCCTCACTACGGTGAGCGGTGGGGGCGGCACTGGATGGACGTGGCGCGCTACGCCGACTCGACCGGGTTCGAACAGGACTATACCCGGCCAAACGCGTGGCGGTATCGCGACTACGTCATCAACGCGTTCAATCAGGACAAGCCGTACACGCAGTTCATTCGCGAGCAGATTGCCGGTGACGAGTTGGACCACGTGACCGACGAGACCCGCATCGCCACCGGCTTCCTCCGTGCCGGGCCGCGGGTCCAGTTTCGGGAGAAGGACAACCCGGAGCGGCGTCACGACTATCTCGACGACGTCCTGGCGACCGTCGGGCGCGGTGTAATTGGGATGACGGTGCAATGTGCCCGTTGCCACAATCACAAGTTCGACCCGATTCTGCAACGCGACTACTACAGCATGCAGGCGTCGTTTTTCGGCTACGTCGAGACCGACTGGCCGTTGCTCGACCGCGACGAGGCCGAGGCGTATCGCGTGGCCTCGGCCGAGGTGGACGCCAAGGCCACCGCGATCCGCGACAAGGTCAGGGCGATCGAGGCGCCGCATCGTGAGGCGCTGCTGATCGAACGGATTCGGCGTGACTTTCCGGACAACGTGCTACAGGCGGCCATCAAGCCGGCCGAGGAGCGGACGCCGGGAGAAGCGTTGCTGGCCGACCAGGTGCTGACGCTCGGTGTCCCCCAGCGCGAGGTGAACGCGGCGCTGACCAGCGACGAGAGCGCGCGCCGCGACCTGCTGCGGAACGAGCTCGAGGCGGTCGAGAACACACGGCCGCCGGAGCCGCCGATGGCCGAGATCGTGACCGACGGCGACTACCGCTACGCGCCCGACGGCCCGGGCGATGAGATCATCGGGTGCCCCGAGTGCCGGATTCCGCCAGACGAGCCGGGCACCTTCTTGCACGTCGAGGGGGGACCGGCTTACAACGCCCCGCCAAGCTACTTTCTGAATCGCGGCGATCCGCTGACCCCCGCATCCGAGTCGACGCCTGGCTTCCTGACGGTGGCGACCTACGGCGATCCTCAGACCGTCATCACGCGCCAGGACGGGCGCACTTCCGGTCGCCGGCTCGCGCTGGCGCGGTGGCTGACGTCGCGCGACAATCCGCTGACTGCGCGTGTCATCGTCAATCGCATCTGGCATCACCACTTCGGGCGCGGCATTGTGCGCACCCTGGACAACCTCGGCCAGATGGGCGAGTTGCCCACCCATCCCGAGCTGCTCGACTGGCTGGCGGTCGAATTCATGGAACGCGGCTGGAGCATCAAGGAGATGCACCGGCTGCTGATGACGTCAGAGGCCTATCAGATGGCCTCCTCTGGGCAGCCGACCGTGGCGGCCGACCCGGACAATCAACTGCTCTGGCGGTTTCGTCAGCAGCGGCTCGAGGCCGAGGTGCTGCGCGACACGATCATGGCAGTCAGCGGCGGCATCGATCTGACCGTCGGGGGACCGCCGCTTTTCCCCTTCGTTCCGCAGGAAGTTCTGAAGACTTC
>MPMB02218890.1_pt1 | contig 13758 bp, 12 predicted proteins | sample 1617371 | NCBI WGS metagenome assembly MPMB02 (sample SAMN05944808, study PRJNA350692) | marine metagenome | biome: marine; feature: ODZ; material: water; isolation source: 300 m water sample filtered on 0.2 um supor filter | place: Pacific Ocean | collected 2012-04-08 | depth 300m m
CCTGGCCGAAGTCCGTATCGCCGCCCGCAGCCCCACCTGGGGTGCGCGCGTATAGCAGGCCATTAATCTCTATGCCGGATTCGCGGACCGTGCCCGTGCTCACTGACGGCAACTCTCTGCCGGCAGAGAAGTGGGTATGCAAGCGGCGCTATTCATGCTGCCCAGCAGGTCTGAAAAGCCACCGTGCTCATTTCAGGAATACTAGCTGGCAAGACGCCTCCTATGGTTGCCGAAGAGGCCTGTTAGAGCAACCAGAGAGGGGTAAACGGAACCCCTGGCGGCGTGCTGGCTGCCTGCCATCAAGAATATTCTGAATATCGCCGGCACTATTACATCCTTGGCGGGCGTGGCCTCGGCGAGCTTGCCATCCGCCGCTGCCAACACGGCGCCGTCCGTGTCATCGCCACCGCTAAACTATACCAGCAATTTGCCGCCAATATCCTTGCCCGTAGCCTCCTCGATCACCATATTGGCCAGTGTGCCAAGAAAACCCAAGGGGCCGCCATATAGCGTGCCGCCGGAACTACGGGCGCCGGCGGAAATTTCGTCGCTGGTCATGGAGCGGTACAGATCGCTGACCACAGGAAGATGCTGCAATAGATTTATGACATCCAACAGATCACCGAAATTAAAGCCGTCCTGACCAAAAAACTACTTTTCGCCACTGTCTTCGGCTGCTGACCCGAGGCTCCGGCACTCGTTATCTTGGCGCCGCGAACCAGGGCGTTGGTCCCTGGCTCCACCCTCGCTCGGGGCCCGGCATGTAATAATCATGCACGGCGTGGAGGCCATTTTGAACGGGTGTTGTTGTTGTCATACCGAATGGTCACGCAAGAAACAAGCCAACGCCGACCCTAAATTTTCAATGTCCTAGCGGCGCTAAACAGGCGCCCTAGGCAAATTCTGCCGGCATTTCGATCTGTCCATGGAAAAAAGCGTCTAGAATATGCTGCAATTTGTTATAAGGCGGATGGAGCCGCCGCGATCGCGTGTCGTCCGCACCGCGCTATGTTGTAGAAATCACCTTCAGTGGGAGAACAGCGGGCCTTGCCGAAATCGCTACCAATCTTTAAAAGCCGGGCGGATTTTAAAATTCCAACTCCCAATAGCAACGCCCTGCCTCCACGGCAGGGCCGAGCAGGGCTCAACTATGTCACTGCATCAGGCAATTTCCACCAACAAGTGGTGCGTAACCAAAGCGGCATGATGCAGGAACTGGGTAGCGTTAAGATCAAGAATTTGCCGGTCAAGCGATGGGGACGCTATCCCTACCGAAAACGCGCGGTGCTGTTCCTGCTACCCCCCCCGGCGATTGGCGAGCATGTTGCCATTCGCCTTTTTTTACAAGCGTTTATGGCACAGGCCAAACCTAGGGAGGTCGCTTTGCTAGGTGCCGATGCGGCCTCGGACGTCTATGCCGGAATGCCTGGAGTTGATATCCATCCGGCCTGGATGGCTCATGATGAGCTGCGCCGATTTAATGTCGTCATTGATCTGAATGATGTACCCGCCCGGCGCGAAATTGAATTTTGGCCGGTGGACATGGAAGCTGCACTGCATGAACTTTTTGCGCTGCCGCAACCTGGTATTACGGCGGTGGCACCGGTTCCACGTCATGGGCGCCCCCTGCGCATAGGTATTCTGCCCCTGGCATCCTCGCCCATGCGGACACTGCCGGCCGGTCTCATTCTGAGGCTTGCCAACAGTCTTGCAAATGGCCTTGATGGCGATGGCGCGGAAGTGGAAATTGTTCTCAACGTGCAACAAAATCAGTCGCGGTTCTTGCGGACGGCACTGGATGCCGCGGCGGCGGAGTTGCACTATATAGAGGATAGCAGGTCGGTAGCGGACCTGCTGGCGCTGATAGGGGAGTTCGACTATGCGGTTTATGCCGATTCCGGTCCGGCGCACTTGAGCAAGCTGGCGGGACGGCCTGGTGCCGCCATATTCACCTCGGCACCATCTGATCTTTTGCTTGGCCGGCACCGCAATTTGCTACCCCTTCAGGCGCAATACAGCAGTGAATATTGCGCCGCACCCTGTGGTTTGGCAAAAGTACGCCAAAGCGCCGATGGCCGCAGTGGCTGCATGGGATCTCTTGGTGTGGCACGTGCTGACCTGCCGGACATAATCGAAAGTCCGAACCAGGATCTGGTCCGGCACCTGCTTCTGGAAACGCCAATACCTTGCGTTGCCGCCCTGTCTGCGCAGGCCGACACCATCACCGCCGCAGTCTGCGCTGATTTGCAAAGGCGGTTGCTTTGACTTCCCAGAACAGAGCAATTTTTCCCAGTAATAATCTTGGCGCTTAGAATTGGTCAGGGCTTTTGGGCGTTTCACCTTTCCGTCTCAAACGAACAGAATCTGGTCGAGCAGGCTAAATCATGTATGCAAAAAAGAACGTGGGGCCAAAAGGCCCCACGTTCCCATACAATGCGTATGTTTGGTTCGATTAGAACTTGAAGATCGTTCCAATAACACCAATGGTGGCGTCGGACTCGGTTTGAGGAGACGCAGCAGCAAGGTTGGCCGAATCCTGGAAATCCCAGAACTGAACACCACCATAGACCGAGATCCCAGGTCCGACACTGTAAGTAGCAGCAACGGACATATAGTCGGTCACGTCATTACGCGTGGACTTCACAGCGCCGTTAAGTTGTTCCCGAGTGGCTTTCTGGACAACTACGCCAACGCCCCATGGGCCCGTGGAATAGTCCACACCAAAGCGGTAGTTGACTTGCTCCAAGCTCGGGGTTGCCACCGCGGTGCCTTGGATATCATCGATCACGGTGTACCTACCGCCAACGCGGAAGCCGCTGAAGCCAACCTGGGCACCCATCGAATAACCTTCGGCGTCCCTACCGGCCGCAGCACCAATAGCCGCGGATTCCGTTTCGGATCCAAACCAGCCCACGTGGGCCCTGACGCCAGCACCGCCAAACTTGCCGACGTAGTTAGCGGCCACATCGACCATCTCGTTGCCAGTATCGCCAGTAAGCTTGGATTGCAGGCCGCTGCCGGCGGAGTTATTAGCGGCGTCAGGCACGTAGCCGATGCCAAGCTGTAGGCCCGACATGCGTGGCGTGAAGTAGTTTAACTTCGTAATTGGCCTGCTTCTCAGACCAGCGCCACCGCCGAAGGAGTTGATGCCTAGGCCGTTCGGACCATTTGAAGGGTTATGGGACGCAAAATCGCCATGGCTGGACAGCTTCTCGCCAACGCCGCCAGCATACATCAACAGGCCGGGACCCCAGGTCTCGCCGTATTCGAGGCGGCCAAAGGAGCCAGCGGACCAGATGTAGGAGTTATCCATCTGGTCACCGGAAGTTTCACCCTCGAGCTGCACCATCACGCCAAACTTGATGCCGTTATCAAGTGTGGTTTTACCGCTGAAATAAATTTCAGACTCACGGCCGAAACCGTGGTTGCGGAAGTCGGAAGCGGTGCCGGCAGCAGCTGAATCGTTGTTGGTATCGCCCATGTGAATAGCCGCGCGCCAATAGCCACCTAGGCCTAATTTGATCTTTTCAGCGGCACCAGCCGAGCCAGCTACCATACTGACGGCGATCAGCGCCGTAGTTCCATAAAGAATATTTTTCATTACTGTCTATCTCTTCCTTTTAGTTAGCAGACAATGTGATAACGACGCATAGGACCGCACACAAGTCGCGTATAGGAGCCATAAAGCACTTTTTCATGGCCCATGGTCAAGTTATCATACGTGATACTGTGTCGAAAATCGTTCACTGCGGCAAATTTGCAACTGAGCTTAAATCCCGATTTTCCGCCGCTTTAGGCGGGTCGCCATCGTTTTGTTAAATGTTTATTAATAAAATAAGGGATTTAGGGGTTGTTTAGCGCATACTTCGCGCCGCGCCCCTCCCAGGGGTTCGATAACCCTTTTCAGGCCCTTTACGCCGCCGCCGGGGCGCCCTTCTTCACCGCCCGCATGATAATGGTGGTTTCCATGATCACATTGTTATAGAGCTGCATGGCCTCCTGCAATTCCGCCGGCTTTATCTTGCCCTTTTGCAGGCGGCTGCGCCAAGGCTCGTCCGGCAGCACATCAAATGAAACGATTTCAAAATCGACGCCCAGAAAAAGCCCAAGGGGCGTATTGGGAATGCCCTTTTTTTGCCATTCCCGGTTACGTTTTTGCGAAAACATTTCCAGACCCTGCACGGTAATTGGCCGAACATGGGTCGGATCGTTCAGATAATGATCGTGACGGGGATGGGGCACAACGATGCGGACCTGGGCCCCAGGCCGGCAAATCCGCCATAACTCCTTGATAATGGCCAGATAGCCGTCCGTGCTGGCGCCCAGATGCTCCAACACATGGCGCAGCTGAATTTCCCCTGCGCTATTGTCTTCCCAGGGCCATGGCGTCACTTCGAGGTCTACAAGCTGGTCCGGTTCTGACAGCGGGCTCTTATCGACGTTGATCCAATCGGCCTTTTTGTCAAAGCCGCAACCTAGATTTAGGCGCATTAAGCTAACTTCTCGAATTCAAAAAGGTTCCCGGCACAGTCCAAGGCATAGTATAAACTGCATTCCCCTCCCTGGCCACGGTCAGGTGCGGCGGAAGAAATTCATAATGATACGCTATTTAGATTGTCTGTCCCGCTTGCCCCTGTTACGAAAGCGCTGATTTGCCGCCACTCGGTCCGTAGCGGATCGGCGCCGCCCGCTCCAAGGCGGCGACGTTGCCGGAAATTATCTGGGAGATGCTGTTGTCGACGACGTCTGAGCGTCAGGGCCGGGTCATTGACCAGGATGCCGACGCCTCTATGGAACGTAAAAAGCTGGAAGGGTATTTCTGATGTCGGACAATCCAGAAAATACGTTGGCGAGCGAAAGCTCACGGGCCGTGGCAGAAGCCTATCTGGCCGAACAAGGCCAAAAGGGCCTGCTACGCTTTCTCACCTGTGGCAGTGTTGATGACGGCAAAAGCACGCTGATTGGCCGTTTGCTATTCGATGCCAAACAGATATTCGAGGACCAGATTGCCTCGCTTGAAAGTGACAGCACACGCCTTGGCACCCATGGCCAGAACATGGACCTGACCCTCCTCATCGATGGCCTGGCGGCGGAACAGGAACAGAGTATCACCATAGATGTTGCCTACCGTTTCTTCGCCACCGATAAGCGAAAATTCATCGCCGCCGACACGCCGGGCCATGAACAATATACCCGCAACATGGCGACGGGTGCTTCCACCGCCGATCTTGCTGTCATTTTGGTCGATGCACGCAACGGCGTGGCGACGCAGACCCGGCGCCACAGCCACATCGTCGCCATGCTGGGCATCAAACAGGTAATCCTGGCGGTCAACAAGATGGATCTATGCGATTACGCCGAGGACGTGTTCGACGCCATCGTCGCGGATTATTCGGAATTTGCGGGCACCGTCGGCCTGGAAAACATCACCGCTATTCCGCTTTCGGCCCTGCAAGGCGAGAATGTCCTGAAGTCGTCCAGTTTGATGCCGTGGTACCAGGGTGAAACCCTCATGGCTGCGTTGGAGAGCGCTGAGGCTGGCGGCGCTGGCAACAGCGACGGACCGGCACGCTTTCCGGTGCAATGGGTCAACCGTCCCGAACTGAGTTTTCGAGGCTTCAGCGGCATCCTGACCGCTGGCCGTTTGCGCCCTGGTGACGAGATCGTGGTTCTGCCGGGGGCCAAGACCTCGCGCATCGAACGGATTGTTGCCCATGGCTGCGATTGGGAGGCAGCGGCGGCCGGCGATGCAGTGACTTTGACCCTGGCCGATGACGTCGATATTTCGCGCGGCGACGTGATCGCCAGCATGGAAGGGCGCCCGGAAACCTCAGACCAATTTCAGGTCCGCCTGATCTGGATGCACGAGGAACATCTGTTGCCGGGGCGGTCCTATCTTATTAAGGCCGCCAATCAGATCGTGCCCGCCTCCGTTTCGGAGCTGAAATACAAGATTAACGTCAACAATCAGGAACATGAAGCGGCCAAGGTGCTGGAGCTGAACGAAATCGGTATCTGCAATATCACCCTGGCATCGCCGATTGCGTTCGAGCCTTATGGCAGGAACCGCGTACTTGGCAGTTTCATTCTGATCGACCGGTTGACCAATCACACGGTCGCCGCCGGCATGATCGATTTTGGCCTGCGCCGGGCTACCAATATTCACTGGCAACCGGTGACCGTGGACAAGCAGGCCCGCGCTCAACAGAAACATCAACGCCCGTGCGTATTATGGTTCACCGGCCTATCGGGATCGGGCAAATCCACCATTGCCGATATCGTTGAACAGAAACTGCATGCCATGAACCGGCATACCTATTTGCTGGACGGCGATAATGTGCGCCACGGCCTAAGCCGGGATCTTGGTTTTACCGATGCCGACCGGGTGGAAAACATCCGCCGCGTCGGTGAAGTGGCCAAACTGATGGTTGATGCCGGCCTGATGGTGCAGACCGCCTTTATCTCGCCGTTCAGGGCGGAACGTCGCATGGCGCGCGATCTGCTGGTGGAGGGCGAATTCCTGGAAATTTTTGTCGATACGCCGCTTGCGGTCTGTGAACAGCGCGATCCCAAGGGGCTTTACGAAAAGGCCCGCGCCGGCGAGATCAAGAATTTCACCGGCTACGGTTCGCCCTATGAAGAGCCGGAACAGGCTGACCTTAGGATCGACACGGTTGCCCTGTCGGCGGAGCAGGCGGCGGACGAGATCGTCAATTTCCTGAAAGCGCGTGGTTATCTAGGAGCCGGCAATGGCGATGCGTAGGCGGTGGCTAATGGTTTTGGTCCGCCAATCCTGAAATAGCGGCAATACCCACCGCGCCGCAGGGGCTCAGGCGCGGCGCGTTGTCCATATTTATGCCGCCCAGGCCATACACGGGAAGAGTGCTGTCCCGCGCCAGCCGGGCGAACCGCTGCGGGCCTAAGGTGTGGGCGCCGGGATGGCTGGCAGTGGGAAAGACCGGCGAGAGCAGTGCCGCATGGGCGCCCAGGCTTGCCGCGCGTAGCAGGGCCGGCCGGGAATGGGCGGCTGCCGTGACCAGCCAGCCCGGTTTTCGAGGCAGTACGGGGGGCCGCGCTGTTTGCCATTCGGGCAGATGCACGCCATGGGCCTCCAGCTTCCAGGCTAGGCGCCAGTCGCCGGCCACCAGCAAAGACAATTTTCGCGCCCGGCACAGCGCCATCAGCGCCCGGCCCAGATCCTCGCGCCCGGCAATGTCATAGTGGCGCAGGATGACCGCGCCGCCAGGGGGCAGGCTGGCCGCCGCCGGTAGCGGGTCGGTCAGGCGGTCCGCGTCGGTCAGCAGAATAAGCCGGGGCAGGCGAACGGTTTCTCCCGCTTCACGATTGAGGCGGAGGGATAGCTTTGTTAGGTTCGGGGCAGACATAGGAAAGAACATGCCATGGCTTTGAGTAAGGAACCAGCCGCCACGCAAGTTGATGTGGCCGTCAATTCGGCTACAAATCTAGCTGAGGTCCAGGCCTTGATCGCTGCCGCCGCGCAAGCAGCGGGCCGGAGCGCGGGTGATGTGGTCTTGGTCGCGGTGTCAAAGACCCAGGGCGCAGAGGATATTCTGCCTGTGATACAGGCTGGTCAGCGTTTGTTTGGTGAAAACCGGGTACAGGAAGCACAGGGCAAATGGCCGGACTTGAAAGCCGCCCACCCTGATCTGCGCCTGCATCTGATCGGCCCTTTGCAAACCAACAAGGTGAAGGACGCCGTCGCCCTGTTTGATGTCATCGAAACCGTGGACCGGCCCAAGCTGGCCCGCGTCCTGGCCAAGGAAATGGCCAAACAGGACCGCCGCCTGGATTGTTTCATCCAGGTCAATACCGGCGAAGAGGAACAAAAGGCCGGGATCTGGCCAGAGGACGCCGATGCCTTTATCGCCCTGGTCCGTGACGAGTTGGGCTTGTCCGTACGCGGCCTGATGTGCATTCCCCCGGTAGAGGAGGAATGCAGCCTACATTTCGCCCTGCTCCGCGAGATCGCCCAGCGCAATGGTCTGGAGGGGCTATCCATGGGCATGAGCGCGGATTACGAAGTGGCAATCCAGTTCGGCGCCACCTTGGTGCGCGTCGGCACGGCGATATTCGGCGCCCGTAAACCGCACCCTTAGGCGGTGATTTTGATTTCACTGTTGTTGTCCAAATCCGACAACAGTTCCAACAGATCGTCCCGCGCCAGGGCAACGCAGCCTTCCGTTGGGCCGTATTCGGGGCTGGCCACGTGCATGAAGATGGCGCTGCCGGCACCGGGCACGATGGGGTCATCATTATGGCCCAGGATCAACACCAGATCGTAGAGGCTATCCTCCCGCCACATACTTTCCGTGCTGGCCCTGTAAGGCAGATTGACCGGCCGGTTGTAGGCGGGGTCAGCGGGCGCATCGCACCAGCCGTCATCGGGGTGGATTTCCGCCATGGCGAGTTTACTCACCGGTCGCGCCAGACGATCGGCCCGGTACAACAGCCGCCGCAAGGGATAGCGGCCGCTGGGTGTTACGCCATCGCCTTCCATCTTTTCGGCCTGGACGCCGCCCCGGCCCAGGGCACAGCGGTACCGCTTGCTGCCGTGGCGCAGAAAACCATCGACCGTGACGTGAAGCAGCACAACAAATGACCTTTCATTTCGAGTGTGTTTTCCCAACGGAAGCTAGCATACATTCCCATTTATTCGTCATGAGGCGGGCCGCTTAACCACGAAAAGCCCTTGCGGGCGGCTGAAAAATGCCAAATTGCGCTGTTTTTCGGGGCTTCATGTTTTTCGGCGTTTTCAGATTCTGCACCTTGCTATAACAGGTGGCCCGACCGGTCCTTTTTCGTGCGCAGATAGAAATCATTGTGTAGGTTGGCGGGAAAGGCGTGGGTCACCCGCTCACTGACTGTGATGCCGCAGGCTTCCAGGCCGGCGACTTTATCCGGATTGTTGGTCAATAGGCGGACTTGGCTGAAGCCAAGCAGTCGCAGCATTTCCGCCGCCGGGCGGAAAACCCGCTCGTCAGCGTCGAAACCGAGGCGCAGATTGGCCTCGACGGTATCAAAGCCTTCCGCTTGCAGGCTGTAGGCACGCAATTTGTTCATCAGGCCGATGCCCCTACCTTCCTGGGCCAGATACAACAGCACGCCGTCGCCCTGTTCCGCCATCAAGGCGATGGCGCCGCGTAGCTGTTCGCCGCAATCGCACTTTAGCGAGGCCAACAGATCGCCGGTAAAGCATTCCGAATGCAGCCGGGTCAGGACCGGATGATGACGGTCGGGATCACCAACGACGATGGCCAGGTGTTCGACCCCGCCGTCAGCCGGGCGGAAGGCGATCAAACGGCAGTTTTCAGCGTCTGTCAGGGGTACCGGTGCCTCGGCCACCTTGCGCAGGGTGGCCGCCGCGCTCTGTTCGTATTCGGCGATCTGCCGTGTCCTCACGCTCAGATAGCGAGTCTCGGCGCTACTTATATCGGTTTCATCGGGCAAGGGCACGATGACGGCGGAAGGCAGCAGACGCGCCGCCTTGGCCAATTGCACGGCGGCGCTTTCGGTCGGGCGCGGGGCCCGGCGAAGGCGTTGAAACGGTCCCCGCATGGGCCGGGCCAAATCCGTGCTGCCGTCCGCCAGGGTCTGCACGATACCCACATCCGTATCGCCATCGACCGGCAGCAAAATAACCCCATGACCGGTAGGTTTAATATGTAGGGCGCTGGCCCGGCTTTCGGTCAAGGCCAAGACCGGACCATGGGTTTCGCTATCCTGACCGCCATCCCGGCCGCTGTACCATTCGCACAGGCCGCGTAGGCTGTCGGGGCTGGCTTGTTCCGCCGCCAGGGCCAGGGCGTTGTCGCCATCATCGGATTCCAGCAAAACGGGCCGGCCCCGCCGGTATTCGGCGATGGCGCGGTCGACGGTGATGATATTGGCGTTGATTTTGGTCATGATCGCCGCAGACAATATACCGGCCAAGGCCCGTTGGCGACGCTTTATCCGTTGCTTATCAGTTGCCGCTTGTGCTTGCCGGAATGGCGCGACCCGCCTATATCTAAAAAGAGCGGGTGGGCGGTTCATGCGGCGGATTGGGGAGAGCCATGACGGCGAAGAAAATTCTTTTGGTCGATGATGAGGCGCCCTTGCGCGACGCCTTGGCAGAGCAATTGGAACTGCACGACGAATTTGCCACAACCCAGGCTGGATCGGGCGCGGAGGCCTTGGAAAGAGCCAAAGATGGCCCGTTCGATTTGCTGCTGCTGGATGTGGGTCTAGGCGATTTGGATGGCCGCGAGGTCTGCAAAATGCTGCGCAAGGCCGGCGTCAAATGCCCGGTCATCATGTTGACGGCGGCGGATAGAGATGCCGACACGATCCTGGGATTGGAATCTGGCGCCAATGACTGCGTCGCCAAACCGTTCAAGTTTTCCGTTCTTTTGGCCCGCATCCGTTCACATTTACGTCAACATGAGCAGAGCGTGGACGCGGTTTTCACTATTGGCCATTATACTTTCCGCCCCTCCGCCAAGCTGTTGCTGGAAGACGGCTCGAACCAGAAAGTTCGGTTGACGGAAAAGGAAACCTCGATCCTGAAATATTTGTACCGGGCCGGCGAAAAAGCAGTTGGCCGGGATGTGCTGTTGAACGAGGTCTGGGGCTATAACAGGGGTGTCACCACCCATACCCTGGAAACCCATATCTACCGCCTGCGGCAAAAGATCGAGGCCAATCCCTCTGCAGCAAAAATCCTAGTGACGGAGCCGGGTGGTTACCGCTTGGTGCCTTGAGTTACCAAAAACATCGCCTTAAATCATCTGGCAAAATTCGACCAGTTCCCTTGAGCGCTTGATCTTGCCCTCCCAATGGCGGTCAAATTCCTTGATGAAGCCCTTCATAATGTCTGAATTTAGCAGGGCGTCGGCGGTCGCCATATCCGGAAACTCGTAAAACGCAACATGGACGTTGGCGTCCACGCTGCTCCAGCCGCGTTTGGCGCTGAGCGCGTTGAAGGCTTTTAGCGCGTCAGGCAGATGTTCGTTCTGATACCAAATATCGAATTGATCCTTGACCGAAGGCTCTACTTCAGCACGTACGATTAAATAGGCGGTCATGTTTCAGGTCCAACAATTGCGGAAAGATAGCGAGATTAGCTTGCGCAAATTGGAATTCATAGTCTGCGGGCCCTGTTCTGCTGACACGTTTCAAATATTACAATTCAAGAGCTGGCGGCGAACTGGTAATACCGCGGTTAAATTCGTATCCGATCAAAAGGAGGAAACGGCCAATGTCATGGCAAGCGGAACTTGATGAGCTGAAACGGCGCGAGGCCTTCGCCGAGAAACTTGGCGGCGAAATGCGGGTCAAGCGGCAGAAGGACGGTGGCCGCTATACCATTCGCGAACGGATCGAACTGCTTGCCGATGACGGCTCCTTCCACGAAATCGGCAAGATCGCCGGCATGGCCGCATACGACGGCAGGAATGATCTGGAGGATTTCACGCCTTCCAACTTCGTCTTTGGCCGGGCCCGCCTGAATGACCGGCAAGTGGTTATCGCCGGCGATGATTTCACCGTGCGCGGTGGCTCCGCCGATGCCACCATCAAGGAAAAGCATCTCAACGCGGAGGCCATGGCGAACGCGCTGCAACTGCCCCTGGTCCGCCTGGTGGAAGGTTCGGGCGGTGGCGGTTCGGTCAAGACCATCGAGACCACGGGCCGAGCCAATGTGCCAGGCGTCGCGGGCTGGGACATGGTGGTCGCGAATATGGGCACGGTGCCGCGGGTGGCGCTGGGGCTGGGCTCTGTCGCCGGTTTGGGCGCGGCGCATCTGGCGGCCTCGCACTATTCGGTCATGTTGAAGGAGAAATCAGCGATGTTCGTCGCTGGTCCACCGGTGGTGGAGCGGATCGGTCAGAAATTGACCAAGAATGAGCTGGGTGGCTACAAAATCCAGCTGCGTGCCGGTGCCGTTGATCACGCGGTAAATACTGAAGAAGAAGCCTTTGAATGCGCCGGACGGTTCCTCTCTTACCTGCCGCAATCGGTCAACGAGCTGCCGCCAAGGGTTGGCCTCACGGACGATCCCAACCGGCGGGTTGACTGGCTGATCGATGCCATTCCCCGGGATATCCGCAAAATTTACAAAATGCGCCCCATCATCAAAGCCTTGGTCGATGAAGGCTCGTTCTTTGAAATGGGCAAGGAGTACGGTAAGTCAGTGATCACCGGGCTGGCCCGTCTGGATGGCTGGCCGGTCGCCTTCATGGCCTCGGACCCCATGTCTTATGGCGGCTGCTGGACGGCGGATACCTGCCGCAAGGTGGAGAAATTTGTCGATCTGGCAGAAACCTTCCATCTGCCGATCGTGAATTTGTCCGATTGTCCCGGCTTTCAGGTCGGCCTGCAGGCGGAACAAAGCGGCGTTATCAAGGAGGGCGTTCGCGCCATGAGCGCGATCTGGCAGACCACGGTGCCCTGGTGCACGATGATTATCCGTAATGTCTTTGGCGTCGCGGGGGCGGCGCATACGGTGGGCGGACGCTATACGACCCGCTATGCCTGGCCGTCGGGCCGCTGGGGCTCGCTGCCTTTGGAAGGCGGGATTGAGGCCGCCTACAGCGCTGATATCGCCGCCGCCGCAGACCCGGACGCGGAGTTGGAGATTATCACCGAGCGGCTGGAGAAATTGCGCTCGCCCTTCCGTTCAGCCGAAACCTTCTGGATCGAGGAAATTATCGACCCCCGCGAGACCCGAGAGCTGTTGTGCGATTTCGCCAATACGGCGGCGCCCCTGCGGACAACCGGAGTCTCATCGCACGCCATGCGCCCCTGATACCAGGGAGCGCATAGAAAATTCCGCTATTTTTGGCGGGTTTCAATTATCGAAGATGCCAGTTGAACTGCGCCAGGCTAATGATTATGTAAAATAATCTGACCTATGATAGTTGGAAATCAACACATGGCGCAAAACCACGAGCAATAATTCGTGCTGGTCATCGTCTCGATCCTTGGGGCCGCTGTTTTGCTGATTAGTCTGCTGGGCGTTTGGAACTTGTTTTAACGCCCTTCGGCGGCAAACGGCATGCAATCAGCCGACGGCGATAGGGCGCGTTCTATCGCGTTGGAACCGGCTTATCGCCTTGATAATCGTAGAATCCACGCTCGGTCTTGCGCCCCAGCCAGCCGGCCTCGACGTATTTCACCAATAGCGGACAGGGCCGGTACTTGGTATCGGCCAGGCCTTCGTAGAGCACCTGCATGATCGCTAGGCAGGTATCCAGACCGATGAAATCAGCCAGTTGCAAGGGTCCCATGCGGTGGTTGGCGCCCAGGCGCATGGCGCTGTCGATACCTTCAACCGTGCCCACGCCTTCGTACAGGGTGTAGACTGCCTCGTTGATCATGGGCACTAGGATGCGGTTGACGATGAAGGCGGGAAAATCCTCGGCATTGGTGGCAACCTTGCCGATCTTGAGCACGATCTCGCGCATCGCTTCAAACGTTGGAGCGTCCGTGGCGATGCCGCGGATCAGCTCCACCAGCTCCATCATCGGCACCGGGTTCATGAAATGCATGCCCATGAACTTTTCCGGCCGGCCCGAGACTGCGGCCAAGCGCGTGATGGAGATGGATGAGGTGTTGGTGGCGATCAGGCCTTCCGGCTTCAGGATTGGTCCCAGATCAGTCAGGATTTGCCTTTTGACCTCTTCATCTTCTGAGGCCGCCTCGATCACCAGATCGGCATTGGCCAGCTCGGGCAAGCCGGCGACGGTTTTGATCCGGGAC
>MPMB02053181.1_pt1 | contig 13719 bp, 14 predicted proteins | sample 1617371 | NCBI WGS metagenome assembly MPMB02 (sample SAMN05944808, study PRJNA350692) | marine metagenome | biome: marine; feature: ODZ; material: water; isolation source: 300 m water sample filtered on 0.2 um supor filter | place: Pacific Ocean | collected 2012-04-08 | depth 300m m
ACGATCCTGAGGTTGAGCAAGAACTCAGACGACTTGAAGAGAATGTTGCACAACACAACCTACCGGCGAGGGTCGCCGCCGGAGAGTTGCTTGAGAAGGTGATGGGCCGTGCTAAAGAAGAGTGACTTGGGGAGCGTAAGATAGCGTTATGATAGGTCGATTAAATCATGTTGCGATTGTCGTTCCTGATCTGGAAGCGGCGAGCAACTACTACCGGAATATCATGGGGGCAGAGGTATCCTCTGCCGAAGCACTGCCAGAGCATGGGGTGATTACCGTATTCGTCGAGCTGGAGAACTCAACTATCGAACTGCTTCACCCGCTGGGAGATCACTCTCCAGTCAGCGCCTTTCTTGAGCGCAATCCGGATGGGGGCGTTCACCATCTTTGTTATCAGGTTGAGGATATAACCAGTGCCAGATTGCAACTGGAAACAAGTGGCGCACGGGTATTGGGTGACGGCAAACCCAGGATTGGAGCTCACGGGAACCCTGTGCTCTTTCTTCACCCCAAGGACTCGTTTGGGGTGTTGATTGAGCTTGAAGAGGGCTGACCTCAATCGTCGGTAGAGATAATTCCCTGCTCTTTGTTGATTGCGGCATGCAGGGTGTGCCAGATAAGGGTGGCGCACTTTACCCTTAGTGGATAATCCTTTACTCCAATCAGAACAGAGAGCTTTCCAAGAAGGTCCTGCTTATCATCACGTACCTGCTCTTCGGTCAGAATCTCATGGACATGGGTAAAGAGCGTCTCGGCATCCTCAACTTTCATTCCCTTTACTGCCTCGGTCATCAGTGAGCTTGAAGCGGTTGAGATCGCACACCCCGCCCCTTCAAAGCCAATATCTTCAATCCTGCCATCGGCAATCTTCAGGTGGACATGAAACTCATCTCCACAGAGGCTATTGAAACCATGGGCAGAATGGTTCGTCCCTTCAGGTTTTATCGGATAGTTTCGAGGATTCCTGTTGTGATCCAGAATCAGATCTTCATAGAGTTCTCTTAAAGCATCGTACATGGCGGATGGGTGTAATGTGTTGGCCGGATTTAGGGCTGAAGTCTACCGTAGAGAGTCAAGGAGTGGTCAATTATTAGTTTCTGCAATAGTTGTTACACAGAGAACATGGTTATTGTTTTCTCGAGTGACTCACAGTTGATGGCTGGGTAGTGTTGAGGGGGAGATTCCTCTCCCCTGAAAGCACGCTTGACGATACCCTCCAGGTTGGGGCGCTTTTCTCCAGCACTTTCCCCTTTTCCGATCCCGCCACCAAACTCGATAAAAGTATCTACACCGTGGTCAACAGCTGCAACCAAATTGGAGTGCCACATAACGGGGCAGAAGAGCTGCATAAACAGGCGTGAGCGAATGGCGGCAATATCTCTCTGGTGAAAGCCACCGGTAAAGTTAGAGAGAACATCAATTGATGGGAGCTGAATCTCAGCCTCCTCCAACACCCGGCGAAAGTGGCCGGCAGCGGTTACCATGTAATAGGTATGAAAAGCCCCCTCTGTCTTGAGTCGGGCCGCTCGTTTTTTCGGAAACTGCTGCCCAACAATTTCAGTGATTGTATCAAGATCTTCACTTCGTCCGCCAATGACTGTTTGCTCCTGAAGATTGCACGCAGCAACACCGCAATAGTGCTGGCCGGCGATGGGTTCGATCATCTCTCTTGCCAGTGGAAAAGCAAGCATCTCACCCTCCCCAAATTCACCCATCAGTTCCCCACGACGTTTCACCAGTTGGAGTCCGGTCTCAAACTCAAGCGCCCCTGAAGCGACCAGTGCAGTGTATTCACCAAGACTATGGCCCCCGGCACAGTGAGGTTTTACATTCTCCCCGGTCTCTTGCTTGAAGAGCTCAAGACAGGCAATCGAGTGGGTCATCAGCACAGGCTGGGTGTTGCGTGTAAGATCAATAACACCCTCTGGATCCCTGAAAGAGAGCTCAGCGATGTCATACCCCACTGTTTTTGAAGCTCTGGAATAGATCTCTCTTACACTCTTGAACTGGTCAAAAAGATCACTCCCAATACCTCGATATTGGGAGCCCTGACCTGGAAAGAGGAACATTATTTTATTTGTCTCTGCTGCCATTGCGGTTCGCTCCAAAGAAGTGGGTTCAACTCATAAGAGCCAAGGGATAAGAGCTGATCGATTTTGTCGGGTTGACAACAATCTCTGTTGAGCTCTGATCAATGCTCTAACAGTTGTGATTATACCGACATATTGAAAGTTAAGTTGCTGATGATTATTGGCGGAGGGGTGGAAAAACCGGTGTTTGGATGTGATCCCGGTCACACGGTTGTTGTTCAGATTGGGCCTAAAATCTTTTAGGAACGGTACAAAGCCAGGATCAAGGATGAATGTGGTGATGGGAGAACAAGCAAAATTTACTTCACTTTTGTCTCTGTTGATTCTCTGTTGGTCGATGGGCCTTAAGGCTATGGAAACAGCTGAGGCGTACCACCTCCTGATGAGGAGTGGCTTTGGAGCAACCCCTCAGGCAGTGGCAGACTTGTCAGCACTCAGGTATGAGGAGGCGTTATCAGGACTGCTTGCCGGCATGCGTACTACCACAAGAACATCCCCTCCAGAGTGGGTTCATCAGTTCCCCGATCAAAAGCATCGCCAAAACAGTGAAGAGATAACAGCCGAGAAGAGGAAGTTGATCAATCAGCAGCGTCAACTCAAAAGTCTGCAGCTTAAATCCTGGTGGATCAGGGAGATGATGCAAACTGACTCGCCACTGACCGAACGCCTCGTACTCTTCTGGCATAACTACTTTACCTCCAGTTTAAGACAGGTTCGTTGGCCGGAGCTGATCTATCAACAAAATAAGCTGTTTCGCAAGCATCTATTAGGTAATTATCGTGAGTTTCTGGAGGCGGTTACATTTGATCCGGCAATGGTGATCTATCTGGATAGCCAGAATAACCGAGCGGGAAAGCCCAATGAGAATTATGCGAGAGAACTGCTTGAGCTCTTTACTCTGGGCGAAGGGCACTACAGTGAAGATGACATTAAGGGCGCCGCTCTTGCACTGACTGGAATATCTATCAATAGAAGGTCCGGGGATGTTCGTATTCTGCCCAGAAGACACTCTCGTGATGAGAAATATTTTTTTGGCCAGCGAGGCAATTTTGGGCCCAAAGAAATTATTAATATTATTCTGGCCCAGCCTCGTGCGGCGGAGCATCTGGTCGAAAAACTCTGGCGAGAATTTATCTCTCCATACCCAGAGCGCTCTGAGGTAGAGCGCCTGGCCGCACTGTTTAGAGACGGGGATTATGAACTTCGACCACTAATGAAAGCGCTATTTAACTCTAAGTCATTCCGTGACCCGAATAATTATGGACAACTGATCAAGTCGCCCATCGAGATGGTGGTTGGTGCTGTTGAGTTGTTTGATCTCTCAGTTGCCCCAGAAGTACTGGTTCAAGCGGTTCGAATAATGGGCCAGGATATTCTTGATCCACCAAGTGTGAAGGGCTGGCCAGGGGGAAAGGAATGGATCAATTCACAATCTCTTGTTGAGCGTCAGAAATTTCTCTTTCAACTTGTGAGGGGAGAGTGGCTTCCAGGTGAGCAGATGCTGGTGCGAAAGGGGCTGATCGATGCTCAAAGAAGAGAGCGACAGGCATCGTTATCACTTTGGGACAAGCAAATGGCCGCAGGGGTGATTTCTCTTGAGGATCTGCACCACTCTTTTCTTGGGAGTTATGCCTCCAAAGAGGGGCGGGCAGAGCTTCAATATGCCGATAGAAGAGCAGCCGAAGCCTGGCTGAATGAGATCGCCTTTCAACTGAAATAGAATCGGAGCAACTATGGATAGACGTGATTTTATTGCCTCCTTGCTGGCATTGCCGGTTACAGGCACTGGTATTGCCGGAGCTGTTGCATCAGTCCCCCCAAGGCAACTTTTACTGGTAGAGATGAATGGTGGGAATGATGGTCTAAATACGGTTATTCCCTACTCCAACAGTCTCTACCAACAGCTTCGCCCTACTCTTGCCGTTTCCAGGGACCAGGTGCTAAAGATTGACCGCCAGCTCGGCCTTCATCCCTCCCTCAAGGCCATTTATAAATTATTTAATTCAGGGGAGTTGGCTATTGTCAATGGGGTTGGGTACCGCTCCCCAAATCGTTCACACTTCCGATCGATCGATATCTGGGATACCGCCAGCAGCAGCAATGAATATCTCACCCAAGGGTGGCTGGGGAGTGTTCTCCCTGAACTCTCATGGCCGGTTCAATCTTCTATTGATGCGATTGTACTTGGCCGGAATCCAGGGCCTGTGACCTGGGAAGGATCACGAAGCATTGTGCTTGAGAGACTGAAGCAGCTCTCATCTCATCACACTGGTGAGGGTGCTGTTGTCCCAGAAGAGAGTGCGGGTAATCAGGCACTCATCCATCTGCAGAAGACTAATCGGATCATCCATATGGCTAGGGGTGAGTTGACTGCTCAGCTTAAAAAAGCACCTGCTACACAGACCCCCTTCCCGAAATCAGCCCTGGGAAGGAGGTTGGAAATAGTAGCCCGATTGTTGGCTGCTGGGGTTGCAGCACCGGTTTATAAGGTCTCAGTGGGCAGTTTTGACACCCACAGCAATCAACTGATACGTCATGCTCGTCTTCTCGAAGAGTTGTCATCAGCACTTCAGGCATTTCGAAGTGAGTTACTGGTTCAGGGCAGGTGGAATGATGTGCTGGTGATGACCTACAGTGAATTTGGTCGTCGAGTGAGGGAGAACGGTAGCCGAGGAACTGATCATGGAACGGCAGCACCCCATCTCTTTCTGGGCGGACGGGTCATTGGAGGCCTTTATGGAGCGCACCCCGACCTGGAGCATCTAGAAAGCGGGGATCTGATTCATAAAGTTGATTTTCGTTCACTCTACAATACGGTGGCTACACGATGGTGGCACATGCCACACCGCCCCTTCGGCCTTCAATACGAGCCTATCAACTGTCTTCGAAGCTAACCATCAATGGGTGGGCAGTGAAGGTTGTTGAGACAAAAAGGGGCCAAAGGAGTCTCTGATGAAAACGAGATTACAGGGTTAAAATTGTATTCAGCTTTCAGGAACAGGGTGAAAGAGTCCATCCACTCCGAGGAATTCAGAACCATCGGCGCGATAGAAACTAAACGCCCCGGCCTCATTGAGAACCTGAATCATCTTGGGAAGAGGGCGTTTTTCTGCCAGCAAGTGATTACTGAATTCGGTTGCACCGATGGCATCCAGAATTTCAAATGGTCCTCTCTCCCAACCAAAGCCCCAGCGCAGGGCCCGATCTATATTGACAATATCGTCTGCAATTTCTGGTATCAGGTCTGCAGCGTATGAGAGCGTTGTGCTCATCAGTAACCAGAAAAAGTGGCCCTGGGGGGTGGCAGAATTAATCAGTGAGCTGAGACTCTGGTCCTCAGGATCAAGAGAAATCTCTTTTGCTGTTCGCCACTCGCCTGATAGTAGATCAAACACCTCCTTGGTCTTCGAGCCATCTTCAGATTTTGTTACCCGGTAGTAGCCACCTCCACTCTTTCTCCCTAGCTGTCCATTTGCAACCATCGATATCTCTTCAGGGGGGAAAGTGGTGTAGGCTCTGCCTATATCATCATCAGGCAGATTGATTGCCAGGTTCTGGCTGACCTTATCCATAATATCGAGACCAATTAGATCTACCAGCCCATAGAGACCGGTTGCCGGAATACCTGCGGGCAGAGAGGCAATGGCATCGATAAACTCTGTATCAAGGCCCTGTTCCCGTGCTTCCCGACCCAGGTGAAGACCGGAGAGGATCCAGAAACAGCCAATTCGGTTACCGATAAAATTAACCGTATCCTTGGCATAGACGGCACCCTTGCCAAGCTGACCACAGAACTCGCCCATCGCCTCAATAACTTCCGGTTTGGTTTTTGACCCAGGGATCAACTCAACCAATCGCATCTGTTTGACTGGGTTGAAGAAATGAGTGACCAAAATATCCTGTTGCAATCTTTCAGGCATCCCACGGTCAATATCTCTAAGCGGAATCCCTGAAGTATTGGTAGAGACGATAGAGCCTTCCTTTCGATGGGCCTCAATGATTTTGAAGGTATCCCTCTTGATGGCAAGGTCTTCAACAACAGCCTCACAAATCCAGTCACACGTCTTCAGCAGAGGCAGCCCTTCCTGCAACTCGGCGGTAGTGATCAACTCCGCTTTTTGAGACTCCTCTATCGCTGGAAAGCGGCCCAAGAGCATTCGTTCAACTGCTTTATCAGCACTCTCTTTGGTGATATCAAGAAGAACAACAGGGATGTCGGCCTGGGCACAGAGGGCGGCAATACCGGCTCCCATGGTACCGGCACCGATAACGGCGATTTTTTTAATTTGGCGATGGTGGGGCAAGGGATAACTCCTCAGCTAAGATAAGTGCGCCTAATTCTATTCAACGTTGTCTGGCAGTGAAACCTCAGGATTGCATTTTTTTGTCATTGACGGGCAGCATCAGGAGGGTAATCCATGATGATGGATTGCCGGCCCAGTAAAAGCCCGAAGGCTTGCGCTTTATGGAGGGTATGAATACTCTTAAGGTCGCTGAGGGCTCTGTTTTGGATATCATACAAGAGATCTGTGGTTTATATTGCTTGTTAAATCAATGATTTAGATTATTTATGCCGTGAGCATGACCTAAACGCCTCAGGACTCTTATGTGAATAGGGGTCCTTAAGAGCGATTTTTTACTTAGATGGAGAGAGAAAAATGTCATCGAGCTTAGTCGGGAAGTTATCAATCGGCCTGTTGATGTCGGTAGTTGCAACTACGCCAGCCCTTGGTGCGGGTGCAGGGGATATTGTTGGCAAATGGAAAACGATCGATGATGAGACCGGTGAACCAAAATCAATTGTCACCATCTATGAGCAGAATGGGAAGTATTTTGGCAGGGTTGAATCTCTATTTAGAACACCGGATCAAGACCAAGACCCAGTTTGTGATCAATGTGCTGAAGATGACCCACGTCGAAACCAAAAAGTTCGTGGGATGGAGATCATTCAGGATATGGCATTCACCGGTGAACGTTGGGAGGGGGGTGCTATTCTCGATCCGGCTAACGGTAAAATCTATAAATGCGAAATATGGCTGGAAAATGGAGACCTGAAGGTAAGGGGCTATATCTTCTTCCTCTTCAGAACCCAGACCTGGTATCAAGAGAGTTAGTTTCATCCTCTGATCAATTGATGAGTCTGGAAGTGAACTTTGGCGAGAGAACGGCTTCAAGTGTTCTTGGCTGAAGTCCACAACGGGCCAATTTTGACAACACCTTAACAGATCACAACCGATGGCCAAGCCACGTAACTATAATTTTGACTCACTAACCCTCCATGCGGGTCAGCAACCTGATGAGGCAACAGGGGCACGTGCTACCCCCATCTACCAAACCTCATCTTTTGTTTTTGAGAACAGTGATCAGGCTGCTGCTCTTTTTAATATAGAGCGTTCGGGGCATGTCTATTCACGAATTTCAAATCCAACCTGCGCTGTTCTTGAGGAACGTATTACTGCGCTGGAGGGCGGAATAGGCGCTATTGCCACAGCAAGTGGTCAAGCGGCAATGCACCTTGGGATCATAACCCTGTTGGGGGCAGGGAGCCATATCGTTGCTTCACGTTCCCTCTATGGTGGAAGTCATAACCTGCTCGCTTATACGCTGCCTCGTTTTGGTATTGAGACAACTTTTGTCGATCCTCGGGATCCCGCAGCTTTCTCTGCAGCCATACGTCCGGAAACCAGGTTGTTGTTTGGCGAGACCCTTGGAAACCCAGGGTTGGAAGTACTTGACATTCCTGCTGTCTCTGCAGTTGCACATCAGGCAGGTCTGCCTCTGATGGTGGATTCAACCTTCACCACGCCTTATCTGCTTAAACCCTTTGAGTTAGGGGCAGACATTGTATTTCACTCGGCAACCAAATTTCTCAGTGGTCATGGCATTGTGATTGGTGGCGTGCTGGTCGATGGGGGTTGTTTTGACTGGAGCCAAAATGACAAATTTCCAACGCTCTCTGAACCCTACTCAGGATTCCATGATCTGGTTTTCTCTGAAGAGTTTGGCCCCGCCGCCTTTATAACCCGGGCCAGGAAAGAGGGAGTGCGTGATTTTGGTGCCTGCATGAGCCCGACAACGGCCTTCCATGTGCTCCAGGGAGTAGAGACCCTCCCTCTGCGTATGCAGCGTCATATCGACAACACGCGAAAGGTGGTTGAGTTTCTGAATCAACATCAAGCGGTTGAGTGGGTGAGCTACCCTGAGCTGGAAAACCATCCTGATCACCACCTGGCCCAACGGTTATTGCCCAAAGGATGTGGTGCAGTATTCAGCTTTGGCCTCACCGGTGGGAGGGTGGGAGGTATTCGATTTATTGAGAGGCTTAAGCTCTTTTCACACCTTGCCAATATCGGTGACGCTAAATCATTGGTCATACACCCGGCAAGCACGACTCACCATCGTATGGATGCAGAAGCACTAGAGGCCGCCGGGATATCTGAGGGTCTGGTGAGGCTGTCGATTGGCCTTGAAGATCCAGATGACCTGATTAATGATCTCTCAAAAGGCCTCAAAGCGGCAGCTCGTCACTGAGATTTGAAGGTTGTAAAAGAGGATGAAACTTTCCATCAAGGGCAATACCACCTATCTCAGAAGCAGCCCTCTGCCGATTAATGACAATTGTGATTCAGTGGTTTTTATCCACGGTGCGGCCATGGACCACACGGTATGGACCCAGTCAGTACGACATTTTGAACGTCATGGAAGGAATGTGTTTGCCCCTGACTTTCCAGGACATGGCAGATCCGACGGAGAGCCGCTCACATCGATAACAGAGATGGCCTCCTGGATTATTGAGGTTGCTGATACCCTGGAGCTCAACAGGTTTTCAGTGGTCGGCCACAGCATGGGTTCACTGGTCGCACTGGAGATGGCGGCACTCTATCCGACAAGAGTTCGAACCATGGCGCTTCTGGGTTCGGCAGCCCCCATGCCGGTCTCTGAGCAACTCCTTGGGAGTGCTCGGGAGAACGATGGCGCCGCCCTTGATATGGTAACCCTTTGGGGTTTGAGCGATATGGCCAAAGTGGGAGGAAGCCTGACCCCGGGGATGTGGATGGTGGGCCAGATCCATCGCTTGCTGGAAGAGGCTGCCCCGGGAGTCCTTTATGCCGGCTTGTCTGCATGCAATAACTACACATGGGGTGAGGAGAGTGCGGCAAAGGTTGAGTGCGCCACACTACTGATTATGGGCACGCGCGACCAGATGACGCCACTACCGAGGGCAAAAGCACTTGCAGCGCTAATTCCAGGTTCAAAATCGCTACTGATTACCAGTGGCCACAGCCTGATGGTTGAAGCTCCCAACAGGGTGCTCGATGGATTGGCAACCATCCTCTGAATCGGATGTCGCTCTATATCGCTCGCCATGGAGAGACTGACTGGAATGTTGAAAAAAGACTTCAGTCACGTAGTGATATACCGCTTAATTCAAGGGGGAGAGAACAGGCCCAACTATTGCGCCAGTTGCTCATCAAGCGAGGAGTCGATTTTGGTGCTGCTTTCCACTCACCATTAGAGCGTGCTTATGAGACGGCCACTATTCTTCTTTCCGACTCTGGTCTAAAACCCATCCTTGAGCCCGCCTTGATTGAGATTGATCTTGGAGAGTATGAGGGACAACTGGAGAGTGAGTTAAGAGAGCGGTATGGCGCCCGTTTTGACCATTGGCGATCACAGAGGTTTGCTGTTGCCGCCCCACGAGGAGAGTCGTTCACCCAGGCGGTTGATCGGCTTCGGCAGGATGTGAGGGGTATCCTTGAGCGTGCAGAGAGGGAGGATATACTCCTGATTGGCCATCAGGCGATCAATGCGGCCTTGAAATCACTCATTTCCGGCAAAGAGGAGCGCGTTGATGTGGACTCTTTTTTTCAGGCAAATGATGAAATCGATATTTGGGATGTGGCCAGAGGGGTATTGATTGAGCGACTCAAGCTGTAGCGGATTCAGTCCTCTCTACACAGATAATTCAGACCTTGGCTGTAAGAGATTATACTCTCCTCGTGGTTTTTGATAGATTGAGTGATAAGGGTTCATTGAGTAATTCATCGCACTCTCATCCAAGGAGGTCGGCCTGATGGCTCAACCTGTTTTATTGATAACAAGTTATCTCGCCCTCGCCGCAGTTGCTGCGGGGGGATGGGGCCTCTACACTATCGAACAAGATACCAATGAAGAGGGGCGTCAGGCACTCGCAGATCAAGCACGGCTGGTTAAACAAAACCAGACCCTAAGAGAAGAGATTGAAGCCCATCGTCAGGGAGAGAAGGAGTTAGAACAGAATATGGAAGGGGCTGCCCAGTCCCTAAAAGCAGTTCAATCTGAACTTGACACTATCAGGCAGTGGGCCGAAGAGAGAGAGTCGGCCTATGCACAGGGACAGTTAAATACCGCCAAGCCTGAAGAACTTGAGGCCCTGACAGCACTACTTGCAGAGGCACCGACAGACCAACAAAACGATATCGTGCTCAGCAGCTCCGAACAACTTACGGCTCTTCTGGAGAAGCTGAAAGAACAATCTGCGGCGACTGAGTCGGGAATTCGGAAGCTGGAGGAGTCTCAAGAAAAACTTGAGAGTGCGAGCCTTTCGGTCGATCGTTCAGTGGCGATCACGCCAAAGTTATTGGCGGATCTGGTGGCCCTGCAGTCCAATGTCGAACAGCAAGGAAGAGAAGTTCAATACCTTCAAGCGGTTATTGCCGGCGTGAGAAGTGAAGCGAGTAGCTCCCGCTGGATTGAAGACCTTGAAATTATTGAACAAGAGTTGTCAGCCTATCAGCAGCGTACAGAGGTGGCTGAGGGTGAACTCCAGCGTCTCAGGGGGTTGTTTGCTATCCAGGGGCAGGCTGAGGTTTCAAGGGCCGATGACCAGACAACATCCCAATCAGAGCAGCCGGATCTCTCGATTCCCTTGGGCAGTGCACTTGTTAGCCTCAAGAGCAGGGTTGCTGAAGACAGCGCCACCATTGAACGACTAACCCTGTTGTTAGAAAGTCTTAGAGATCAGAGTACAAAAACAACAAATAAAGCGAGTGCTCTGGAGTCCCTGATAGGTGAACTTAGGGATGATCAGGTTTCACTCAAGAAGCTGGTTGCCCAGTTGAGGACTGAGAAACAGACAGCAGAAGAACGCCTGAACCAGCTTGAACAGGAGTTCAGGGCTTTAACATCAACCAGCAATCTTGAGGTCCACAAGTTGGCTGATCAACTCACCTTGATTCGGGTAGGTGGTGATCTTCTCTTTGATACCGGTGAGACAACAATCAGGGAGGAGGCGCGAGTGGGCCTTGACCTGGTTGCCGCAGCAATTAGTGGTTTCCCTGATCGCCCTCTGAGCATTGAGGGCCATACCGACAATGTTCCTATCGCAGATAGCCTTAGACGTTATTTTCCAACTAACTGGGAACTTTCCGCTGCGCGTGCGGCTTCAGCGGCACGTTATCTGATAGCCAAAGGTGTTGACCCATCTCGTATCACAGTGGTGGGGTGGGGAGAAGAACATCCCATAAGCAGCAACAGTGCTGAAGAGGGCCGGATGCGAAACCGGCGCATTGAGATCCTGCTTCTTCCGGCAAGGAAACGTCAGATCAGAAAACTGGGCTCTGGCTAACCTGCCACATTCTCAAACTCGTCATGAGTATTCTAATGACGCTGACGAAGAGTGAGATTCAGACGGCAACCCGCCTGCTGCAGCGAGCTGATCAACCGCTCGGTCGGGTGATTGAACAGGTGGGGTGCTGCACCCTCTCACCGAGGAGTGAATACACCCTTTTCCAGTACCTGCTGCGTTCAATTATCTATCAACAACTCTCTGGCAAGGCAGCCGGGTCAATCTGGGCGAGGCTCTGTGCCCATTATCCGGGCCGACATCCCGGGCCGAAGCGGTTTCTGGCCACAGCGGAGGCCCGGTTGCGTGAGCTGGGTGTATCGCGTTCAAAAATTCGTGCCGGCCAGGATCTGGCCGAGAAGGTACTTACCCGCAAGCTCCCAGGCAGAAAAAAACTGGATCGGCTGGATGATGAGTCGATCATTAATGCCTTTACCCAGGTCCACGGCATTGGGCGCTGGACGGTTGAAATGCTGCTTATCTTTTACCTCTGCCGCCCCGATGTATTGCCGGCAGGTGATCTGGGAATCAGGAAGGGGGTGATGGTTATTGACCAGCTGGACACCCTGCCATCCCCGGGTGAGGTGCTTTCAAGAGGTGCTGCCTGGCAGCCATGGAGCACGGTCGCCAGCTGGTATCTGTGGCAAGCAACAGCTCTTTGATAGACTTGAATCAGGAGTGGGCAATACACTTTAGGCAGATACTGGCTGTACCGAACTTCTTTTGCCGAAGTTTATCAGTACAAAAATGACAGACATCATCAAGAAACTGAGGGGCGGGGATCTCCGATCAATTGGGAGATCGAACGAAGTCGCTCAGGAAGTCAAAAAAAATCCGGTTCTATTCAAAGCGGTGTTTGAGGGCCTGTTTGATACTGAGCCTGTGGTGAGGATGCGGTCAGCAGATATCATTGAGAAGGTGACCAGAAGCAATCCTCTATTGTTATCCAGTTATACATCAACAGTGATATCAATCCTGGCAAATGCCCAACAGCAGGAAGTTTGTTGGCATATGGCTCAAATTGCGCCGCGACTAAAATGCAATGAGTCACAGGAGAACGAAGTGATTGAATCATTGAAACGCTATCTGCTCCATAAGAGTAAAATTGTCCAGGCATCAGCAATGGAGTCATTGGCAACTGTAGCCGAAAGAAACAATTCGATATTGGATGAGGTGGTCGAGATAATCACCAGGCATAAAGAGAGAGGAAGCCCAGCCGTTCAGTCACGCGGCCGGAAGCTTCTGAAACGACTCGAAGGAAAAAGTAAAAATTTGGGTCATCAACGCCAATAGCTTGAGTGATTCCTGTTTCACAGGCCGCAGTACTCATCTGCTTTTTGAGTATTTCAATTCGTCCTGCACCGGGTAAGTGGGTTGCTCATCAAGGCGATGCGCTTCATTATTAGGCGCAGCACTACTCGGCTGAAACAGAGAGAGTCTTAAGCTGAAATACACTCATAACGTGCCAGCCTTGACTGGCAGGAGGTTACCAAGTGGGTTCTATCGTATTTACATTTGTAGGGAAAGATCGACCCGGGTTGGTAGAGAAGGTCTCGAAGGTTGTCTCAGACAATAATGGCAACTGGCTGGAGAGTCGACTGGTAAAGCTGGGGGGTCGGTTTGCAGGAATTGTTGAAGTCGATGTCAGTAGTGTCGGACAGCAGGCACTGCTGGACGATCTCTCTCGCCTTGAGAGCGAAGAAATCCTGGTCGTAGCCGCCTCAAACACTTGGAGCGAGCCCGAAGAGAAGAGCTACCAGTGCACTCTCTCTTTGCTGGGCAACGATCGTCCGGGTATTGTGCAGGAGATTGCCGCTGCCATGGCAGATCGAAAAATCAACATTCTAAGCCTTGAAAGTGATGTCACCAGTGCGCCCATGGTAGGGAGCCTGATGTTTACCGCCTCTGCCGTGATAGAGATTCCAAAGACCATTGATGTTCACCTGCTGGAAGAGAGGCTTGAGGAGATCGGCAGCCAGTTCCATCTCGATATCAAACTGGAAGAAGAGCCCTGATCTGGCACTG
>MPMB02107577.1_pt1 | contig 13660 bp, 10 predicted proteins | sample 1617371 | NCBI WGS metagenome assembly MPMB02 (sample SAMN05944808, study PRJNA350692) | marine metagenome | biome: marine; feature: ODZ; material: water; isolation source: 300 m water sample filtered on 0.2 um supor filter | place: Pacific Ocean | collected 2012-04-08 | depth 300m m
CGAGCGCTGCCACGCGCCGGCCCGAGTATTGGTCCTGGCCTCTTGTCACTGCGCCGGGCGCTGCCACGCGCCGGCCCGAGTATTGGTCGTGCCTCTTGTCACTGCGCCGGGCGCTGCCACGCGCCGGCCGAGTATTGGTCGTGCCTCTTGTCACCGCGCCGGGCGCTGCCACGCGCCGGCCGAGTATTGGTCGTGCCTCTCATCACCGTGCCGGGCAGCATACCGTCGCGGTGGTATGCTGCGCGCGCCGTGGACCTCTCCCCTCTCACACAACTCGCGATCTGGGATCTCTCCCCGCTCACACAACTCGCGATCTGGATTCGGGCGAATCCGGCGCTGAGCGTGCTGTGCATCATGGGTGTACCGGTGTTGATCGGGCTCGTCGGCAGTGCTTTGCAGCGCTCCCGACGCACCGCCGAGGGGGAGGGGGTTGCTGCGGAGCGCGTACCGGCGCCGCCTGCCGCCGAGGTACCGGCGCCGCCTGCCGCCGAGGTACCGGCGCCGCCTGCCGCCGAGGTACCGGCACCGCCTGCCGCCGAGGTACCGGCACCGCCTGCCGCCGAGGTACCGGCACCGCCTGCCGCCGACGAGCCCCCCACGCGGCTGGCCGAGCGCCTGCGCCGGACGAGCGATGCATTCGTGGGGCGAATTGGGGCGCTGGTCGGCGAGCGAACGCTCGACGACGCGCTGCTCGGAGAGTTGGAGGCGGCCCTGATGTCCGCGGACCTGGGCGTTCGGACCGCCGACGACTTGCTCGGCCGGGTTCGCAATTCCGCTGCGGGTGCGGAGGGCGGGGCCGTCCGCGCGCTCCTGCGCGAGGCCCTGCTGGAAAAGTTGCGCCGCGTCGAGCCCGCCGCGGGCACGCACCTGGCGACCTTCGCACGCCCGCACGTGATCCTCGTCCTCGGCGTCAACGGATCGGGCAAGACCACGACGGTCGGGAAGCTCGCTGCGCGTCACGCCGCCGCCGGCCGCAAGGTGGTGCTCGGTGCGGCCGACACCTTTCGCGCCGCGGCGATCGAGCAGCTCCAGAGTTGGGGCGAGCGGGTGGGCTGTGAGGTCATCGCCGGAAAGGCTGGCGGTGACCCGTCGGCGGTGGCCTTCGATACGGTGAAGGCCGCCGGCGCTCGCGGCGCGGACGTTGCGATCATCGACACGGCGGGCCGGCTCCAGACGAAAAAGCCCCTCATGGAAGAGCTCGGCAAGCTCGCGCGCGTCATTGGCAAGTGCCAGGAGGGTGCGCCGCACGAGACGCTCCTCGTCCTCGACGCGAATACCGGTCAAAACGCGTTGTCCCAAGCGAGGCTTTTCACCGAGGTGACCGGTGTCACGGGATTGGTCCTCACGAAGCTCGACGGAACCGCGAAGGGCGGCGTCATCGTCGGGCTGGCCGACGAGTTCGGGATTCCCGTGAAGCACGTCGGGGTCGGCGAGTCCATCTCCGACCTGCGTGATTTTTTGGCAGGCGAGTTCGTGGAGGCGCTCTTTGAGTAGAGGGGTTCCATGAGCCGGTACGTCATGGCTCTCGATCAGGGGACCACCTCGTCTCGCGCGGTTGTCTTCGATGCGTCGGGCGCCGTCGTGGCCGTGGATTCACACGAGTTTCCGCAGCACTTCCCGCAGCCCGGTTGGGTCGAGCACGATCCGGAAGAGATCTGGAGCAGTCAGCTGCGCGCGGCGCGGGGGGCGCTGGCGAAGGCGGGCGCCAGCGGGGCCGACCTGGTCGCCATCGGCATCACCAACCAGCGCGAGACCGCGCTGGTCTGGGATCGCGCCAGTGGTGTGCCGATCCATCGCGCCATCGTCTGGCAGTCTCGCCAGACGGCACCGATTTGTGATGCGTTGCGCGCCCGGGGCTTGGAAGATGAGGTGCGCCGGCGCACCGGTCTGGTGATCGACTCCTATTTTTCTGGCACCAAGGTTCGCTTCATCCTCGACGCCGTGGACGGGGCCCAGGCGCGGGCCGAGCGCGGCGAGCTCGCCTTTGGAACTGTCGATTCCTGGCTGCTCCAGAAGCTGACGAAGGGCCGCGTGCACGCGACCGAGTATTCGAACGCCTCTCGGAGCCTCGTCTACAACGTGCACGAGCGGGACTGGGACGAGCTGCTGCTCGGCGAGCTGAACCTGCCGCGGGAGCTGCTGCCCGAGGTGCGCGATACGAGCGGTGTCTTCGGCAGCGCGGATCCGGAGTGGTTCGGTGCGGAGGTCCCGATTGCCGGAATCGCGGGGGACCAGCAGGCCGCCCTCTTCGGCCAGGGCTGTTTTGAGCCCGGGCGCGCCAAGAATACCTACGGCACCGGCTGCTTCCTGTTGATGAATACCGGGAGCGAGGCGCCGGTGTCCAAGACTGGACTGCTCACGACGATCGGCTGGTGTCTCGGCGGGCGGGTCGAGTACGCGCTCGAGGGCAGCATCTTCGTCGCGGGCTCGGCGGTGCAATGGCTGCGCGACGGGCTCGGGCTGATCGAGAGTGCGGGTGAGACCGGGGCGCTCGCCGCGAGCGTAGAGGACACGGCGGGGGTCTACCTGGTGCCGGCGTTCGTCGGACTCGGTGCTCCCTATTGGGACGAGCGCGCTCGGGGCGCGCTGCTCGGGATCACGCGGGGCACGAATCGGGCCCACGTGGTACGGGCGACTCTCGAGTCGATTGCCTACCAGACGCGCGATGTCGTGGAGTGCGTGCGCGAGGATTCGGGTCTCGCGCTCGAAGCGCTTCGCGTCGATGGGGGCGCATCGGCCAACGATTTCCTGATGCAGTTCCAGGCCGATGTGCTCGGTGCGCCCGTGGAGCGGCCGGCGTTTCTCGAGGTGACGGCGAAGGGCGCGGCCGCGCTCGCGGGTCTGGCCACGGGCTTCTGGCGCGATCGGAGCGAGGTGGTGGACGCAGCGGATCTCAGCGTCTTCGAGCCGCGCATGGACGCGGCCCGCCGGGACGAACTCTACAGCGGTTGGAAGCGTGCGGTCGAACGGGCCGCGGACTGGGAGCGCGATTGAAACCCCTCGTGATCGCCCACCGGGGCGCATCGGCCGAGCGTCCCGAAAACACCCTGTCCGCCTACGCCCTCGCCGTCGAGCAACGGGCCGACATGATCGAGATCGACCTGCACCGGACACGGGACGGGGGGGTCGTCATCACTCACGAAGAGGAACTCGGCGGCCTCGGAGGCGAGGGGGCGATCGAGGACGCACTGCTGGCGGACGTGCGCGCGCTCGACGCCGGAGGGGGCGAGCCCGTTCCGACCCTCGATGAGGTGCTCGACGGGTTCGGCGAGCGGATTCCTTTCAATCTCGAACTCAAGCGCGGCGTGCGCGCGCTGTACGACGGTCTCGAGGCGATGGCGCTCGACGCGGTCCGCGACCGCGGTCTGCTGGCGAAAACGCTCTTCTCGTCTTTCTTCGACCCGGTGCTCGAGCAGCTGCGGGCGCTCGAATCCGCTGCGCGGATCGCCTTTCTCTGCTCGCCCCGCGACGCTCACCACCCGCTCGAGCGCGCCCGCGCCGTCGGTGCCGAGGCCCTGAACCCCTGGCAGGGGATGGTGACCCGCGAACTCGTCGACACCGCCCACGCCGAGGGCCTGGCGGTCTATCCCTTCACGGTGGATGACCCCGAGCGGATGCGACAGCTCCTGGAGTGGGGCGTCGACGGCCTCTTCACGAACTGTCCCGGGCGGATGCGGCGTCTCGTGGGTCACCAGGCGGGCTCCTGACCCGAATCCGGGGTATTCCCCAACCGCATCTCTACAGGTAGAATGGGCCTCTTCCCTCTATCTCCTTGACAGATTACGCTTTTTTATCGTATTTGATTCGGTATTCACCCGAGGTTGCCTAATGAAACTAAGCCGTGTCCCCGAGTTCGACGCGACGGACCGGGCAATCCTCGAACTGCTCCAGGACAACTGCAAGCAGCCGATGGCAGCGATTGGCCAGAGCGTCGGGCTTTCCGCGCCCTCGGTGGTGGACCGGATCCACAAGCTCGAGGAGACGGGCGTCATCACCGGCTATGCAGCGACAGTGGACGCGAGGCGCCTCGGCAAGGACGTTACGGCCTTCATCGGCGTGGCGACCGACGCGCCCAGCGAGATTGGCGCGCTCGAGCGCAGCATCGCCGACATCGACGACGTGCTCGAGTGTCACCACGTGACCGGCACGCACACCTTCCTCTTGAAGGTGAAGTCGGAGAATACCCAGGCTCTCGAGTCGCTGATCGCACGGGTTCGCGGGCTCACGGGGGTCAAAGCCACGGAAACGCTCGTCGTGCTGTCGACGGCTGCCGAGCGGACGCGGATCTCTCTCGACTCCCGCGACGAGTTCGTAGCCCGTCCACTGCGACGCAGCGGTGGGCGCACCCGGGGAAGTCGCGGCCGGTGACCCCCATGAGTGCGATTCCCAGGCAGGGGCTCTACGACCCGGCGCACGAGCACGACAACTGCGGTGTCGCCTTCGTCGCGAATATTCGCGGCGAGCGTTCCCACGACATCGTCGCGAAGGGGATCGAGGCGCTGGTCAATCTCGAGCACCGCGGCGCCAGCGGCTGTGACCCCGAGACCGGCGACGGTGCGGGTCTGCTCGTCCAGCTGCCCGACGCCTTCCTGCGCCGCGAGTGCCGCGGCCTCGGCATCGAGTTGCCGGCGGAGGGCCGCTATGCCGTGGCGATGGTCTTCCTGGACGTCGATGCCGAGCACGCCGCGCGCCAGGTGGAGATCTTCGAGACGGCCGTGGCCGAGCAGGGCCAGACCGTGCTCGGCTGGCGCGATGTTCCCCACGACGTGGACGCCGTCGGCTGGCTTGCGCGCGAGAGCCTGCCGCGCATGCGCCAGCTCTTCGTCGGCGCGCAGGGCGCCCAGGGGGCCGACCGCGACGCCTTCGAGCGCAAGCTGTACGTGATTCGCCGGCTCACCGAGAAGCGCGTTGCCGAGGCGCTCGGCGACGCCGCCTTCTTCTACGTGCCGAGCTTCTCGTCGCGAACGATTGTCTACACGGGAATGCTGATCTCACGTCAGATCCGCGGGTTCTTCCCGGACGTGCACGACCCCGAGTTCGCGTCGGCCCTCTGCCTGGTGCACTCGCGCTACAGCACCAACACGCTCGGAGCCTGGGATCTCGCCCACCCCTTCCGCTATCTGGCCCACAACGGCGAGATCAACACCATCCAGGGCAACCAGTATTGGATGCAGGCCCGCGAGGGCACGATGGCTTCGGCACTGCTGGGGGACGACCTCCAGAAGCTCTACCCGATCATCCGCGAGGGGGCCTCCGACTCCGCGCGCTTCGACAACGCGCTGGAATTTCTGTGTCTCACCGGCCGGGAGTTGCCCGAGGCGGTGCTGATGATGATCCCGGAGGCCTGGGAGAACCGGGACGACATGGACCCGGAGCTCCGGGCCTACTACGAGTACCACTCGTTCCTGATGGAGCCGTGGGACGGGCCCGCGTCGATCGCGTTTACCGACGGTCGCAAGATCGGTGCAGTGCTCGATCGCAACGGGCTGCGCCCGTCGCGCTACGTCGTCACCAAGGACGGTCTCGTGGTGATGGCGTCCGAGGTGGGTGTACTGGAGGTGCCGCCGGAGAACGTGTTGCTGAAAGAGCGCCTGCACCCGGGCAAGATCTTCTTCATCGATCTCGAGGAGGGTCGTATCGTCGAGGACGCCGAGATCAAGCGCGACTACAAGACGCGCCGGCCCTACCGCAATTGGGTGGAGAACAATCGGGTGCTCCTCTCGAACCTCCCGGCGGTCGAAGTCCCGGCGGAGAAGTCGGATCCGGCGCGGCGCTTCCAGCTGCAGCAGGCATTCGGATACAGCACCGAGGACCTCAAGGTGCTTCTCGCCCCCATGGCCGTTCAGGGCAAATGGCCGATCGGCTCGATGGGTGAGGACGCCGCCCTGGCCTGCCTGTCGGATCGGCCGCAGAGCCTCTATCGGTATTTCAAGCAGCGCTTCGCCCAGGTCTCGAACCCGGCCATGGACTCGATCAACGAGCGGCCCGTCATGGCGCTCTATTCCACGCTGGGCACCGAGCGGAACTTGCTCGAAGAGACGGAGCAGCACGCGCGCATGCTCCGTATCGAGCACCCGGTGATCACCGACGAGGAACTCGAAAAGCTGCGGGCCGCGGAGCCGGCGGGGTTCGAAAGCCGGACGCTCTCGACCGTCTTCGAGGTCGGTGATGGGGGCGATGGCCTCCTCTCGGCTCTGGACCGGCTGTGTGCGAACGCCGAGCGGGCCGTGCGCGATGGCGTCAACATCTTGATTCTTTCCGATTGCGGGGTGACACCCGACCTGGCGCCGATTCCCATGCTGCTCGCGACGGGCGCCGTGCACCACCACCTGATCCGCGAGATGCTCCGCACGCGGTGCTCGCTGGTCTGCGAGACGGGCGAGGCGCGTGAGGTGGCGCATATGGCGCTGCTGATCGGCTACGGCGCGGCTGCCGTCAATCCCTACCTGGCCTTTCAAGCCATCGAGGACCTGCTCGAGGACGGCACCTACACACCCGAGGGGCTCGATGTCGCGACGGCGAAGAAGAACTTCGTCAAGGCAAACGACAAGGGGCTGCTCAAGACCTTCGCCAAGATGGGGATCTCGACGCTCCAGTCCTACCGCGGTGCCCAGATCTTCGAGGCGATCGGGCTGGATCGTGACCTCGTGGACCGCTGTTTTTCCGGCACCGCGTCGCGCGTCTCCGGAGTGGGCTACGACGTGCTGGCCCGCGAGGCCGCAATGAAGCACGCGCGGGCCTTCCCCGGCGATTCCTATGCCTATCCCGAACTCGATCCAGGGGGTCTCTACCAGTGGCGGGCGCGCGGTGAGCGCCACACGTTCAATCCCGACACGGTTTCGAAGCTCCAGATCGCGCTCCGGCGCGGGAGCTACGAGGACTACCGGGAATTCTCGAAGTCCGCCGACGGCAGCGCCGAGACCGCGTGCACTCTCCGGGCGCTCTTCCGCTTTCGGGAGGGCCTCAAGCCGCCGGTCCCGCTCGACGAGGTGGAGCCCGCGGTGAAGATCGTCGAGCGCTTCTGCACCGGAGCCATGAGCTACGGGTCGATCTCGCGGGAGGCGCACCAGACCCTCGCCGTCGCCATGAACCGCCTCGGCGGCAAGAGCAATACGGGCGAGGGGGGCGAGGACTACGACCGCTTCACGCCGGAACCCAACGGGGACCTGAGGCGCAGCGCCATCAAACAGGTGGCATCGGGCCGCTTCGGAGTCACGAGTTGGTACCTCGTCAATTCGGACGAGATGCAGATCAAGGTTGCGCAGGGCGCCAAACCCGGTGAGGGCGGGGAGCTGCCGGGGCACAAGGTGAGCGATGCGATTGCAAGTGTCCGTCATTCGACCCCGGGTGTGGGCCTGATTTCACCGCCGCCGCACCACGACATCTACTCGATCGAGGATTTGGCTCAGCTCATCTACGACCTGAAGAACGCAAATCGCCGCGGCAGGGTCTCCGTGAAGCTCGTCTCCGTGACCGGCGTCGGAACGATTGCGGCCGGCGTGTCCAAGGGGAAGGCGGACGGTGTGCTGATCAGCGGCACCGATGGTGGGACCGGGGCTTCCCCCCAGGCGTCGATCAAGTACGCGGGCATGCCGTGGGAGATCGGCCTGGCCGAGACGCAGCAGACGCTGGTTCTGAACGACCTGCGCAGCCGCATCCGCGTCCAGACCGACGGCGGTCTCAAGACGGGACGCGACGTGGTCGTTGCGGCGCTTCTCGGCGCCGACGAGTTTGGCTTCTCCACGGCACCCCTGGTTGCCATGGGCTGTATCCTGATGCGGGTCTGCCATCTGAACACGTGCCCGGTCGGTGTCGCGACCCAGGACCCGGTATTGCGGGAGCGTTTTGCCGGGACTCCGGAGAGCGTCGTGCAGTACCTGCTGTGGGTCGCAGAGGAGGCGCGCGAGATCATGGCGGCTCTCGGCTTTCGGAAGGTCGACGACATGATCGGCCGCGTCGACTTCCTCGACACCGGCGCTGCCGAGCGACACTGGAAGCAGAAGGGGCTCGACTTCTCGGAGGTCTTCCACCGGCCCGACGTGCCGCACGCCATCTACAACTGCGAGAGTCAGAGCCTGGCCGAGGACCTGGAGAGCGTGCTCGACCAGAAGTTGCTGCGCCAGGCGGCACCCGCCATCGAGAGGGGCGAGCGTGTCGAGATTGCGACACGGATCCGCAATACCGATCGCACCGTCGGCACGATCCTCGGTTCGGAGGTTTCTCTCGCCTACGGCCCCGACGGTCTGCCCGAGGACACCATCACGCTGCGACTCGGGGGCAGTGCGGGCCAGAGTCTGGCCGCCTTCTGCACGGCTGGTCTCACTTTCGACGTGGAAGGGGATACGAACGACTACTGCGGTAAGGGCCTATGCGGCGCCAAGCTCATCGTGCGCGTCCCGGAAGGCTCGAGCTTCGACCCCTCGGAGAATGTCATCACGGGCAACGTGGTCCTCTACGGTGCCACCGGCGGCCAGGCCTACTTCCAGGGTGTCGCGGGGGAGCGCTTCTGCGTGCGCAACAGCGGGGCGGAGACGGTAGTGGAGGGCGTGGGTGACCACGGCTGTGAGTACATGACCGGTGGCCGTGCGGTCATTCTCGGTCCCACGGGCCGGAACTTTGCCGCTGGAATGAGTGGAGGTGTCGCCTACGTCCTCGATGAGGACGGGACGTTCGCCGGGTGCGTGAATCACGCGACCGTGGATCTCGACCCCATGGGTAATGACGATCTCGAGTACGTGCAGCGAATGGTGCGCCGGCACTTCCAATATACGAGGAGCAAAAAGGCCGACGAGATCCTGCGAAAGTGGGGCGACTTCGGCCAGAAGTTCGTGAAGGTGTATCCGAGGGACTACAAGCGGGCGCAAGCCGAGCGCGTCGCGGCGGAGAGCGGCAATGGGTGACGTGCGGGGGTTTCTCCGTCACCGACGCGAGGGAACGTCGTACCGGCCGTCAGACGTGCGGCTCCGGGACTGGAAGCTCGTCCAGGAGCACTTCGACTCGGACAAGACGAAGGACCAGGCGTCGCGCTGCATGGATTGCGGAATCCCGTTCTGCAACGACGGGTGTCCGCTGGGCAACGTGATCCCGGACTTCAATGACCTCGTTTATCGCGACAAGTGGGAGGACGCTCTCGTCCGGCTGCACTCGACGAACAATTTTCCTGAATTCACGGGGTTGGTCTGTCCCGCACCCTGCGAGCAGGCCTGTGTGCTCGGGATCAACCGGGATCCGGTGACGATCAAGCAGATCGAGTGGGAGATCGTCCGGCGAGGTTGGGACGAGGGTTGGGTCGTGCCAGTGTGTCCGGAGCGGCGCACGGGGCGATCCGTCGCGGTAATCGGATCGGGCCCGGCGGGGCTCTCGGCGGCGCAGCAGCTCAACCGGGCGGGCCACACCGTGACCCTCTTCGAGAAGGCGGACCGGATCGGCGGACTCCTCCGTTACGGGATTCCGGACTTCAAGCTCGAGAAGCACTTGGTCGAACGGCGCGTCGAGCAGATGCGTGAGGAGGGCGTCGTCTTCCAGACCGGGGTCCACGTGGGTCTGGAGTTCTCGGTGTCCGAGCTTCGCAGCAGCTTCGACGCAGTGTTGCTCTGCACGGGCGCCGAACAGCCCCGCGACCTCGAGGTTCCCGGGCGGGATCTCGAAGGCGTCCACTACGCCATGGAGTTCCTTCCCCAGCAGAACCGGCGGGTGGCGGGCGACGAGGTGCCGGAGGCCGAGTCGATCCTGGCCACGGGCAAGCACGTGGTGATCCTGGGCGGCGGCGATACGGGCTCCGATTGCATCGGCACCTCGCATAGGCACGGAGCCGCCAGCGTCACGTCGCTGGAGCTGTTGCCCCGGCCGCCCGAGGGCCGCCACGAGTCGGAGCCCTGGCCGCGTTCGAAGAAGTACTTCTTCAACGTTTCGAGTTCCCACGCGGAGGGCGGCGAACGCCTCTACTCGCTTCAGACCCGGGAACTCCTGGGCAGGGACGGCCGCGTAGAGAAGCTGTGCGGCGCGAAGGTCGATTTCGAGCGCGACCAGCTGAAGCGTCCGGTCATGTCCACGCTTCGCGAGGTTCCGGGCGGCAATTTCGAGATCGACGCCGACCTCGTGCTGCTCGCGATGGGCTTCACTGGACCGGTTCGGGAGGGGCTGGTCGAGGGCCTCGGTGTAGCGCTCGATCAGCGCGGCAACCTGTGTGCCAACACGAAGGACTTCGCCACCAGCGAGCCCGGTGTCTTTGCCGCGGGAGATTGTCGCCGCGGCCAGTCCCTGGTGGTGTGGGCCCAGTGGGAGGGCCGCGAGGCGGCACGTGCAGTGGACCGGTATCTCCAGGGCGACTCGTGGCTCCAGAGCCGAAACGCGTACGTCTAGTGGTGAAGGCGCTACAGCTGGCATCGAGTGAGGTGTCGGTGCCTTGACGCACTTCCCCTACCCCGGGTACGCTTCGGTTGAGGGGGGGGTCCGATTTCCGTCAAGGCGCGCGACGTCTACGACTTCGATCGGCTCGAGAGTGCCGTTTCGGCCCTCGCGGATGCACTCACCGGTGAGCGGGAAGCGGCCGCGGTGCTTCGGCGGCAGCTCAACGAGAACGCCCAACGCATCCGCAGCCTCGAGGGCCAGTTGCTCGAGGCAAACCAGAAGCGCCAGGATGTCGGGAAGCGTCTGGAGGAGTTGATCGCACAAATCGATCATCTCGAAGGCGATCTCGAGGGCGCCGAGCGTTAGGAGCCAGCCGGTGGCGAAGAGTCCGGTTACCGTCCAGATCCGCGGCAAGGAATTCCGCATCCGCAGTGGCGACGACGAGGAGTCGCTGCAGCGGGTTGCCCGCTATCTCGAGGCTGCGATTGCGCGGGTCGAGGAGCGTACGAGCACGGTGGACAGCCTGAGTGTCGCGATGCTCACGGCGCTGAACCTGGCGCGCGAGTTGGTCGAGGTGCGCGACGATGAGGTGGTCGGAGGTGTCGATTCGGGGCGGCTGCGCGGGGTGATCGAACTCGCCGAAACGGCCCTCGAAGGCGTATCCGCCGAGGCCTGAGGTCCCGCGTCGGGTGGGCGACGCACTCGCGGCAGACAAGCGCCGGTTGCGCAGGAGCCTCGCCGGGCTGTACGGGAGCGTTTCGCCCGAGGACGCGGCGGCCGCCGGCGACGCCGTGGCTGCCGTTCTGGGCGAGCGTCGCGAGGTTCGCAGCGCCGCGCGCGTTGCTCTCTACGCAGCCCTCCCCGACGAAGTCCCGACCCGTCCCAGCTTCGAGCGGCTCCGGGATGCCGGACCCGAATTGGCGCTGCCGTGTCCGTTGCCCGACGGCCGACTCGAGTTCCGGGCGGTGGCCGGCTGGGCGGAGCTCCGGCCCGGACGCTGGGGCGTGCTCGAGCCCCCGCCTGGGGCGCGGCGGTGCGCCCTCGGTCCGGGCGACGTGGTGCTGGTGCCGGGGGTCGCCTTCGACCGGGAGGGTCACCGGCTGGGCCGCGGCGCGGGTTATTACGATGCGACCTTTCCGCCGGCCGAGCCGGCGCCGCTCCTGATCGGTGTCGCGTGGTCGTTCCGGCTGGTCGGAGACCTTCCGCACGGCTCGCGCGATCGTCGTGTCGATGCCATCGTCACCGAGCGCGGGTGGGAGCCATTGGCCGGGGGAGCCGTGTGACGGACGAGGCGCTGAGTCAGGAGGTGGAGCGGCAGCTCGGTGCGATGCGTGCCGGTGCCGTCGACTTCTACGGAGAGGAGGAGCTGCGCGGAAGGCTGGCGGCGACACTGCGTGCGGGCCGGCCACTGCGCATCAAGCTCGGTATGGATCCGTCTTCACCCAACCTCCACCTCGGCCATACGGTGGTGATTCAGAAGCTGAAGACGTTCCAGGATCTCGGCCACACGCCGATTTTCCTGGTGGGCGACTTCACCGCGATGATTGGAGATCCATCTGGAAGGAACAAGACCCGGCCGGTCTTGGACCGTGAGGAAGTGCGCGCGAATGCCGCGACGTACGTCGAGCAGGTCGGGCGGATTCTCGACACTGGCCGGGCCGAGGTGCGCTTCAACAGCGAGTGGATGGATCCGATGTCGGCCGCAGACGTGGTACGGCTTTGCTCTCTGTTCACCGTCGCGCGGCTCCTGGAGCGGGACGACTTTTCCAAGCGCTTCGAGCGGGGTGCGGCGATTTCAGTGCACGAATTCCTCTACCCCTTCGTTCAGGCCTACGACTCGGTGGCACTCCGGGCGGATGTCGAACTCGGTGGTACGGACCAGACTTTCAACCTGCTGATGGCGCGGGAGATTCAGCGCGACCACGGGCAGCCTCCGCAGGCCGTTCTGACCCACCCGCTGCTCGTGGGCCTCGACGGAACGGAGAAGATGTCCAAGAGCCTGGGCAACACGATCGGGATCACCGAACCGCCGGACGAGATCTACGGCAAGACGATGCGGCTTTCCGACACGCTGATGCTCGACTACTTCGATCTGCTCGCGGGGAGAGAGTGGGGCGATCTGGAGGTGCAGCGCCGCGAGTTCGGGGAGGGTCGCGGAGATCCCTTTGCGTTCAAGCAGGAGTTGGCCGCGCGTCTGGTGACGCGCTTCTGCGGTGCGCCCGAGGCGCAGCGAGCGGCCGAGCACTTCCGGCGCGTGGTGCAGCGCAAGCAGACTCCGGAGGCCGTACCCGAGGCGTCGGCCGCCGCGGGTCCGGCGGGTGAGCGCGGGCTACTGGAGCTGCTCGTCGAAGTTGGCCTGGTGAAGTCGAATAGTGAGGGCCGCCGCCTGGTGGGTCAGGGAGCGGTTTCGATCGACGGCGAAGTGGTGAGCGCCGAGTCGTTGCGGCTCGGAACGGGTGCCTACCTGATCAGGGTGGGCAAGCGCCGTTTTGTCCAGCTTCGGATCCGCTGATCCGGAGTCGAACACGGATACCCCGTGGGGACTTCTGGGCGTGCCTCTTGACCGCTGGGCAGGTCAGACGTAGATTCCGCTTTTCCTGCGCAAGCAGTAGTCGCTTCGGCAGCGTTTGATCGTGCCGGAGTGTTCGGGATGCCCCCGGGGCTGTCCACAGGTCCGGCGGTGGGGTTTCGTTCGGTCTTTGAAAACTGAATAGCGTGCGGTCCTTCGAACTTGGGAAGGTTCGAGAGACGGTCTTGGGACATTAAGATTTTCCCATAAAGAGACGTGTGCGGTTTTCGCCGTACACGTCGATTCCGAACGTCCGGAGTCTCACACCTCGGTGTGTGACGCCGGCATTGGTTCAAACTGGAGAGTTTGATCCTGGCTCAGAACGAACGCTGGCGGCGTGCTTAAGACATGCAAGTCGTACGGAAAGGCCCCCTTCGGGGGGTACTCGAGTGGCGCACGGGTGAGTAACGCGTGGGTAACCTGCCCTTTTGTCTAGGACAACTCCGGGAAACTGGAGCTAATACTGGATAAGACCACGGGATCTCCGGATCCTGCGGAAAAAGATGGCCTCTCCTTGGAAGCTATCGCGAGAGGATGAGCCCGCGTCCCATTAGCTTGTTGGTGAGGTAACGGCTCACCAAGGCTTCGATGGGTAGCTGGTCTGAGAGGATGATCAGCCACACTGGGACTGAGACACGGCCCAGACTCCTACGGGAGGCAGCAGTCGGGAATATTGGTCAATGGGCGCAAGCCTGAACCAGCAACTCCGCGTGAGGGATGAAGGCCCTTGGGTCGTAAACC
>MPMB02160126.1_pt1 | contig 13646 bp, 16 predicted proteins | sample 1617371 | NCBI WGS metagenome assembly MPMB02 (sample SAMN05944808, study PRJNA350692) | marine metagenome | biome: marine; feature: ODZ; material: water; isolation source: 300 m water sample filtered on 0.2 um supor filter | place: Pacific Ocean | collected 2012-04-08 | depth 300m m
TGCACAGGCACGCGATGGTCTGGTTTCTTTTGTAATATCAGTTGCTTCTGAAATGCTAACTCTTATAAGGTTTTGTGCAGTTGTAAAAGCGCTCATCATCAATTTTTTTCAAAAAATTTCTTTTTACCCTATGCCTGATGCAACTTTCTCTAAAATATCAGGTGCGAAACATGACATACTTTTAATGATAAATTTTCGACGATAATACTTGAAAAATGAAGATTTATTGTCTAAATAAGAAGCAAAAGATGAAAATTGTAAACCTTTAAAGTAGTTTCTGTTGAGGTTCTATCATGTCAAATCCGGTCATATGCGGCGTCGACTTTGATGATTTTGTCATCAGCATGGAGGAGTTTCATGGCTACCGATCACCCGGCATACTCCTTGGGGGGTTGATGATAGAGGCCTCCCTCGATGAATTGGGGGATACACCCTATTTAAATGTGGCCACCGAAACGGTTGTCTGCCTTCCGGACGCGGTCCAGTTGCTCACTCCATGCACTATCGGAAACGGTTTTTTACAGACGATCGACTGGGGAAAATTCGCCCTCACCTGTTACGACCGCTTAAGTCTTTCAGGCGTGCGGGTGTGGCTGAACCCTGACGCACTAGGCGGGTTTCCATTGGTTCGCCAGTGGCTTGAAAAATCTTCGCATAAGAAGGAAAAACTTCCTTTTGAAGCGCTGGCTGCTGAAATCCTAGTTGCTGCTAAAGAGGTGATCAGCCAACGTCCGGTACATCTTCATCGCTCCCTGAAAGAATCGCAAAGTGTGCCCACCGGACGGTGCCCAGTTTGTGGAGAGTCATACCCGCTTCATCTGGGTCCCGCGTGTCCGGCATGCCAGGACCAGGCGTACTATTTCTATCAAGATCCCACCAAACAAGCGATCAGAGACTAATGGCCATTCCACGCATTGAAATCAGCGGATGTATCCAAATGAGGTTTTTTTCGGTTTTTTCATCAGCAGGTGGGTTTAAGGGGGATTGAAAATATTTTGACAAAGATTTCAGCAAACTGTATCCTAAAAAAATATAGATTAGGAGATGATCATAATGGACAAATCGATGAAATTCAGCCGGGTGCTCCGGTTGCCCCCTTATGTCTTTGCTGAGGTAGACAAACTCAAGATATCGCTCCGCCGAGCTGACAAAGATATTATTGATCTCGGCATGGGAAATCCCGACCTGCCGACGCCACCTCATGTTGTCGATAAATTACTTGAGGCTGCTCAGAAACCGTCCAATCATAGGTATTCAGCTTCTCGGGGGATCGCCAAACTGAGAGCAGCGATCGCCAACTGGTACAAAAACCGCTACGATGTTGATATTGACCCTGAAAGCGAGGTGGTGGTGACCATGGGCGCCAAAGAGGGGATTTCACATCTGGTTCTTTCGTTGATCAGCCCCGGCGATGTGGTTTTTGCTCCCAATCCAACATATCCGATTCATCCATATTCGGTAATTATTGCAGGGGGAGATTTGCGAAGCATTCCGATAGAGAAAAATCGGGATTTTTTTGAAGATCTTCAAATCGCCACCGAACAAACTTGGCCCCGACCGAAGATGTTGATCATATCGTTCCCGCATAATCCGACCACCGAAGTGGTTGATCTGGAATTTTTCCAAAAAATTTGTAACTTTGCCAAAGAAAACGATATCATCGTCGTCCACGATTTTGCCTACGCCGATCTTGTCTTTGATCGGGATATGGCGCCGAGCTTTCTCCAAATAGACGGGGCCAAAACGATCGGTGTCGAGTTTTTTTCCATGTCCAAAAGCTATTCCATGCCAGGGTGGCGTGTGGGTTTCTGTATCGGAAACAGTGAGATCATTGCGGCATTGACCCGAATAAAAAGTTATCTTGATTATGGCATTTTCCAGCCGGTTCAAATCGCCGCGATTATTGCCCTCAATTCCGACCAGTCGTGTGTCAAGGACATCGTTAACATCTATCGCTCTCGGCGCGATGTCCTTGTGGATGGACTCAATCGATCGGGATGGCCCACGGACCGACCCAAGGCCACCATGTTTGTCTGGGCGGGAATTCCTGAGAAATTTCAGGATATGGGCTCGGTGGAATTTTCCAAGTTCTTGATACGTGAGGCCGGCGTTGCAGTTTCCCCCGGCCGGGGTTTTGGCGAATATGGGGATGGATATGTGCGGTTTGCATTGGTGGAAAATGAAGAACGAATCCGTCAGGCGATTCGGGGTATCCGTCGGGTCCTCCGTTGATCAAGTACACTGCAAAAGAAAAATAAACCGAATCAAAGAAACGATATATGGAACTCTTTAAAAAGAAGACACTCACGGGGCTTGCCCGCACCTGCGGTTGAGCGGCAAAAATTGGTCCGACGGATCTGTCGGACGTCCTTTCAGGACTGAAACCACCGTCTGATTCAAATCTTTTGGTCGGTTTTGAGACTTTGGATGATGCGGCTGTATATCGACTTACTGAAGAAGTAGCTGTTATCAATACCGTCGATTTCATTACACCGCCCGTCGATGATCCTTACTGGTTCGGGCAGATAGCAGCGGCTAACTCAATCTCGGACATCTATGCCATGGGGGGCCGCCCCCTGACCGCATTAAACCTGGTGATGTTTCCCTCAAAGCACCTTGACATGGGGATGCTCAGGGAAATCCTCCGCGGCGGCTACGATAAAGTGGTGGAGGCTGGGGCCTGCCTCGGTGGCGGTCACACCGTGGATGATGAAGAACCCAAGTACGGCCTTTGCGTCAATGGCGTGGTACATCCTGAGCGAATCGTCACCAACGCCGGCTCACGGCCCGGGGATGCCCTGATACTAACGAAGCCGATTGGTACCGGTGTGCTGTTTAATGCGGTTCGCTCCGAAAAGATGGATTGCAAAGAAATCGAAAAGGATATCCTACCCTCTGTTGCAGCACTGAACGGACCAGCCATAAACGCCGCCCTCGAATTCGACCTTCATGCCTGTACGGATATCAGCGGGTTTGGTATTGCCGGTCACCTCTTCGAAGTCGCTGATGGCAGCAAAGCCGCGGTCCGCTTAAAATATTCAAATTTGCCGATCTATCCCGGTGCGCTTGAGATGTACAGAAAAGGTGAGACCACCGGGAGTAACCCGGCGAACCGTCGTATGGTTCAGGGAAATATTGAAATCAAAGCTTCGCTCTCCTGCGGGGAAGAAGAGTTACTTTTTGATCCCCAGACCTCCGGCGGGCTATTGCTATCGGTTCCTGATTTTCAGGCAGAGGCGCTTTTAAGCGCCCTGGCGAAAGCCGGTGTCGACTCGGCGACCCGTGTTGGTGAGGTTGTGGAAGGCGCTCCCGCAATAGCAGTGGTTTAGGTTTATGGAAATCTACCTTCTCGTCGGAGGGCTGGGTCTTTTCACCGGGTTTCTGTCGGGGCTCCTGGGTATTGGCGGCGGAATCGTTATGGCCCCGCTTCTCCTTTATTGACCCCCTCTATTTGGGTTTGTGCCGTTTAGTCTAAAAATTTTTTGGGCAGCGTGATGTCACTTTTAATTTTAAGGTTATTGACAATCATCATCGTTTCTGTTCCGTACGCGAGCAACCTTCCGTTTTCATCCTCTATGGACGCTTTCCCCAGACAGAGGGTTTTACCCACCTTGATGTTCTTGCCCTTTGCAATCAGGTATCCTTTCGATGCCGGAGCCAGGTAGTTGAGTTTTAACTCCACGGTCGTCAACCCGACACCTTCCTCAAGAAGGGGATAAACAGACCAGAATCCGGCCGCATCCACCAGTGAGGAATAAACGCCGCCATGAACCATGCCGAAAGGCTGGAGGTGTTTTTCTTCAATCACCACCTCCAACCGTGATTCTCCTAGAACAACCGGTTTCATTTCCATGGAGAGCAGTCGGAAATAGGGACTCCTGCTGACCATTTTTGTTATTGCCTTTAAATATGCAGGATTGAGTGTTTTCATTCTGTCTCCGATCGGTTGCACGTTGACCGCGAGTCCGGACATCCTATATCAGGAATCGAAGGATCCGTGGTGTTGGCCTGCATACCGTTTGGATGCTTTCCCGCGGAACCCATTATTTCATCCGGTCTTTTGATTCTCCGCTAATCGGTGAATCTTCATCCCGTTGAAATAAAAACTCTTTAATCCCATTGCGGAATAGAAATGATTTGGCAAAACTGAAAGGTGTCAATAAGGTGAGAATTTCTCGATTCTGACGGCGTTGCAAAGGTAAGCTCATGTGGGGTTGGGGACGTGGATAGAGTCTGAAGTTCTCACCGATGGCAAAGGTGCTTAAGACCGGAAAAACGATCGGATCTCCTTGGACGATGACTATCAACCGTCCTCCCGGTTTTATTGATTTGTGGCACCGCTGTACTAGTTTAACCGCTGTTTGATTATCCACGTAATCAAACAGGTTCCACAGCAGGATACCATCAAATGTCAGGGGAGGAAAGTCAAAGTGCTGCTCAAGCCGGCCGGCGGGTCGACGTCTGCGACGCTCTCTGTCCAGGTAATGAAACATGTCGCAGACAGAGAGTTTATGCACCCATCGCAAAAAAAAATTGATATTATTACCGGAGATCAGGCCCAGATCGAGCAAGTGGCTCCCATCCCTTTGATGAAGCCACTCCAAGAACATTTGTAACACATTGCTTTTGTAGCCTGATTCCTCCGGTTTAACAATCGAATTCTTCAACGGTTGATCTGCAGTCAACAAGGTCAATTCTTTTTGATGGGGTCAGCACCAGGGATAATCGGTTTTTTTTCAAATGAAGAAACCGGTTTTGAACCTATGGAAGCGGGCTTTGCATCTGGCGGAATCCCTTTTTGGGGTTCCTGCTCCAGCTCAATGGCTGCTTTCAGATACGCCCCGTCTTCCACTGAAATGCTTTTGGCCTTAATCTCACCGGTAAAGTTTGCCCCGCTGGTTATCGAAACCTTGCCCAGCGCCTTGACATTTCCTGTCAGCCGGCCACTGATGGTCACGTTGTCCGCATGAATTTCCGCCTCAACACGGCCTTTGGCTCCCACGGTAATCTGATTCTTTTCCAGCATGATTTTGCCCTTCATTGCCCCTTCAATAATCAGGCTTTCCTTCCCGTGGATTTGCCCGTCAATCGTGATGTGTTCCCCGATAATTGTCTTTCGGTCAACAGACGGCAAACTCGAATAAGATATGTTTTCCCCCTTAGGGATGTCGGGGGAAAATGTGGGCTCCCTGTCTGGTCCTCCCCGTTTCTTTAGCATGTGTGCTCCTTTCTAAAAAATAAACCTTATGATTTGAGTCCTCTAATACAGGAAAAACCCCGGGAATGTCAACCGTAGAATTTAATCTTGTGTTGTTATATTAGATTCTTCGGAAGACCCTTCTTTATTATTCCAATATTCGTTGTTAAAAAGGGGTCTTGCCCATCTTGATTTTCCTTTCATCACCCACCTGATTTAACGAAGTGATCGAGCGATCGGTGGCCTGACAAAAGTCGTCAAATTAAAAAGGCAGGTGAAGTTTTAAAAATGTATGCTTGTTATAGGCTGCAGGGGGGTGTCTATGTATCCATTGACCAAAAGTCGTCGCATCAGGGAGGTGGTCCGGAAGAGTAAAAAAAGTACAGGGGAGCTTAATTTTTCCGTTTATCAGAAAAAAAGGACACGCCATAATAATTTGAATGGAATGCCCTTTTTTTAACCCGGAACTGTCGTTTAAACTACAGTGACACTGACTGCAGCAGGGCCTTTTTGGCCTTGTTCAATTTCGAAAGTAACCCGGTCACCTTCATTAAGAGACCTAAAACCGGCAGCGTTGATTCCGGAATGATGAACGAATACATCCGGACCATCTTCTTGTTCAATAAAGCCAAAGCCTTTCTGCTCATTAAACCACTTTACGATTCCATTTGTCATGGCAGCATTCTCCTTTCAAAAAAATTCTCATGTTTGCAAACTTCAGGTGACCACTTTTGACAAATGGATCTTCCCTTCAGAGCGAAACCAGCCGGCCCAATCCGGGCAAGCTTTCTTGATTGAGTGGTATAATAAGTTGTTTTTCATAAAAGTCAAGTCATTGCAAATAATTTGGGCGGGTTGTGCATTTCCAATTCACCGGAGCGTCGCTTCGGGCAACCGGCGGACAGGGCTCTGGGAAGAGAATAATTCAATGGAATTTAGGCATTGCCGGAATGCTGATAGCAGATCAGCCCGCATTGAAGGCATCTTTTTGATTCAGCATCGGCCATTTCTTCTGTGAACCCCTTTTCGATCTCCTGAAATACGGAAGGATCTTTTGCATCGGAGAGCGGCATGATTTGGCGTACGCCTTCAGCAACGGCTTCAACATGATCGACATTCTGTACATCAGATTCCCGGGCGACTACAATTTCAGAAACCGTTGGTGAAATGCCATACATCAACAGGTGGATGGATGCGGCCGCCCTTCGCCCGGCACCGATTGCATGAATCGTCCCCTGAAAGTCGGTTAGCGTGTCACCTTGTGCGAGCAGGCCGGTTTCCTTGTGATATGCGGGTCTTTTGTAAGGTTCAAGGCCTTCCCAAAGAAGAGGCGCATCCGCGGTCTCGGACGATTCCGAAGTTCCGGTTTCAGACCTTTGAAAAATAAGACCCGGAAAACGTCCCGATGCAATTAATAGGTTGTGCAGGGGGATGGAATATTTCGACAACGTATCCAAATCAACATATTGCAGTTCCTGAAGATCGTCTCCTTCACCGGAAAGCCTGACAACTCCCGTATTAAAGATGACCTTTATATTTTTTTGGGCAAGTGCCTTGAGACGCTCCGGATCCAGGGCTCTGGTTTTCATTGAACTTCTAAACAGGATTGTTATATTTTTTGCGCCACTATCCTTACAAATACCGGCAGTTTCAAGAGCAAGCTCTCCCCCACCCACAATGACAATATCGGATTTTAAAGAAAACCGATCCGGATGTTTTATAAAATCCATGAGCAAAATGGTACCGGGGATCGGTTCCTCAATATCCGATTCATTCCGGGTCCCACCCAACCGGGAAAGACGGCTATCCCATCCGCCAAGGGAAAGAAATACCGATTCAAAGCCCTCTTTCAAAAGGGAGCTGACGGTGAAATCTCTACCAAGGATCTTTTCGGTCTGAACATTCACGCCCATTTCAAAGATACCTTCTATATCCCGGTCGAGGATCTCATGGGGAAGCCTGAGAACGGAAATGGCATATCGGAGCAATCCTCCCAGGTTCGGGGTTGCTTCATAAACCATTGGTGAATGTCCGAGGCGGGCCAGGAAAAATGCAGTGGATAACCCTTCAACGCCGCCACCGATGATAGCAATTTTTCGATGGGTTGTCGGTGCCTTGAAGGGCAGAATTTTATGGTCGATCTCTTTTTCAACATCAGCCGCGTACCGCTTCAGGAAATTGATCGCCACAGGTTCATCAATATATTTTCTCCTGCACTCGTTTTCACAGGGACGGGGACAGATTCTGCCGATGACGGCGGGGAAGGGATTTCGTTCCTTAATGACCTGAACCGCCTTTAGATGATTGCCCAAAGAGATCTGCTTGATATACTCCCGAATGTTGATTCCCGCGGGACATGCCCGTTGACAGGGCGTGGTGCACTCGTCCGTTGTATACTCCCGCATGATGCGCCGGGTAACCGAGGAGAGGGTTATGATATGTTTGGGACAGATATTTTCACAAACACCGCATCCGGTGCAACGTTGTTCGTCGACCGAGGGCAGCCCGTTCTCTTTCATGGTAATGGCATTAAAGGGACATGCCTTGGCACATGATCCAAGACCCACACACCCGATGGTGCAGACCTTCATCCCGCCGCTGAGAAGTGTTACAGCCCTACAATTGCTCATCCCATTGTATATATATTTTAGATTAGCACCCGGCACGCCGTAGGTGCAGGTGGAAGCGGCGATATCGGGTTCTTTAGCCTCAACAGTTACCCCCATTATCTCGGCAAGAATATGGGCGAGATCCGCCCCCCCGGCTACGCACGAGTCCGCCCCTGTCTCGCCGGCCACAATCGCTTCTGCATTGGCGGCGCATCCGGGTAAACCGCATCCACCGCAGTTGGCACCGGGCAGTGCATCTTTGATCTCCAACATTTTGGGATCCTCAAAGACATAAAATATCTTTGATGCTGTCGCAAGGACAACACCAATGACAGCCCCCAATCCTCCCATTGTAATCAACGCTTCTATCATTTAATACTCCCAGCTCCCAAATTTTTTTAATGTTATGGGTTTGAAGTTAAAGGATAGCTTTAAACTTGCATTTTTCGTAGCAGGTGAGACACTGGGTACATTTTTCCTTATCGATTTTGGCAACCTCCTTCTTTTTCCAGGAGATGGCGTTTGATGGACAATTTCTGAAACAGATGCCGCATTTCGTACACAAATCCGGATCGATCTCAAATTTTAAAAGGGCAACACAACGCTTTGCAGGGCATTTCTTTTCATACACGTGGGCATGATATTCGTCCATGAAATATCGCAATGTGGAAAGAACCGGATTTGGGGCTGTTTGCCCGAGCCCGCACAGTGCAGACGCTTTGATCACATCCGAAATTTGATCCAAAGCAACCAAATCTTCGGCTTTTCCTTTTCCGTTGCAAATGTTTTCCAGAATCTGTAGCAAGCGACGGGTTCCTTCACGGCAGGGTGTGCATTTCCCGCACGATTCATCCTGGATAAAATCCATGAAAAAACGGGCCATATCGACCATACACGTGTTTTCATCCATGATAATCATTCCGCCGGACCCCATGATGGCTCCCAACTTGACGATTTCCTCATAATCCACAGGTGTATCCAGATATTCTTCGGGCACACATCCACCGGACGGCCCACCCAGTTGAACCGCCTTGAACTTCTTTTTATTCGGTATGCCTCCGCCGATGTCGTAAATAATGGTTCTCAGCGAAATTCCCATCGGGACCTCAACGAGTCCGATGTTTGCCACATCTCCGGAGAGGGCAAACACCTTGGTTCCCTTGCTGGTCTCGGTTCCGATACTGGCGTACCATTGTCCCCCGTTTAAGATGATCTGGGATACATTGGAAAAGGTTTCGACATTGTTTAAAACGGTCGGCTTCTCCCATAATCCCCGAAGGGCGGGAAACGGTGGACGGGGTCGCGGCATTCCCCGCTTTCCCTCGATCGATCTCATCAGGGCTGTTTCTTCACCGCATACAAAGGCGCCTGCCCCCTGGTAAATATCGATGTCAAAATCAAAATTGGATCCGAGGATGTCTTTCCCTAGGAGCCCATACTCCCTTGCCTGTTGGATGGCTATACCCAGTCTGCGGATGGCCAGAGGGTATTCCGTCCTTGCATAGATATACCCCTGGTGGGAATTGATGGCCCGCGCTGCAATGATCATCCCCTCGAGAACCGCATGGGGATCTGCTTCCAGTATACTTCGGTCCATGAAAGCCCCGGGATCTCCTTCATCCGCGTTGCACAGCACATACTTTATATCGCTCGAATTTTTGCTGGCAAATTCCCATTTCAAACCGGTTGGAAATCCAGCACCACCGCGACCCCTGAGCCCCGATATTTTCATCTCTTCTATGATCTGATCGGCGCTCATTTCATTGATCGCTTTGGCTGCACCAAAATAGCCGTCCCTAGCGATGTATTCATCAATAACTTCCGGGTCCAGTGCGCTCTTGTTTCGCATAGCCCAGAACACCTGGTGCTGGAAGAAAGGGATTTCCTCCATGTTCGGGATTGTTTCTTTGGAGGCGGGCTCCACGTAAAAAAGCTTTGGAACCGGGCGGCCTTTAAGAAAATGTTCTTCCACCAGGTGGGTAACATGCTTGGTTCTGAGGTTCTGGTAAAATATTCCTTCAGGCTGGACGAGCATCACCGGTCCAACAGCGCAGAATCCGTTACAACCGGTCTCGATGATTTTTACCTCTTCGACAAGACCCTGACTTTCAAGCTCTTTTTGTAAAGCTTCCCGAAAGGCTCTAGTTCCGGTAGAGTGGCACCCGGAACCACCGCACAGCATCAACTGGGTTCTCGGTTCATTCATTCTTTCACCTACATTGATATCGGGCCTTTTTGTCGTCTGTATCTTTGGGTCTATTCGTACTTTTCGAGAATTTCGGCAGCGCGGTCCGATGACAAAGCGCCGTATGTGTCCTTGTCGACGATCATCACAGGTGCAAGCCCACAGGCGCCGAGGCATCTCACGGCCTCTAAGGAAAAGCGTCTGTCTTCAGTTGTTTCGCTGTCTCCTATCCCATATTCAAGGTGAATGCGGGACATGATCTGCTTTACGCCTTTGACATAACATGCGGTGCCCAAACACATTTTTATGGTATGGCGACCTTTGGGTTCCATGGAAAAAAGCGCATAGAATGACGCAATACCGAAGACTTCGCTGGGTGCTATATTCATGCCGTGGCTGATATAATCGATCAGTTCAACCGGAAGATAACCGGCCATATCTTGACACTCTCTCAAAGCAGTGATAATCGAGCCCGGTCTGGGTCGGTTTACGGCGATAATCTCATCGATCTTGTCAAACATATCGTTTGAAATATCAGGATGTTGGGGCCTTTCAACATGTGCCATGAACGGATCTCCTAAGGTTATGGTGGATTAACTGGTAAATATCCGTTACCGGGGCTGGGGATTTAAATCGATTAGAATCCTTGCAAGTGCCTTTTAATCGAAGTGATTAAAAAATGCAAGGGGGTATTAAAAACAAAATTATCTTAAATCTAACCCACAATCCGCCGAAGCGGCTCTTAGGGCTTTGCCGGTTATTTAGTTTACATTGACATTGAAAAAACTGGTATCTTATATACATTTATTAGTAAAAACAGATTTGATTCACTTCAATGATTTTCAGCAGATCAGCGGTTTCATTTATTTTTTCGGAGCAACACCCATGGTCTGACCGGCGGATTTTTTTGGATGCTGTAAAATGAAATTATCTGAAATCGTTGATGTTTTGAATGCCTTGCTTATTGTCGGCGAAGATCAGCTGGACAAGGAGATCTGTACATGTGGTGGCAGTGATCTGATGAGTGACATTCTCGCCGGCCTCTCTGAGGGCTGTATCCGCCTCACCGGATTGACCACCATCCAGGTGGTCAAAACCGCAATGGTGGCAGGTGTCGGGGCGATAACATTTGTCCGGGGGAAAACCCCGCCGCCGGAGGTAATCGAGCTGGCTCAACACCAGAATATTCCAATGCTCTCCTCTCCTTATTCTATGTTTGTTTCCTGCGGCAGACTGCATACCTCCGGGTTAACCGGTCTTGATGGTAAAAGATAAAGGAGACCGGCCGATTCCGGGCAGGGGAAACCTGGATTATTGTTTTTAGAAAGTGTTTATTGATCGTTGCCGACTACGGATAGGCTAACTTTTTGTTTCGAGATGGGTTAAATGTCGGGGTTAAAAAAAACTTTTACATTAAAAAAAAGGATTTTATCCGGGCCGGTGAAGCCGCCATTCAGATCAAGGCCCTGCTCAAGTCCCTTAATTTGGATTCTGCTTTGATCCGCCGGGTCGCGATTTGCGGGTACGAAGATGAGATGAACGTGGTCATGCATGGTGGAGATGGCGTTTTGGGCCTCCGGGTTGACACCGATCAGTTAACCCTCCATATTTCAGATAACGGGCCGGGGATTGAAGACATTGAACTCGCAATGCAAAAAGGATTTTCCACGGCGTTGGATGAATACAGAAAAATGGGATTTGGCGCAGGAATGGGCTGCCGAACCTGAAAAAAACGCGGACCAGATCGAGGTTGAGTCTGAAAGAGGAAAGGGGACACGGGTCCGGATGGTATTTTTTCTAAAGAGGGAAGGGGACAGGCACTGAACAAGGAAATCCTACTCTCTTCTTACTTTCACTTTGACAAGGCCCTATGCTCTGGATGCCTCAAATGTGTAAAGATTTGCCCGACAAAAGCGATCCGGTTGAGGCATAATCACGCTTTGTAAATTGTTGACCACTGCATCGGATGTTGGGAATGCGTTCGTGTCTGCCCAACCGGTGCGCTCAGCGCAGTTACGTCCGAACTTAAATCCCTTAAAAAGAACAAGGTTTCAGTGGTCCTTGTTCGACCGACGTTATATGCCCAGTTCCCCACCGCTATGCCAACAGATGTCCTGTCGGGACTTCGGCAAATTGGATTTCAGCATGCAATGGACATGCTGGACTATATTAAGATCTTTCAGTGCGCAACCGAAGCCTTTATTATGAGAAACAGGGATACGCGCCAGGCGCCATGGCCGCTCATCTCGCCATATTGCCCTGTCGTCATCCACCTCATTGCGGTCAAATTCCCGAGTCTTTTGGAGCATGTCCTTCCGATCCTAAGACCGGTTAAACTGATGGCCCGGGAGGTCAAACAGGGAATTGTTAAGGAGAAGGGAGTAAAGGAAGAAGATGTAGTCCTCTATCACATTACCCCGAACCGATGTTCCCACCCCCTGGTGAGATCCCATGTGGATAAGGTTCTGGGGATCAACGATGTGTATGCACAACTGAGCCAGAAAATAGAGCAAATTTATAAGGCCGACCAGATCCCTGTCCCCTGGAATACATCCGGCAGTTTTTCCGTTGGGAATAGCCTGAGGTGGGCGGTATCCGGGGAGGAGATTGTCAGCATCGATATCGATCGATCCCTGGCGGTTTCAGGATTACAGGGAGTAATTTTTTACCTTGAAAAAATTGAGATGGGTCTGTTCAGCGACGTCGAGTATATTGAATTCAGGTCGTGTTCCGAGGGGTGCATCGGAGGAACCCTTACCGCCATCGATAAATATGTGGCCAAGAGCGCGATTCAAAAGATGATCCGGAAGTTTAACCCTAAAAGACGCCTGCCCAGGGGAAAAATTCTCCGCCTTTATGAAAAGGGCCGTTTTATGTCGGAAATTAATCCATCCAAGCTGGAGGGGTTGTTTGATACACTCAACGAGTCGCTTTCGATTGAGTCGCTTCAGGAGATAGACATGCTTCTGGAGCGGATAAATGGAAAAGATTGCGGGGCCTGCGGGGCGCCGGATTGCCGGACATTTGCTGAAGATGTCGTGAGGGAAAGGGCATCACAAAAGGATTGTTTTTTGATCGGTGCACGTGGTAAAAGATAGGCGAGTCTTCGCACTCCCTAGCTTGTCAAAGCGCAGCGAAGATCCCGGCTGCAGGGTTCTTCAAACCGGTTGTAATTCGGATATCTATCTAAGAGGGGTGGTGTAAAATGACAGTCAAAGAGTTATCTGATCGATTCGATGTCCAGGTGGTTGCAGGAGAAAAGGGATTGAATCGTCCCATCGATGGCGGATATTGTGGCGATCTTTTGAGCGATGTCATGGCCAATGCGCCCCAGGGGTGTATCTGGTTGACGGTCCAGGGCCACCAAAACGTGGTCGCCATTGCTGTTTTGAAGGAGATGGCAGCCATTGTCCTAACCGGCGGGCATGAACCCGATCCGGAAACGGTGGAAAAGGCGGGTGTGGAAGGAATTCCCATTCTCGCGTGGGAAGGGTCAGCCTATCATCTGACTGGACTCATCCATGCGGCCGGTGTCAGAAATTCAGATGGTTAGAATCCATAGTGGGAAAGATCTGCCGTCATTTGAAAAGGGAGCTCTAATCGGGATGTCACTGCAGCGGAAAAGGATGAAGTTTTGTTGGAACATTTTAAAGCA
>MPMB02036762.1_pt1 | contig 13636 bp, 9 predicted proteins | sample 1617371 | NCBI WGS metagenome assembly MPMB02 (sample SAMN05944808, study PRJNA350692) | marine metagenome | biome: marine; feature: ODZ; material: water; isolation source: 300 m water sample filtered on 0.2 um supor filter | place: Pacific Ocean | collected 2012-04-08 | depth 300m m
CCGGGCATCACCGTGCAGGATGCCTATGCATTAAAGAAAAACGCCACCCTGCTTAACTGTGTTTCCCCAGAGATGCATTGGTCTTATGGGCGAGCAAGCTATCAGGATAAACGGACCTATCTTTCCTCCTTCGTCGGCGTCTGGCCGGATGTTATGAAAATGGAAGGTCACGAAATCGAATTTGGCCGATTTTTCAGCTCCTATGAGGATCATCTTGCAAAGAATGTTTGCGTGATTGGAGCCGATATTCGCGATCGATTATTTGGCCCCACCAATCCGGATGGCACACCACTTGATCCAGTTGGAAAAAAAATCAACATCAACTATGTACCGTTTCAGATTGTCGGGATGTACAAAAAATTTGAAAGTGAAGCAGACCGAAAAAAAAGAGAATACCAGTTGATACAACAACAATCCCGCAGCGGCCCAGCCCGCGGTGGATCGTTCGGTCGCTCTTCCAGGCATCATGACCGTTATTGGCACAGAAACAACGTGGCTCATATTCCACTAAATACAATGTGGATGAAGTTTCGCATGGCGACCTCCAGTGCTTCCCGTTCGATTAAGGGTAGGTTTTCTACCAGCAAATCCTCAGAACCCGAAGTCTTTGCCCCAGATCCCACACTCAGCGATTTCGATGTGAAAGCGCTGAGTGTGGATGCCCTGGACAAGGCCATGGGGCAAATTCGCAATGTGATGGTTCGCTCCCATAATGGAATTGAAGATTTCTCATTTCGAACACAGGAAAGTGTATTGATCAATATCAACAAACGATTGAACAGCGCCCAAATCATCAGGGGAATCATTGCCGCGTTAAGCCTGATAGTAGGGGGAATCGGCATTATGAACATCATGTTTGCCAGCATCAATGAACGCATTCGGGAAATTGGCACATTCAAGGCCATGGGTGCCACGGGGGCTGTCGTGTTTCTCCAGATAATTATGGAAAGCCTCTCCTTGGCCCTTCTCGGCGGATTGTTTGGTATCCCAGCTTCATATGGTTCGGTTTGGCTGCTGACCCAAATGGTCCCCACAGAGAATACTCCCCAAATAACCGCCGAAGTGCTGGCAATTGGCATCGCCTTCAGTGGTTGCGTTGGTCTTATTGCAGGACTCTTCCCCGCCTTCAAGGCCTCACGACTGGATCCCATCGAGGCGCTTCGCTACGAATAGCAGCCATTTCACAGGGACGATCACAAGGCAATCTTTCACTGTGTTTTAAGATGCTGCCTTGCCACCCGTTGCAGCCGTTTAATGACTTATTTTAACCTGTTCATCCTCGGCTTTCGGGAAGTCTACGTGCACTGGTTTCGATCAGTGCTAACCATGCTCGGGGTTATTCTCGGCGTAGCCAGTGTCGTAACCATGTCTGCCATCGTGAAAGGGCTCGAAAAGGGCATGAGGGACAACATTATTATTTATGGTGGCCTGAACAAAGTACTCATTCGCGATAGCGATCCGCCAGACTATCAGGACCATATAGCCGACACATCACCTGGCAAAACGCTGAATGACGTCTATGCGCTCAAACGAGGGACCACACTGCTTTCCCTCGTTTCCCCGGAGATGGGGCACCGTGCACGCATCACATACCAACGGCGTAGCTGCTATCCTTCCGAGTTCATCGGGGCCTGGCCGGCCGTACTGGAAATGAATCGACATACGCTCCAGTACGGACGGTTTTTTAACGAACTGGACGAGCAGGAGGCAAAATCGGTTTGCGTTATCGGCGCCCACATCCGCAACCGGCTGTTCGGAGATCCGGAATCAACCGATCAAGAGATCAATCCGGTGGGCAAGATCATCCATATCAACCGGCAACCGTTCACCGTGATCGGAATGTTCACCGAGTATATGACTGATGCCGAGCGGAAACGAAGGGAACTCGAGAGGCAGAAACGCAAAGACCGGACCGGACCCAAGCGTGATATCGGATACCGTTTCCGTCGAGACGGCTTTTATCACAAAAATAATGTGGTTTATATCCCGATCAACACCATGTGGATGAGATTCAAAATCTCCAGTGGAACCGATGATACCCCGGAACCCAACTTGACAGATATCGATATCAAGGTGGCTGACTTGAACTACATGGAGAAAGCTCTGGATCAGGTCCGCAATATCCTTCTGCGTACTCACAAAGGAGTTGAGGATTTTAAATTCTCCACATATGCCAGCCGCATTGCTAGTGCTGAGAAACGCATAAAAAATGCAAACCTGATTGGGCTAATTATCTCAGCGTTAAGCCTGTTCGTTGGCGGCATCGGGATCATGAACATCATGCTCGCCAGCATCAACGGACGGATTCGTGAGATCGGCACCTTCAAAGCTCTAGGTGCTACTAACCTCTCTATTTTTTTTCAAATTATGATGGAAAGTGCTACTCTTGCCATTATGGGCGGATTGGTGGGCCTACCCACTTCGTTCGGAACGATTTGGCTACTCACTCAATTGATTCCTCAGCAGAACGTTCCCATCATCACATCGGAAGCCCTGTTGATAGGACTCACCTTCAGTGTCCTTACGGGGATTATTGCTGGCTTATTCCCGGCTTACAAGGCTTCCCAACTCAATCCTATTGAGGCGCTTCGGTACGAGTAAGCTCCGTTTGGTCAATCGCCTTGGCCAAAGCATGCCAAATAGGATGTCTTTACTTTCCTGTAAACTCCTTGGACTTTCTTGCCCTGTTAATCCCGCTTACGCTTGGACTTCCTATCGTTGTCCTCGTCATCACGGTCCCGGTCATCACGGTCCCGGTCATCACGGTCCCGGTCATCACGGTCCCGGTCATCACGGTCCCGGTCCTCGTGGTGGCGGTCCTCGTGGTGGCGGTCCTCGTGGTGGCGGTCACCATCGTGATCATGGTCATCGTGGCGACGGTCACCGTCATGATCGTGGTCATGACCAAACAATGCGTCAGAGGTCGACGACACCGCTTTTTCGGGAATGTCTACCGTGGCGTTAAATGCCTTGCGGGTGGATTTGAACGGGTGAAACGGGGCTCCAATAGCGTAACGAGTCATCCGGAAGGGATACTTGATTACTTTACCTGTAAGGCTCTCGTGATCCCGGTGATGACTGTGATGTCCGCAGCCGACAGTGACCAACGCGGCCACCATAGTGAATAGAATGGATTGAGTTTTCATTTTTTCGTTTTTATTAGTAGATCCGCCAGCCGACAGCCAGAGGTTAATCATTATACACAAGCTGACTGGAGAAGGTTACACCATGCCTGCGGCCGCGTCAACGAGCAGCCTTGTGAAATGGCTGCCAAGCTTCCATCATTGGCCAAGCGGTGAGTGACGACGCCAACATCCACCCGGCCATCCAGCCTACCCAACTCCAGCGGCTTTATCAGGTCAGCAAGGTCATCCACTCGGCCCTCGACCAGCAGGAGGCGCTCGGGTTGATCGTGCGTGAGGCGGTTGGCCTCGTCGGTGCCACAACCGGATCGGTCGTGCTCATCAACCCCACTGACAATTTGCTCGAGATACAAGCGGCGCACGGACTGCCGGAAGGCTCCTCGCAGCTCAGGCTGCGCGTCGGCGAAGGCATCACTGGCTGGGTGGCCCAACACGGCAAACCGGCTCTCGTGCCGGATGTGCGAGAAGACGCCCGCTACGTCCAGATTCACGATCACACCCGCTCCGAGTTGGCCGTGCCCCTGGAAGTCAACGGCTCCATTCGCGGCGTGATCAACGTGGACTCCGATCAACTCAACACCTTTTCCCTGACCGACCAGACGCTGCTGACCGAGTTGGCCAGCCAGGCCGCCACCGTCATTCACAACGCCTTCCTGTATGAGCGATCTCGTATTCGAGCCAACCTGTTCGAGTCGCTCATCACCGTCGGCCAGGCGATCAACTCCGCCGTGGATCTCGACGACGCCCTCACCGCCATCACCCGCGAGGGGTGCAGCCTAATGAACGCCCGGACCAGCGCCCTGCAACTGCTCGACGAGAGCGGCGACCGGCTGGCTCTCGTGGCCTCGCACGGCGCCGAGGAGACCTACCTAAACAAGCCGGACGTTGTGGTGTCCGACAGCTTTCTCGGCTCGGTGGTGCGCCGCCAGAAGCCGATGCAGATCGAGAACATCCAAACCTCCAACGCCTACCAGCAGCAGAACATGGCGCGCAAGGAGGGACTCGTCGCCCTGCTGAGCGTGCCGCTCGTTTTCGGTGGAAGCGCCATCGGCACGCTGAACATTTACAAGGCCGACGCCTACGTTTTCTCCAACGACGAAATCCAAATCGCCATGGCCCTGGCTGAGCTCTCCGCCATTGCCATCGAGAAAGCGCGCCTGCTCGAACGCATCGTCGAGTCCGAGGAGCACCTTCGGCAAAACGAAAAACTCTCCGCGCTGGGCCTGCTCGCCGGGGAGGTTGCCCACGAGATTCGCAACCCGCTGACCGTCCTCAAGATGCTCTACCACTCGCTTGGCCTGGAATTTCCCGAGAAAGACCCACGCGCCGAGGACGTGCGGATCATGGGCGAAAAAATGGACCACCTGAATACCATCGTTGAGCAGATTCTCACCTTCGCCCGCAATGCCGAGCCGCAACTCCAGCCCACCGACGTCAACAAGCTCATCGACGACCTGCGCATCCTCGTTCGCCGAAAAACCGCGCAGCAGAATGTCGAGTTCGAAGTCCGCCTGGCCAAGGCGCTGCCGCAGATCCAGGCCGATGCGCCGCAACTGAGCCAGGTGTTCCTGAATCTCACCCTCAACGCGCTCGAGGCCATGCCGGACGGCGGCTGCCTGGCCATCGGGACGCGGGCCATTCGCCTGCCAAAGTCAGCACCGGAGCCGACGCACGTCCGGATCGAGTTCACCGACACGGGCTGCGGGATGGATGCCGAGGCACGCGAGCGCGCCTTCACCTCGCTGCTCAACACCAGCAAGCCGGGCGGCACCGGTCTGGGCCTGGCCATTGTCGGGCGGATCGTGGAAGCCCACGGGGGACGCATCAAGATCAAGTCAAGCAACATCGGCACCACCCTCAGCATCCTGCTGCCGGCAGCCGGTTAGCCGCCGGGCTTCGCGCTTGGCCAAGCGCTTGGCTGAACCGGCTGCCCTTGGCCTAGGCGAAACGGGTTCTGCCCGGGATCGCGATGGCGTAGCGGCCGTCCTCGTCCGGCAGGGTCGGCGGAGCCGCCTCCCAGCCAAGGACTTCCGGCATGGTGTTCTCTTTGGAATTCAACGCTTCGTCAGCGGTTACCATGCGGCCGGAGTAAGTCGCCATGCGGCCCATCACGGCGGTAAGCGAACTGTGCGCGCCGTAGAACGCCTCGTTGTACGGCTTGTCATTACGGATGGCGTCGAACAGGTCGTCATGCTCCTGCTGGTACGGATTTTTGCCACCGCCCGGAAAACGCCAGAGTTGAGCGCCATCATTGCCGTACAAGGCATGCGGTCCGCTCACGCTTCCCCGGCCCTTGGTGCCCTGCACATGCTCGGAGACGCTGTTCCAGCAACCGCGGATGTGGCGGCACTGGCTGAACATGTAGCTGCCGTCGCCGTATTTATACTCGACGGCGTGGTGGTCGAAAATCTCGCCATGGTCGATGCCGGTGCGAACCTCGCGGCCGCCCAGCCCCTGGCAACTCGCCGGGTGGGTGCCCTTGACCCAGTTGATGACATCAAGGTTGTGGATGTGTTGCTCGTCGATGTGGTCGCCGCACAGCCAGACGAAGTAGTACCAGTTGCGCATCTGGTATTCCATCTCAGTGAGCTTGCGGCCGGCTCTCTGCTCGAAGCTCTTGCGGTCACGCACCCAGACGCCGCCGCCGTTCCAGTAGGCGCGCGCGGAGACGATGTCGCCAATGGCACCGTCCTGGATGCGCTTGATGACTTCCTGATAGCCCAACTGATGATGACGCTGCAGGCCAACGCCGACCTTGAGATTTTTCTTCTTGGCCTCCGCTGCTGCGGCCAGCACCTGGCGGACACCCTTACCGTCGACAGCCACCGGTTTCTCCATGAACACATGCTTGCCCTGCTTGATCGCCTCGGCAAAGTGGATCGGCCGGAAGCCCGGGGGGGTCGCGAGGATGGCCACGTCGGCCAGGTCGATGGCCTTCTTGTAGGCGTCGAACCCGACAAACTTGTTATCCTCCTTCACCTCCGCCTTCAGGCCGTGTTTTCTTTCCAGCCCCTTGTGGCTGCCATCCATGCGGTCACGGAATGCATCGGCCATGGCAACAAGCTTGACGTCGCCAGAGGTGCTGAGGGCCTGGTCGGCCGCGCCGGAGCCGCGGCCGCCGCAGCCGACCAGCGCCACCTTCACAGTGTCACTGGCCTGTGCAAACGCGCCGCGCTCGATGGACAGGCTACCCAGCGCCGCCGCGCTACCGGCGATCGCGGAACTGGACTTGAGGAAATCACGGCGATCCAGCCGTGAGCCGTTTTTTAGGGTTTTCTTGCTTTGTTTCATTAGACGATGTTCGTTCAATAGTGAAAAGGAACTGCCAACAGCTTAATCCGGTTCGCCCTCGGTTGTCCAATACTTATGCATGTCCTCAGCCGAGGGAATAACCAGGGGCCGAATCACGCGAAACCCCAGGAATTGGGTTTCGGTATGGTACCAGATACTCTTGGGCAATTGTGGATCCTGTTCCTTCCAGTCGGACGAAGACGCGATCCGGACGGCGCTGCGCAGCCCCTCCGGCTTGTCCATCCACGAGCCACCGCGGACGACGCGCGGATAGAGCTCCTTGCCGTACTCGAACGGATTGGAAGCGGTGTCCTTGAACGTCGCGTAACTATCCGGGACATACTGGTCGAGTGTCCACTCGCTCACGTTGCCGTGCATGTCGTGCAGGCCCCACGGGTTGGGTTCTTTTGTGCCGACTTTATGGTACTTGAAGTTGCTGTTGCCATCGTGCCATGCGTAGTTGTCAAGCATGGAGGGATCGTCACCAAAGCTATAGGCCGTGGTGGTGCCGGCGCGGCAGGCGTACTCCCACTCAGCCTCGGTTGGCAGACGGTAGTAGTGGCCGGTCTTTGCGGTAAGCCACTTGCAGTAGGTGCTGGCTCCGTGCTGCGTCATGCTGATGGCCGGGTAATTTTCGGTGCCCATCCCGAAGCTCATCTCGACGTATGGGGTGGTGGGGCGCGCAACAGCATCGGAAACGGCGTTGAGTTTCGGCTTGTAGCCGCGAATTTTCATCACCATTTTTTCCTCCTCCTCGTAGATGAATAGCGTGTAGGCATTCCATGTCGTCTCGGTCCTGGCCATCCAGAACGGAGATATCTTCACCTTGTGTTGCGGCCCCTCGGATTCCTTCCGGCCGGACTCACCGTCGGGGCTGCCCATCACAAATTCGCCGCTTGGGATTGGAAGCATCTCAAACTTGACCCCTGTGCCAGGAATTTCATCCTCGAACGGCTTCATGGTTGGCTCAAGTTGCTCGATGAGTTTTTCTATCGCGATCCCTCGAATATCAACAACCACCTTGGGCGCACCGATGATACTTCCGCCGGTTTCAGGTTTACCGATGTCACGGCGAACCTGCTTAAGCTTAAGCCCCTCCGGCCAAGCGGCTCCCTGCACGATCCAATCGCGCAATTTGTCGAGTTGTTCCTGTGGCAAAGGCCCGCCTTTTTTCTCTGGTGGCATCAAATCGTCGTGATCAGCTGGAAGGATTGAAGTGAGGTAAAGCGTGCTCTTCTCCAAATCGAAGGGTACCACGGATGGATCCACCTCACCGCCCTCGAAGGCATATTTGCGTTCGTCCAAACGCAGATCGCCCTTGTCATGTTCCTCGCGGTGGCAACTCACACAGGACTCCTCCAAAATCGGCTTGATATCCTTGACAAAGTCGATCCGGCGCACCTGCTTAATCACCAATCCCTCCGGCCACTTGGCCCCGGCGGCGATCCATTCCTTGAGCACATCAGCCTGGTCGCTGGTGAGCGTTTCGCCCTTGGGTGGCATGATCTCGTCGTCGTCCGGCGGCAGAATGGTGGAGGTATAGAGGGTGCTTTCCTCCGGTTTGCCGGGCACGATGACCTTCCCGTTCTCCCCACCCTTCAATAGATCCTCAAGGGTGTGAAGCCTAAGCTCGCCCTTGTCTTTTTTTTCGCCATGACAACTCAGACAGGCCGATGCGAGTACCGGCTGGACGTGTTTTTCGAATGACACCTCCGCTTTGGCCAAGCCGCCCAGCCAGGCCAGCGCGGCACCTGTTGATAATAAACGATTTACCATAGTTTGCTTTCCAAAAAGCGGGTAATGTCTGTGGAGAAACGGTCGATGTCAATCAGCACGTTTCCGCTGCGACCGGTGCGGCCCGCTTGGCCACGTCACTCGACCGGTCGAAACGGTTTAGCCCTTGTCATCATTCGACCGCATTCGTACTTTTCGGCCTCGACCTGATGGTGTTTGCTGTTTCACGACGCAGTGGCTTCACACTGATAGAGTTGCTGGTCGTAATCGCGATCATCGCCATCCTTGCCTCGCTGCTCCTGCCCGCGCTTGGCCGCGCCAATGAAAAGAGCAAGGCCGCCCGCTGCAACAGCAACCTGCACCAGCACGCGCTTGCGTTCGCAATGTATGTCGACGACAACGAGGACTACTACCCGGCCTATTCACAGTGGGGCACGCTCGGCGGCAAAAAGGGCGTGATGACCCTGCACGGCGGCCTGGTGAAACCGGAGAAGCGGCCGCTCAACGCCTACGCGCCGTCGTTCGGTGTGTTCCATTGCCCGGCCGACAAGGGCGACTCGCTGCATACCGACAAGTTCCCGAAAAAAATCCAGAGCTGCTACGACGGCTGGGGCAACAGCTACCTCACCGTGTGGGCCGTGGAGACGCTGCGCATCCAGCACGTCACCGGTGACTCAAACTACGGGCTACGCAGTCCGCGTCGCCCGATGAAATCGTCCGAGATGAGCCGCAGCCCGTCGAACAAGCTGGTGACCGGCGACTGGCCGTGGTGGGCGGACCGGAAAAAAACACATCTCCGGAGCCAGTGGCACAACTACCACGATCAATACCGTTTCAACGTGCTGCTGGGCGACGGCCACACCGAGTATTTCAAGTTCCCTGACGAGGCGTACAACTGGAACTACACCGGCCCGAAACCGGATCCCGGTTACCGGTGGTGGTGATAAGCCAGGCGCTTGGCCAAGCGCGGTCAGATGAGTTCCGGGAGGGGCCGAAAGCCGTCAGTCAGATACTGCGGACGACCGGATAGGTCCGTTAACATGGCTGGCTCGACGTCAATCCCGACATGGTGGTACAGCGTGGCCAGAACCTCCATGAAGTGAACCGGTCGCTCGGAAGCCTCTCCTCCTAGGCGGTCAGTCGCACCGATCACCTGACCATGCTTCAAGTCGCCGCCAGCCATGATGCCACAGGACACGCGCGGCCAATGGTCTCGACCTCCATTATTATTGATCTTTGGCGTGCGACCGAACTCACCCCATGCAACTACCGCCACATCCCTGTCCAGACCGCGGTCGTGCAGGTCTTGCACCAGCGCCGAGACGCCCTGATCGAACATCGGCATGTCGCTGCGGGCGTTGCCGTAGTTGTCTCCATGCCAGTCCCAGAAGCTGAATGCCACCGTGACCACCCGCACGCCGGCTTCAACCAAACGACGAGCCACAATGAACTGCTCAAGGATTCGCGGAGCAGCATCGCCGCGAATGGCCCGATCGCCCTTCCCGTACATCTCGATCGTGCGCTTGTCTTCCTTCGTATAGTCGAGCGCATCAGCCAGGCGACTGGAGGTGAGAATGCCAAAAGCCTGCTGGTTGAAGGCATCCATGCCCTCCATCAGGCCGGCCTGGTCAACATCGCGGCGAAACCGATCGAAACTTTGCAGCAGTCCCACCCTGTCGCGAAGCCGGGAGAGGCTGATCCCCTCGAGCGTCATGTCCGCTTTGCCGTCGCCTTCGGGACGGAACGACTTGTGAGCCACGCCGCAAAAGCCGGGAGAGGCGGCATTGTACGGACGATGCTTCATCCTCGGTTCTAGACCTACAAACGGTGGCAGGGCCGGGTCTTGCGCCCCCTGAAGCTTTGAAATGACTGCGCCAAAGGTCGGCCAACCTCCCGGCGGCTTTTGCGAATTGAGCGTATGACCGGTGAAGCAGATGTGGTTGGAGTGCTCGTCCCGAGCGCCAACGATGGATCGGATCGGTGTCATCCGGTGCATTTGGCTGGCAATCCGAGGCAGCATCTCGCAAATATGGATACCCGGCACCGAAGTGCGAATCGGCTTGAATTGACCGCGAATCTCCCGTGGCGCGTTTACTTTCAGGTCATACATGTCCTGATGTGGCGGACCGCCAGGCAGGTAAATCATGATGATGGATTTTTCGCGCTTGCCGCCGCCCGAGGTCTCGGAAGCCCGCAGCAACTCCGGCAATGCCAGTCCGCCCATGCCCAAGCCGCCGATCCTGAGAAAATTGCGCCGACTGACGCCGTCACAGAATCGCCCGGAAGAATTCCCGTAGATACTCAGCATCGCTCCCTGCTTCCGGTGCCGGCACATGCCATGCGCTGCCACCGGTTCACGGCGGATGTTGCCCCCTTGGCCGGGCAATGCAACCCCCTTTTCCCGCCCGCTTGGCAAAGCGGTTGGCGCTTTGGTCGTGCATCACCTGACCAAGTGGCATAGCGTCCCCGCCCGCCGATAATGCGGTGACTCTCCAGCCACCGCATCGGCCCGGTGACCAGCATGTTAAACCAGACCCAAAGGCGATTTCCGCTCGCGGCCTTGGCGGCTTTTTTATTCTCAGCTGCGCTTGGCCAGGCCCATGTCGGCCCGCATCCTTCGGTGCACGACACGGTGGCCGGCATCATCGACCGCTTTCGCAAAACCTTCCCACAAAAGGAGTTGATCGCGATGGACGCCGCCAAGGCCAAGTCGCTTCTGACGGAAAAGGAGCTTCACACGCTGGCGACCGAGCACATCACCTTCCGCGTCAACGCGCCGGTGAAAGTGATCATCATCCGCGACGCCGACATGGGGGACAAGCCGTTCTGGCTCAAGGAGCGCGGCTTCGCGCCGATGGGCTTTAAAATCACCATACAAGACACGGATGCGGATTTTTGGATGAAGGACTTTGAGGCCGGCAGAATCGGCCTTGGCGTCAACTCGCTGACCGGCGGGGACGACCATTACATCGTGGCGTTGATGCCACTCAAAACGCAGCCGAAGCTGGAGGTCACCGAATTGTATCCCGGCCAGCTCCGGATCGGCACGCTGAAGGACGGGCTCCAGCCGTACGTGGACCGCCCCGAGGTAATGCCCAAGCTGCCGGTGCTGCCCGGCGTGCTCTCCGGGCTGACCATGATCCGCACCCAGTACGAAAGCCGCGACGACGCCAAGCTCATCAACCTCTTCCGCAACACGAACCACCCGGCCCCGGCCAAGCCGGACCAAGTCATCCTGACGTGGAGCGGCGACCCGCAAACCACACAGTCCATCCAGTGGCGAACCGGGCCAAGCATGGCCAAAGGCGAGGTGCAGTGGATGAAAAAATCAGCCTATAACCGGTTCCAGCCGGCCCGGCCCAAGCGGGCCGAGGCCACGACGTTCAGGATGGAGGATGCCAACCTGCTGAACGACCCGGTCGCCCACCGGCACACGACCACCCTCACCGGCCTCGAGCCGGACACGACCTACCTGTACTCCGTCGGCGACGGCTCCGACGATGGCTGGTCGGAGATGGCCGAGTTCACCACCGCGCCGAGCCGGACGGAGCCGTTCTCCTTCGTGTACATGGGCGACGCGCAGAATGGGCTCGAGCGCTGGGGCAGCCTTGTTCACAACGCGTTCCGCCAGCGGCCCGACGCAGCGTTTTACGTCATGGCCGGCGACCTCGTGAATCGTGGCAACGAACGGGACGACTGGGACAGCCTCTTTCACAACGCACGGGGCATTTACGATCGTCGCCCGGTCGTCCCCGCCATCGGCAACCACGAGAATCAGGGCGGCCACCCCGGTCTGTACCTGCAGATGTTCGATCTCCCGAAAAACGGCCCGGAAAGCATCGAGCCGGAACGCGCGTACACCTTCCGCTACAGCAATGCCGAGTTTTTCGTGCTCGATAGCAACCTGACGCCGAAAAGCCAGTCGGCCTGGCTGGAGGAGGCGCTGAAAACCAGCACCGCAACGTGGAAATTCGCCGTGTACCATCATCCCGCCTACTCCTCCAAGCCAGAGCGGGACAATCCCGGCATCCGCGACCACTGGACCCCGCTTTTCGACAGGCACCACCTCGACATGGCCCTGCAGGGGCACGACCACGCCTACCTGCGCACCTACCCGATCAAGGATCAGAAAAAGGCCGAGTCTGCCGCCGAAGGCACCGTGTACATCGTCTCCGTTTCCGGCACAAAACATTACGAGCAGGATCCGCGCGAGTACACTGAGTTCGGAATGACAAACGTCTCCACCTTCCAGGTGCTCGACATCCAGATCAGCGGCAACCGCCTCGTGTACCACTCCTACGACACCGACGGCAAACTCCGCGACAACCTCATCATCGAGAAGTAGCCAAAAGGCTTGCGTCGCTTGGCCAAGCGGAACAGCCTGCCGCTGTTCATCCCAATGCAAACACTGCGGCAAAACCGGTCTGGCTTCACACTCATCGAATTGCTGGTGGTGATCGCCATCATCGCGATTCTTGCCGGCATGTTGCTGCCTGCCCTGGCCAAGGCCAAAAGCAAAGCCACCGGCGCCAAGTGTTCCAGTAATCTGCGGCAGATGGGCATCGGCCTCATCGCGTTCTCGAATGACTTCGAACACTACCCGGTTGGCATCAATGGCAACCGCGGTTCCTCTTGGATTTGGCCGTCGCAAATCCGCCAATACCTCGGTGGGGCCAATGCCCAGAGCACCGAGCTTTTTAAATGCCCCTCAGCCCCCGACGAGGCCCAGTGGAAGGTGAAATTCAGGGGCAGCCAACCGGCTGAGGATGGCTACCTCAAGGGCGAAGTGCGACTCATCCCTGGCGGCAGCAGTTTCATGAGTTACGGCTACAACGTCTGGGGCGCGTGGGCGGGTATGATTCCAAACCAGGGCATGGGTGTCTACAAGGGGCACCCCAACTGGGGTGAGACCAAGCCCAGCCAAGTCAAGGTGCCCAGCGAGATGATTGCGCTGGGTGACAGCAACTGGGACCTAAAGCGCAAAGGCGACCCAAACTGGAGCGGCTTCATCGGCATGTACGAGGAACGCCAATGGCCGTTGCCTCTACACAGCACTCGGGCTGAAATTCTATTCGTCGACGGTCACGTCACCGCTGAAAAACGTATCGACCTCGCCGCTCAACTCAACAGGGATCAGAGCCGCAAAGACGCTGCAGCCAAGCGCTGGAACCTCGACAACACACCGCACCACAATCGGCAATAAGCCAAAGAAAAAGAGAGCCACCCGGCTCCCTTCGATTGAATTATTTCGGTCTCGATTCAGGACAGTTCGTCACGAACCGTCTCGAGCAATTGCTTGGTTTTCTTGATGCCAGTGTAGGCATCGTCTTTGCTGCCCTCGTACTCGATCCCAACGTAGCCGTGGTAACCGGCAGCGAGAACAATACCCATCATCCGGCGATAGTCGGTGCGAACTTCGTCCCCATTTTCATCGAACTCGTGAGACTTGGCGCTGACCGCCTTGGCAA
>MPMB02006125.1_pt1 | contig 13602 bp, 16 predicted proteins | sample 1617371 | NCBI WGS metagenome assembly MPMB02 (sample SAMN05944808, study PRJNA350692) | marine metagenome | biome: marine; feature: ODZ; material: water; isolation source: 300 m water sample filtered on 0.2 um supor filter | place: Pacific Ocean | collected 2012-04-08 | depth 300m m
GATCTCCCGCCGGGGGTCGGAGACTTTCTCCTGGATGACCTCGATTCTCCCGAACCCGGCCGCATTCACCTTTTCAAGGTATTCGTCCTTGAGCACCGCCCCGTTATAGAGCTATACCTCATCGTTCTTGATCTTGGATACGAGGGTGTTCCACTCGTCGCGGGAGAGGGTGCAGAGGTTCCCCTCCTCGCCGATTCGCACTTCGTGCTCGTCGATCTCGATGACGGGACAGCAGCCGTCGTTGCACAGGTTGATGATTCTGGTCATGGTATCACATCCGTTCTCACATGTTCTGCTCTCGTGTACTATCGGACCCTATGTACGAAACAGCTTAAAAACAAGACGGTGAAACCGGTTTCAACGGACCGACGCCAGCACATCAAACCTATAACTCTGACCGTCCGTTCCCGGTTCCATGAGCGATAAGGAGCAGGTCATCATCACGATCGTTGGTAAGGACAGGACGGGCATCGTGGCCGGTATCACCAACGTGCTGGCACAGCAGGCGGTGAACATCGAGGACCTGAACTCCACGATCATGCAGGATTATTTTGCGATGATCGTGCTAGCCGACATCGCCAGCTCGGACCTGAGCCTCTCCGAGCTGAAGAAGGAGCTTGAGAGAGAGGCCGAGCGGCTGGGCGTCAAGGTGTACATCCAGCACCACGACATCTTCGAGTTCATGCACCGGATCTAGGAGGCGGTCACCATGTACAGACCCGAAGAGATCATGGAGACCATCGAGATGATCAGCGTCCAGAACCTGGACGTGCGCACTGTCACCATGGGCATCAACGTAATGGACTGCGCCGATCCGGACCTTGATGCCCTATGCTCCAAGATCAAGGAGAAGGTGCTCCGCTATGCCGGCAATCTGGTGGGCACCGCCGACGGCGTCGCCGAGCGGTACGGCATCCCCATCGTCAACAAGCGCGTCTCGCTCACGCCCATCTCCTTCCTCCTGGCACCGCTCAAGGACGCCGATCCGGAGGAGGCCGGCTGCGCTGTTGCCAAGGCCATGGACGATGTGGCCAAGCGTGTGGGGATCGATTTCATAGGTGGCTACTCGGCATTGGTCGAAAAGGGATTCACGGACGCCGATCGCATGCTGCTCGAGAGCCTTCCAGCCGCCCTCGCGTCCACTGAACGGGTGTGCTCGTCGGTGAACGTGGCCAGCACCCGGGCAGGCATCAACATGGACGCCGTGCTCCGCATCGGTGCGCTCATCAAGGACATAGCTGCGCGGACCGCTGACAGCGGCGGCATCGGGTGCGCCAAGCTCGTCGTGTTCGCCAACGCTCCTTCCGACAATCCCTTCATGGCGGGCGCGTTCCACGGTGCAGAGGAGCCCGAGGCGGTAGTGAGCGTGGGCATCTCCGGTCCCGGAACCGTCAAGGCCGCCCTCGACAAGCTGAAGGGCAGGAGCCTGGGAACCGTCGCGGAAGAGGTCAAACGCACGGCCTTCAAGATCACTCGTGTCGGCGAGCTCATCGGCCGCGAGATGGCCAGGCGCCTGGACGTGGAGTTCGGCATCATCGACATCTCCCTGGCCCCCAGCCCTACGCGCGGTGACAGTGTGGGCGAGATACTTGAGACCATGGGCCTGCAACGGGCGGGCGCTCCCGGCAGCACTGCAGCGCTCGCGCTGCTCACCGACGCCGTGAAGAAGGGCGGGGCCATGGCCACCAGCTACGTGGGCGGGCTCTCCGGGGCCTTCATCCCGGTGTGCGAGGACCCGGGTCTGGTCGAGGCCGTGGCAGAAGGTGCCCTCACCCTGGAGAAGCTCGAGGCCATGACCGCAGTGTGCTCGGTGGGCCTGGACATGATCGCCGTCCCCGGCGACACTCCTGCAGAGACCCTGTCTGCGATCATCGCCGACGAGGCGGCCATCGGGGTCATCAACAACAAGACCACTGCGAGCCGGCTCATCCCCGTACCCGGGAAGAAGGCGGGCGAGATGGTCTCCTTCGGCGGTCTGCTCGGTGGCTCCACTATCATGCCGGTCTCACAGTTCGGTTCCAAGGCGTTCATCGCCCGGGGCGGACGCATCCCGGCCCCAGTGAAGAGCCTGCGGAACTGAAGCAGCGTCGTTCTCGAGTTGCCTTCCGGAGCTGTAACCACTCGCAGGTGACACTCCCAAGGGAACCTATATAAGGTCCATACGGTTCGAGGTTGACTGATCGCATGGAAATCGACGCAGCTTACATCGATGGCATGGTGGCCCGCGGAGCCCACTATGATACCGTTCGCGATACACTTGATGCTTACGTTAAGGATAACGAGCCTGGCTTCTTCGCCAAGCACTTCAAGGACGCCGAAGCCCCCTCCTATAGCTCCGGCCCTTCCTACTTCGTACAGCGCGCCGTTATCACAACCGACGATACAGGCATGCACGAGGCGCTCCTGAAGGAGTTCGACACCGCCTACAGACGCGACTCCCACTCCAACTGCGCCACGGTAGAGCTCGACGGCACCTACGCCGGCAAGCCCACGCATACCGACACCCAGAGGCTCTCCGAGGTCGCCGAGGTGGCCAAGAACTACCTCAAGGGCATGGACAGCTTCTCTCCCGATATCCCCTACCAGCGTGCCCTCATCGAGTACGGCGATAACGAGTCCCTGGAAGAGGCCGCTGCGGGCTTCGCCGACGCAGGGATCAATGCCCGGATCGACCCATACTCGCACAAGGACGGCGGGATGCTCCTCATCGGAATGAAATAGAGAACCTTTCACACCAGCAGGCGGGCGGGCTCCCCCCGGATCCGTCCGTCCCCATTCCATCAACTACCATGTCGAGCGCTCCATGAGATGAGCATGGGGACCCTCATGCAGCACCACCGCACAGTGACACCCCCGAGGGCAGGTTTATTAAGGTTGCCTAAATCCCGCGCCCTTGATACTCATGTACCTAGAAGTCGGAGATATCGACCGGATGGTCGACAAGGTCTGCAACTACGATCACGTCCGCGACACCCTCGAACAGTACGGGAAGGACCACGAGCCCGGGCTGCTGACACTGACCTTCCTGGGCAGGGAGTCTCCTTCCTTTGAGCTCAAGCACGTCTACAGCCTCGACTACGCCGTGGTCACCACTGCGGACGAAGGTGTCATGGACCACCTCTGGCAGACCTACACCGTGCACCGCAGCAGGAACCCTGGCTCCGACATCGCTTCCATCTACCTTGACAGGGATCGGATCGGTGATCCCACGCACGAGGACACCCAGCAGCTCGCCAAGGTCGCCGAGGTCACCAAGGAGCACCTGGGTAACCTAGAGGCCTTCTTCCCCGACATGTCCAGGGGCATGGTCACGCTCGACTACGGCTACAACAGCAGCGCGGACGAGGCGGTGCTGGCATTCGCCGAGGAGGGATTTGCAGTCCGGCTCGTACGCTACGAGGGCGAGGACCGCTGCAGTGTGCTGGTGGGCCTCACCCCGCCGCTCACGTGGAGCTGAGCGTCGCAAACGTCAGACTGGGCAGCTGCCATTAAATGCGGCCCGACTGTTACTACCGCTTGATGACAAGGTTTATATACCGCCTGTTGAGCTAGGTTATCCCATGGACGCGGAAGTCATTCTCCATTTCTACGGTGCCACCGATGAATACAACCAGCGGAACGAGGACATCGAGAGCACCCTGGAAGAGCTGAACAAGAGCTATGACATCGAGACCCAGCACAACACCTTGATGGCCCAGCACGTAGGCGCGTACGGTCGCGAGGTGATCCTGCGAGGGTCCCAGGAGGACCTGTTGGAGGCCACAGGCTACATCGTCACCGAGATGAAGGATAACGGCCATCCCCTGCCCGCGAACAAGATCATCGACCCGTTCCATCCAATCGCCGCCTACAAGGGCTTCAGGCTCTCGTCCTATGTACTGGCCAAGGAGGAGGGGCTCACGGGCCACCTGGACGTGGCTTACGCCGACAAGGAGGCCGAGGCCAAGATGGAGGACCTCTCCGTCTACGCCACCGAGCTGGCCGAAAAGCACGGCATCACCGCCAAGGTCAAGGAGCGCATCAAGGTCTACCCCGTCGCTGCCCCCGTACCGGTAGCGCCCCCGTCGGAGGTCACTGGGTTCTACTTCAGCCTGGACGGCGACGTCAACGATATCGAAGGCGCTACGCGTGAGCTGCGGGAGAAGTTCGAGGACAAACCGGACTACTTCGGCGACATCCTCCACCCGATCAGGAGCTTCAGGGGAAAGAACGTTGCACGTGTCATCGAGCTAGAACGGGAGGAATGAACCATGGACGCCGAGGTCATCCTCAACTACAACATCATGGGGCTTGACCAGGAAGCGTACGACACCCTTGACCGCGACCTCGACAGCGCGCTGGAAGACGCGTGCGGATCCTACGATATCGAGGTGAAGCAGCAGGACGTGCTCCTGCCGTACACCGGGTTCTCCGACCGCAAGGTCATCATCCGGGGCAGTGAGCAGGACGTCTTGGAGGCCACTCAGTACCTGGTGAACGAGACGAAGGCCAAGGGCTACGACATGCCGCTGAACTCGCCGTTCGACATCTGCCATCCCATCGCTGCCTGGAAAGGATTCAGGTTATCCTCATACGTGCTCGACAAGGAGAAGGGCGCTGACGTCTTCCTCGACGCGGGATTCAACGACGAGAACGCAGAGGCCAGGATGGAGGAGCTGGGCACCTACGCTGTCGGGCTCGCCGAGAAGCACGGCATCAAGGCGAAGGCCCAAGAGCGGTACGAGCCCGCCTATGGCGGCTACCCGGCCGTCCCGCCCCCGTCGAAGGTCAATGGCTTCTGGCTCAGCCTGGACGGGCCCATCGACGGCGTGGAGTCGGCCCTGCGCGAGGCCCGGGAGCACTTCGACGAGAAGCCCGAATACCTCAGCGACCCGCTCCACCCGTTCAAGAGCTTTCGGGGAAAGAACGTCGCCAAGGTCGTGGAGCTCGAGGACCGGGAATAGATCCGGGAACGCTATACTGAGCTTTAATCGTGACACTATTTGTCAGTCGTCAGACCAAAAGTTCGGTATAAAAAGTACCCACCAAGCCCATGCCGGTCATGGAAGCAGAAGCCCTTTTCGAGTTCTATGGTGATCCCGGCAGCGAAGGCTATGATGCTCGCTCCGAGGTCATCGATCAGGCACTGACCGATATCGGCTCCACGTACGACGTCACTACACAGCATGACCCACTATGGGCACGACACGTGGGCGAATACGGCCGCGGTGTGATCCTCCAGGGGTCCGAGAAGGACGTACTGGCGGCCACCGAGTACCTCGTTCAGGAGACCAAGGAGCACGGTCTTCCGTTAAACCCGGCCATCGACCCGGGTCACCCCATAGCTGCGTGGAAGGGCTTCCGGCTCTCCTCGTACGTGATCGCAAAAGAGGCGGACCTGGACGGCCATCTGGATGTCGCCTACCGGACCGACATGCCCGAGGGCACGCTGGACGAGCTCACCGCGTACGCCACCGAGCTCTCCGAGAAGCATGGTATCGAGGTCAAGGCCCATGAGCACGTCCAAACGTACGCCGGCGGTTACCCAGGTGTAGTGATCCCCTCCGAGACGGTCGGTTTCTACCTCAGCATGGACGGGAACGTCAACGGCATCGAGGGTGCCCTGCGTGAGGCAAAGGAGAAGTTCGACGGGACACCCCAGTACATGAGCGATCAGTTCCACCCTATCCTGAGCTTCAGGGGAAAGAACGTCGCCCGGGCCGTCGACCTCGAAGAGCGGGAGTGACCGCAAGAGAACGGGGGCAGGTCCCTTTCCGGGACGCTGCCCCCATCCCTTTCTTTTCCTAGTACACGTGGATGTACTCGGGCTCGAGCTTCTTGTCCATCTCCTGGTCGATGACCTTGGCCAACCGCTCGATGCCATCCCAGATCTGCTCGTTGGACGAGTGGGAGAAGTTCAGGCGCATGGTGTTCGAGCCCGATCCGTCGGGGTAGAACGCCTGGCCCACCACGTAGGCCACGTTGTTGGCAACCGCCTTGGGGAACATGTCGCGGGTGTTGACCGAGTGGGGCAGCCGCACCCAGATGAACAGCCCGCCCTCGGGCGTGTTCCACTGGGCCACTTCGGGGAAGTGCTCGGCCATGGCGGCGAGCATGGCGTCGCGCTTCTCCTTGTAGAGGCGCTTGATCTCCGTGATGTGTGGGAAGAGGAGGTCGTGGTGGATTGCCTCGTACACGACGTACTGGCCGAAGGTGTTCGAGCAGAGGTCCACCGCCTGCTTGGCCAGCGTCATCTTGTTGAGGAGCTCGGCCGGACCGCAGGTCCAGGCGATGCGGAACCCGGGCGCCAGGATCTTCGAGAAGGTGCCCAGGTACACGACACGGTCCTCGGTGTCCCGTGCCTTGATCGGGAGCACTGTATCGCCTTCAAACCGGAGCAGGCCGTACGGGTCGTCCTCTACGAGGAGCAGGTCATAGCGGCACATCAGCTCGTAGATCTCCTTGCGTCGTTCGCGGGGGATGGTCACGCCCGAGGGGTTCTGGAACGTGGGGACGAGGTAGACGAACTTAGGCAGCTTCTTGTTGCGCGCCATCCACTCCAGCTTGTCCTCGAGCAGGTCGACGCGGATGCCCTGGTCATCGAGCGGGATGCACTCGATGTTGGCCTGCTGAGCCAGGATAGTGGACATGAGGCCGATGTAGGTGGGCGCTGCGGTGAGCACGGTGTCGCCCGGATCGAGTAGCACCTTGCTCAGGAGGTAGAGCGCCTCCTGCGAGCCGGTAGTGACGGCCATATTGTGGATGCCCGTGGTCACGTCGAAGTTCTGCTGCATCCCGTGAACCAGGGCGAGCCGCAGCTTGTTGTGACCCTCAGTGGTGCCGTACTGGAGCGCCTCCCGGGCGTGGCGGTCCATGACGTGGTCGACCATCTTGTGGATGTTGTCCATGGGGAAAGCGTCCGGATTGGGCAGTCCCCCGGCGAAGGATATGATCCCCTGACGCTGGGTGAGCTTGAGGAGCTCCCGGATCTCGGATCCCTTCATCATCCGTGCGGAACGCGAGAAGAGGCTTTCAAGGGTCTGCATTGTATCTCCCGGACGCCGCCAGCAATCAAGTCCTTTTATATCCACCATATAAAGCGGCGCGTGCTGTGACAGCGCACGCGTGGTCATATGGTGCACGGTTCGTCCGGGCCCCACGCGGGGGAGGACGACGTACGAGACAGGACGGTCCGGGCCCACAGTACACGATATGGCCGTCGTGGGCTAAGTGCCTTCGTTACGACCGCCAGTAGTATTAGGCGGTACCGTCGCCGAACCGTAAAAGCTCCTTGCCCGAGCCCGTCAGGGCGTCCGGGGGCACCATGTTGCGCCCGTCGACGATGACCTTGGCCCACGCCTCGCGGTAGGGGAACGTGAAGAACTGGGTGTGCTCCGTGGCTACCAGGAGAGCGTCCGCTTTCAGCGCCTCGCCCACACCCACCGGCCTGCCGTGCTCGGCGACCACTGCCTCAGGCACCCAAGGATCGTGGATGTGCACCCTGGCACCGCGCTTGTTGAGCATGTCCGCGATGATGAGGGCGCCGCTCTCGCGCGTGTCGTCGGTGTTCCCCTTGAACGCCAGCCCCAGCATGCACACGGTGGTGCCCGCAAGCCCCTTGCCCGTCTTTTTTAGGCCCTGCTCCAGCAGGTCGACCAAGTGGCCGGGGACCCACTCGTTGAGCTTGCGGCCCGCCATGATGGTGTTCTTGGTCTCGAGGTCCTTGATGGGCTCGGCCACGTAGTAAGTGTCCTCGGGGAGGCAGTGCCCGCCGACCATTCCGGGCTGGAAGATGCGGGTCTTTAGGTTGGTGTTGGCCGCCGCGATGACCTGGTACACGCTCAGTCCCTTCTTCTCGCAATACACGGCGAACGCGTTGGCGATGGAGATGTTGCAGTCGCGGTAGGCGTTCTCGAAGATCTTGCTCGCTTCGGTGATCCGCGGGTCGTCGAAGAGGTACACCGGCGAACCCAGGCTGTCGAACAGGGCCTTGGCGACCTTCCCAGCCTCCGGATCGCGGGTACCGGCGGTGCGTGGGATGTCCTGGAACTCCTTGAGCGCACGGCCCTCGGCGATACGCTCCTGCATATGCACCATGCCGAACTCGTGGTCGGTGAGGGAGTGGACGATGGCCTCGGCCTCGTCGGTAGCACCCACGGGGACGGTCGACTTGTTGATGATGATGTGGCCACTCTCGTCGAGCGATCCGCCGATGGCGCGGGCCACGGCGAGCACAGGCTCGTAGGAGTCGGCGAAGGTGGGGACCGAGATGATGTGGACCTTCGACTCACGTACGGCCCCCTCAGCGTCCAGGGTGGCGCGGTATTTACCTGCGGCGAGCGCCTCCTTCAGGTAGTCGTCCACGGTAGCAAGCTCGGGCAGCTCCACGGTCTCCTGGGTGAGGACGGGGATGCCGTCGGTGATGCGGTAGGTGCGCAGGCAGGTCGGACAGAACACCACGCCCCCGTACACGAAGAGCTCGATGCCGTCGATGACGCACTTGTGCTCCGACCGCTCGGCGCCCTGCTCGAGGAGAGAGTTGGGATCCTTCTCGTCCACGGGCGACTCACCTCGGTTGAGGCGGTCCACCTTGGAGGCGTCGATATCGACACCGATGACCCGCACGCCCCGCTTCGCCAGCAGCGCCGCCAGTGGAATGCCCACATAGCCCTGGCCGTGGATGGAGACAGCGTAGGTGCCGTCGAGGATACCTTTGATGAGCGCGTCCGTATCGATCGTCATGTAGCGCGGGCAGCGCATTCATACTTTTAAGCCCTACGGGGTGGCGCGCCGCTGTCGTCGGGACGCACGCTGCTCCTCGCGCCGCAGCTCGCGCTGTCGCTCCTCCAGCCCTTTCATCTCCTCAGCCTGGCGCCGGACCACGGCGTCCCGGACCTCACGGAGGTTGCCGCCCTGTACCGGATAGGTGCCGCCGGACGAGAACGTGAGGGTGCCGTCGAGCGACCACCGCAGCATGTGCGGCTTGATGGTCACCCGGGTCCCGATCTCCTCCATGGAATGATTGAGACCCTCATGCGTTATGTACGGACGGGGGGCGGCGTGCCGCTATTTTTTTAGTCAAGTACCCCCCATTAAAATGGGGGGCTTGCAGCTAGACAGAGGTCCCGCATGATGCGAGACCAAGCCTGCCGCGATGGGCACCTTGACAGTAGCCCGTGCAGCGATATTGATCGCAGCGATGTGGTCTGCGGAGCCAGCGAACCCGCAGGTCACGCACTGGAACCAAGCGCGGAACGGTCTGTTCTCCCTGCACACGCAACCGCAGATGGGACACTCCTGCGATGTGTACTCGGGTTTGACCGCTTCGACGGGGACGCCCGCGAGCTTGGCCTTGTACTCGATGAAGAAGCGGAGCTGGAAGAACGACCAGCTCATGTGGCGGCGACGCTGCGCCTTGCGAACCGTTGTCCTGCCGCGAATGCCTCCGAGGTCTTCGAGGGCGATGGCACGGCGAGTGTCCTTGGCTTTCGCCACCAGACGCTTCGAGATGATATGATTAGTATTGCGACGGAAACGATTCTCCCTGCCGGAGAGCTTCCTGAGATGCCGCTTGGCACTCTTGGTCCCTTTCCGCTGGAGGGATGCTTTGAACCTGTCCGTCTTGACGCGGACGGTATCGACATCCCTCCCGCTGTACGAGTCACCGTCGCTGTCGACGGCGAGGTTGTTGAGCCCGAGGTCCACGCCGAGCGCACCGACGGCATCGAACTCGTCGGCCTCGGGCGCGTCCACCACAACAGCGAGATAGAACTTGCCCTTACGATAGATGAGGTCCACCTGACCACGGATGTGGTTCTTCAGCCTCCCCTCCTGGTACTCACCGATGCGGATGGGGATTATCTCCCGCCCTCCGAGCGTCAGGAGGGACACCTTGTCAAGCCCCTTCCACGACATGATGCGTTGGTCGTAGACCATCGCCCCCATCATTTTGAAGTGGGATCTCTTGCTCTTGTCCCGCTTGTAGACCTCACAGACCTTCGAGATGGCGCGGACGGCCATCTGAGAGGACAGGCTGAACCTTTCTCTGACCTCATGATAGATCTCATGTTGGAGCCGGATCTTGTAGGCTGTGTGGAGTTTGAACGCGACACCTGCGATGAAGTTGCACGCTTCGTTGAACCGCTCCATCGTGCCGAGGAGCTTGTCGTGCTGCTCGATCGTGGTGTCGAGCTTGACGACGAGCGTTTGCTCCATGATCTTATGTTATGCTTTTCTGGTCGTTTATCGCTTTGGGGGGCAGCGTGCCGGTACTCATTACAGGGATGCTTCCCAGCGAAGTCATTGAACCTTTTTGATCTCCAATTCATCCCCCCAATAAATTGGGGAGCCTCCTTGGAGAGAGGATTGTGAACCACCCTCTCCAAGGAGAGGACTTCCCGCTTCGACGCCGTTCCCGGCTCCACGGGCGCTGCGGACAGTCCCTGCCCTGATCGACCGCGGAGGCCCGTCAGGCCCACGGTCATTGATACTAATAGGTCCCGCTCCTTTATCAAGTTCTGTGACTACTGAGAGTAGTCCTTGTTGTTTATAACCTGTATGAGGTATGATCGTCGCTCCAAAGCTCTTCGCCGGTTAGCTTCATAAATAATCAGCGAACGAGGATACTCCGTGGACATCTGTGCCTCCACGGTGAGCGCTCCACTCGAGCGTCCCCGGATCCAGCTCCGCTACGGCCGGGATACCGACATCGAGTTCATTAGCTGGCTGTGGAAACGCATCGCCGAGCTGCCCGTCCACGCCGAGACCACGCGCACCGACCTGGACGCGCTCGCCACCTTCAAGCGCCACCTCCGCGGCCACATGAACGTTGACTGCCGCAACGTCATCGTGGCCGACTACGACGGAAAGCATGTCGGGTACGTCTTCGGGTACCTCATCGCCAACGATCCCGTGCGGCGCGGGACGGTGGCGCACGTGGACTCGCTCTACGTCGAGCCCACCCTCCGCGGGAGGGGCATCGGGTCGGCCCTGGTGCGCGCGTTCATCGGCGATGCCCAGGCCCGGGGCGCCACCGAGGTCACTATCAACGTGATCAAGGACAACCCCGCCGTCCAGTTCTACCGCAAGCTCGGCCTCCTGCCCTGGCAATACACCCTGCGGGCACAGCTGTAAGCGCGGTCTCCGCGGCGTCATGTATTAATCATTTCACGGTCATGTGCGGACCATCGAGGTGGACACCAATGGTCGGTCACAAGTACGATAAGAGAACGCTCGCAGGCCCGCTTTCCGCGCTCTTGCTCTGCGCGTTGCTTGCTCTCTGCACGGACCCGTCCGTGAAGACCGTACCCGAGGAGGGACGACCGACAGTGTATGCCGAGCCCGCCATGCCATCGGAAGAGGCGCCAGCGGCCGACCTCGAGCTGACGAGCACGGCGTTCGCCCAGGGTGACGGGGTTCCGGCCAAGTACTCGTGCGACGGCGAGGACATCTCCCCGCCGCTATCGTGGTCCGATCCGCCCGACGGGACGAAGGGCTTCGCGCTCATCTGCGACGATCCCGACGCGCCGGTGGGCATCTGGGTCCACTGGGTGCTCTCCGACATCCCGGTGGAGGCGCGCTCGCTCCCCGAGGCGGTGGCGGCCGACGCGCAGCTACCTGACGGCAGCAGGAACGGGAAGAACGGCTGGGACAAGCTCGGTTACGGCGGCCCGTGCCCGCCCAGCGGCACCCACCGGTACTTCTTCAAGCTGTACGCCCTGGACACCACCCTCGGCCTCCCCGCAAGCGCCGGCAGGGCGGAGGTGGAGGCGGCCATGGAGGGCCACGTGCTCGCCCAGGCGGAGCTGATGGGGACGTACACGCGATGAGAGAGACCGGAGTGACTCTTGTGGACGCGAAGCGGCTCTGTTTCATCGTAGCCATCATCATCACCATCCTCATCCTTCCCGGCTGCCTCGGGCCCGACAAGACCGTGGAGGCGGCCCGCGGGACGCCCACCACGGACGATATCGCGACATCACCGAGAGTGATGACGTCTCTTCCGGCGACGCCGACCGGAGTGCCGACACCCAGCGCACCGCCGACGGTCGCTACGTCGACCCCCTCGCCCGCCCCGAGACCTGATGATGAGGGGCCCACCACGGCGGACATCACCACCTTCCACTACCAGCTTCAGGGCGCGACCCTCACGAGCCTGAAGGCGCTCGACGTCGATGTCCTCGTCATCGATGTGGACGATGCGAACCTCTCAGATACCGAGGTCTCCGAGCTGAAGGAGGACGGCACGGTCGTCCTCTCCTATCTCAGTATCGGCGAGGCCGAGGAGTATCGAGGATACTGGAAGGAGGGGTGGCGTGTGGGCGATCCGTCCTTCATCGATGCGGAGAACCCGGAGTGGAAGGGGAACTTCAAGGTGCGGTACTGGGACGAGGGATGGCAGGCCATCATACTCGAGCGTATCCGTAAGATCTCCGGGAAGGGGTACGATGGCGTCTATCTCGACATCATCGATGCCTACTGGTACTACGAGAGCAGGGGCAGGGAGACCGCTGCCGGTGAGATGGTCGAGCTCGTGCAAAGGATCAAGTCGGAGGGGACAGCGCTCGACCTGGGCTTTGTGGTCGTCGCCCAGAACGCCCCGGAGCTCTACGAGCACGCGGAGTACCGGGAGGCCATCGACGGGTTCGGGAAGGAGGACACGTGGTACAACGACGACGATGTGCAGGACGCGGAGGAAACTACATTCGTCCTCCCACACCTGGAGCGCGCCATTGTTGATGGGAAGTTCGTGCTCAGTATCGACTACCCGACGGAACCACAGAAGGTCTGTGATTTCTACACGAGATGTCGGGAGCACCGGTTCGCGTGCACGGTGTCAGGAAGGGGGCTGGACCAGCCACGCCCGGTACCCTGTGAGGGATGATGTATGGGCGATACTACATCCAAGTGTGCCTGTGCGAGATACGATTCAACCCTCGGATATCGTCTTTACCAAATCTGACATGGATATTATCCCGACGATCCTGAGCTGCCCCTTGAGATGGCTAGGGTGGGCAACGATCAACCTCTGCACTCTTTCTTCCATCATTTTCTTGGCCGCTCTAAGCAAGGTCGATGCGGGTTTTATCGTAACGAGATTGCGTGTCATTACATCCTCTGCGGTCAGGTCGTTGAAATTGGGCTTTGTCATGGAGCCCACAATGTCCCTCGTGGTGATCACGCCCCACGGATTGCCGCTCTCATCCCGGATTAGGACTGCACTTATCTTGTGTTTGATCAATATCGCCGATATCTCTTTGAGAGTTGATTTGAGTCTCGCTGATAGAATCTCCTTGGACATTACATCCTTTACCTGTTTGTCGAACATTTGAATCCCCAGGACCCTACTTGAAGTCTGATTTTTTTAAGTATAAGCCTGGAAGCCCGACCTGAAATACGGTTGGAGGACTGAAAAAGAATAAAGGATACTGAGAGGAATCCGAAGAAGACGTATGAAAATCAAGCATATTCGCATAACTTGTAAACGGATCCCTGAATTTTCCATAAAAGAATGAAGCTCGCCCTTCTTTCGATCATCGTGAAGATCGGAATGAGAACACACTGATGACCTGTGGATCGATTTGACTTCATTGCTCCTCGACAATTCCATGAACGCAATTGCCC
>MPMB02181952.1_pt1 | contig 13535 bp, 18 predicted proteins | sample 1617371 | NCBI WGS metagenome assembly MPMB02 (sample SAMN05944808, study PRJNA350692) | marine metagenome | biome: marine; feature: ODZ; material: water; isolation source: 300 m water sample filtered on 0.2 um supor filter | place: Pacific Ocean | collected 2012-04-08 | depth 300m m
GGTATTGATATGGCACTTGATAAGAAAAAAATTGTGCAAGAAGTTCTTGAGGAAAAAAGGAAGAAACTAAGAAGTAAAGGAGATGGCACAACATTTGAACAGATGGGTATTGAGATGGCCGATAACATCTTACTTAAATTTGAATTGATGAAGATTCAAGATAAGGTAGCTGAACTTCAAGAAATACATACGGCTACTATAATGAAGTTGGTGGAATTAGAAATGCTTAAAAATGCAACCCAACTGACAGCAGAAACAACTGAAAACCTTGAAGAAAAAGAAAATGCGGAAAATCTGCTAAAAGTTTTAGACAAAGCAATTCCAAGTTTTGATAAACTTGGAGTCGAAATCGCAGAGGAAATGGGGAATCTCCTGAAGGAGGCAGAAGCCCTAGTCTCACAGCACAAAAGTAAAAATAGATAGATTCTAATATCATTCATTCAACTCCTACTATGTTTGTTATGAAAACAAACTTATTTCAAACAACTAAACTGTATTTTTAACCATTTTCTCACTACTTAACAACGCACAACTCTCAAATATATAGGTTTCCAAGCGGTTCCAATTCTTTAGTGCTATGTCCACAGCTATTGACATATTATCTAATGTATGTTATTCTTATGGTGAAAGTTCATTAATAAATTTTGTTTCATTTAAACTTTTTTGAAAGGAGTATAAAATGAAAATGATAGGATACAGTTTCCGAGAGCTTTACAAAGTCCTTCAGATTCGGTTGCTAATGAATGAAGAGCGAAAGAGGGCAGCGGAAGAATTAGAAGAAGAGGAAAAACATTATTGTTTGGGAGAAAAGCTTCGTTTGTTGCTACACTATAGATGATATGTTCATCTATATTTTTCCTCAAACTTCCGTTTCTATATTTCATTTCATCTTTTTAAGGAGAAAAAAATGAAACATTGGAAGGTGTGTGGTCTCACTTCAAACATCACACACCGACAAAAGTCTCCCCTCTACTCTCCACTCGGTGAGCACGGAGAGTGGGGATGGACACTTTTATTTTATATGGTAGTTTTATTTTGAAGGAGGATGTCATGTTAAAAGTGGTAGAATTATTTGATTCAAGAGAACATTTGAATTTGGGAATAACTGTAATTATGGGCCACAATGTAGGTGATTATTGCATCCGTATTAATGACGATAATAATGGAGGAAAGACTCTTTACGCAAGAGTTGAGATGGAAGACCTTATTCGAGCTCTTTTTGAAACCGCTGAAGAAGACGAGGATTTATCTGAAATAATTGAAACTGTAAGAAAAGCTCTAAAAACTGCGAAAGATAAAAAAAGGCGGATAAATTTTACAACAAAAGGTAAAGTTTTATCTGCCTTTTGTTGTTTTTATATTGTACTATAGTTAATTTTTTAACCACATCCACAATATCCACAATTAAACTCTTACACTCCAGCATCTTTGTTGTTAAAATATAAACATATGACACCCATAGAAATAATTGCGTTGGTAGTCGCAATAGTTACTATCATTAAAATATTAGTCGTCCTGAAGGATCCTTCAATTTGGATGCGCAAGATATCACTTCCTGTGTTGAAATCAGGTACTGCTGGAATGGTTGTATCTTTGGTTTTGGCAGCATTGGTTCTTAGGTATTTATTAGAGTCATTAACCATTGTAGAAATTTATGCGGTTACAGCCTTTGTCGCGCTTTTAATTATGACCGGCTTTATGGCATATCCTAAAAAGCTGGCAACGCTTATGGAGCAGTTCGGGAAAGACAAACACCTTATAGGAAAGTCTTGGCTTCAGATATTGATTTGGCTTGCTTTGTCCATCTGGGTACTAAAAGAACTGTTTTTCTAAACAGCTAAACCGATTTAACTATTAGGTTAGGAAATTTATAAATCACTTAAAATTGGGATTTAATTGGGCTAGTACCAACTGAATTTAAAATATTATGAAAGGATACAATACAAACATAGAAAAAGTGACAAAAGAAAATACTGATTTTCGTCGTGTACTATATACATCTAAAAACAGCCAACTCGTGCTGATGAGTATAAAGCCAGGAGAGGAGATAGGGATGGAAGTCCACGGTCTTGACCAGTTCCTACGTTTTGAACAAGGTGAAGGGAAAGCTGTACTTGATGGTGTGGAGAGTTCTGTAGAGGACGGCTCTGCTGTAGTGGTGCCTGCAGGTACACAGCATAATTTTATAAACACAGGGGATGTAGACCTAAAACTCTATACTATTTACTCACCGCCGAACCACAAAGACGGCGTAATACACAAAACAAAAGAGGAAGCAGAGGCAGACGACGAGCATTTTGACGGCGTGACAACGGAATAGGTTAATGCTTTAATTTAATAAAGGTTTTAGTTCTTTATTTTAAATAAAGGAGGTGTTCAATGAGTGATATCAAACTGAATCTGAGGAAGATTCCAGTTAGAACAAGCAAGGGCAAGTTGCTTACTATAGCAGAAAATTTCATAAAGTTTTTTGAAGATACAGACAAAAGTACAATCATTTTGGAAGGTTTACGCGATTATTTAAAACTATGGACAAAGCAGGATAACTCCTACATTATTCCTTTTCTTGAGAAACATAAAGTTATAGAAGTAACAGGACATGAAGTACGTAGAGGTAGATCAAAAGGTATGAGAAAGGATGCTATCCTTGATAAGAAAAAATGTCTAGAATTCCAAAAATTTGTAGAAAAACACTCTGATGATTTTATACAAATTGGTGAAAAAATTATCTGGGGAAAGGGTAAATATGCAAGAAGAAGCAGATTGTCCTAATGCAATCTGCTTTTTTATACTTGACATTTTAGGTGTAATCGTATATAATAGCCGTAGCAGAAAGTCGAGAACTGCGTGGATTATAAGAACAGTAAATACACGATTAGAATTATGGCAACAGAGAAAGATCAGGCATTCCTTGAATTTGTAGTAAAGGAGTTGGTTGATAACCCAAAAGACGTAAAAGTCGTTAGAGCTGTAGATGAGATGGGAGTACTTCTTACTCTTGATATCAGTGCAGAAGATATGGGGAAAATCATTGGCCGACAGGGAAACACAGCCAAGGCTATTCGTACACTTCTTAGAGTCGTTGGAATGAAAAACAACGCTCGCGTTAATCTAAAGATTAACGAACCAGAAGGAGGCAAAGGTCCTGCTTCAAGAAGTGTTGACGAGGCGATGGAAGACCTAAAGGTCTAAATTATTTTAAAATAGACAAAATAGAAAATCCGTAGTACTTTTGTACTACGGATTTTCTATTAAATACTATGAATTTTCATATAATCACATTATTGCCATATGCTTTTGACTCATATATAAATGAGTCTATTGTCGCGCGTGCAGTTAAAGAGAGAAAAATAAAAATCAAATTTTATAATCCTCGCGACTTTACTAAAGACCCCGAAAGAAAATCAAAGATTTTTCACGGGGCAGGCAAACATAATAGACGAGTTGATAAGAGTCCTTATGGAGGAGGTCCCGGAATGGTTATTGAAGCATTACCAGTGCTTAAAGCAGTGGAGAAAGCAGTTGGCAAGAAGAAAAAGGTGAAAATAATTTTTCTCGCTCCAAACGGCAAGCAGTTTGATAATACTTATGCCAAAAAACTCTCAAAAACATACAAAGACATCGTGATAATCGCAGGGCGATATGAAGGAGTGGACGCGCGAGTAAGAAAAATATTAAAAGCTGAAGTTGTGACGGTTGGTCCGTATGTGCTCACAGGAGGAGAACTTCCTGCGATGATTATCTTAGATGCTGTGGCACGGCAGATAAAAGGAGTACTTGGCAACAAGGACTCAATAGAAGAGGGAAGGACTGCAAGCAAAGACGTCTACACACGCCCAGAAGTTCTTGAGTACAAAGATAAAAAACACCGAGTACCAAAAGTTTTACTTTCAGGACATCACGAAAAAATAAATAAGTGGCGAGAGAAAAAATAAAGTCTACTACATATCATCAAATAGAATATCAATAGCAAGTGCGGCGGTCCATGAGAAGTCTTTCGCGCCTTCTCCTTTGCCCGTAGTAGGGGAATAGTATTCGTGGAAACCTTCTTTTTCCATGAGCTCAAGAAGGTGTCTCTTTACATGATCTGCTTCATCTTTCATTTCGTACTCTTTAAAGCCTTTCCACATAAACCAATTTACATTTATCCAAATAGGTCCGCGCCAATAATGGTCGTCATCAAAAGTTGATTCACTTACTGCATTTGAAGGAACAAGCTCTATCTTGCAAGAGGTATCTCCGCAAAAATCACCGCTCTTTATATGTTCATAAACATCATCAACTTGCTCTTTTGAAAGTATACCGGTTGCAAAAGGCATCAAAGCACCTGCGGTTTTTACTTTTATATAATCATTCTTATTGAGGTCAAAATCATAAAACAATTTTTCATCTGCATTCCAGAGCTTACTGTTTAAGTTTTCTTCAAATACCTTAAGCCATCCGTCAATCTCACTTGTGTTCTTGCCTGCGGTTTCAGCCATCATCTTAAGGCGTTTGTCTGCGAGATAGAGAATAGAAGAAGTTACCTTGTCCTTTACTCTAAAAGGATGGTCTCTGTAGATAAGTTCATCGTCATAATTCTTTTTCTTCAGTTCAAGTGCGAGATAAACATATCTGTCATAACTCTCATCAGTCGGTCTGTTTTCTTCTTCCACGTATCTTGTGTCCACTCTTTCGTATTTGGGGAGGTCTTTGGGTGTTATAACTTTCATTGCAGAGTCCCAACGAGGAGAGTTATCAAAGCCGGATTCCCATGGATGATAAATGGTAACAAGTCCCCAATTTTCAGGGTCTCTGTGTTCGTGGAAATATTTATGAAGCTTGTAGAGCTTAGGGTAGAATTCGTCCAAAAACGCTTGCGCTCCTTCTTCTCCATCTTCTTTGAGTCGTTTATATATATGCCACACAGCCATAGCGACGATAGGAGGTTGAGAGATGCCCGATGTGCCGACATCTCGTGGGGATTTGTCGGTTACATTTTTAGAATCCCAGAAGTCTTCGTTAGGGAAATAATGTTCCACTTCACGCTGGAAGATGATGTGTGGAAGAAAGCCATTGCTCCATTGGCCGTTGAAGAGTGAGCGGAGCTCTATGATAGCTTTCGGTACATCATAGTGTGAGTAGCCATAAGCCGCGAAGCTGGAGTCCAAACTCCACTGAAGCGGGTAGATGCCCTCTGCAGGGCGAGTATAACCCTCACCGTCTTCAAGCTCTATCCAGTTTTTCTCAAGTATTTTCTTGGCGTTTTCAAATATTTGTTTTTCCGAGTCATTTAATTTATCTCCATTCATAAAAGTAAGTATATCTCATATTTGCTCCGAATTCCAAGAAAAGCTATAATTGAGATTATGTTAAAAAACTTTCTAATGAAAAAAATGCTCAAGTCCCAGCTCAAAGACGTGCCGGAGGCGGAGCAGGAGCGTCTACTCTCAATGATTGAGAAGAATCCCGAGCTCTTCCAGACAATTGCCAAGGAAGCACAGGCGAAAATGAAGGAGGGGAAAGATCAAATGACAGCGATGATGGAAGTTATGCAAAACCATCAAGAAGAACTCAAAAAGATAATGTAATATGGATATTCATTCGATTCTCATAACAGCACATCTTGTAGGAGTAGCCCTCGGTGTAGGCGGTGCGACATTTGTCGGCATTCTTTATATGAAAGCAATGAAAGACGGCAAGATTGACCCGATGGAAGGGGAATGGCTTTCAGTTGTCTTTACAGTACTTAGGATAGGGCTCGTTATTTTGGTCATATCTGGCTTTGGATTTTTCTTAGAATATAGATTTACAGGACAGGAGGAACGGCTTCTTGACCCACGCCTTTGGGCAAAGATGACGATTATATTAGTTCTTGTATTTAATGCGCTTTTGATACAAATGAGAAAGGTTCCGATGTGGCTTGGCGAATCGCTTTCAATAACTTCGTGGTACGGGGCACTTGTGCTTGGAATAATGCAAAGTGCTGTGTACTCATACACTACATTTTTGATTTACTATATCGTCGCAGTATTCATTGTTGTAGGTATCCTCAAGATTATTAAAAGGTTATACTTAGGAAAACAAACAGCATGACACAAACACTTTCAATATTATTATCTATACATGTTCTCATTGGCGTGATTGGCGTCATGGCTTCTTATATGACAGTAATATGGTTGTTTAAGAAAAACATTCCTATTTGCTCACTTAAAGTATCCTCACTCATTGCTTTTATTGCATACATTATAACTTGGATTACAGGAGGATATTATTATGTTGTATATTATGGGAGCAATGTTAAGCCGATTATTAAGGAAGGTCCGACTCCATGGGTACATTCTGTAATAATGGAAGCAAAAGAGCATATATTCCTTTTTCTGCCAGCTTTATCATTTGTAGTTTTACTTACATTATGGCTGAAAGGGGACAGACTTAAAGAAAATAAAAGACTATGCAATACGCTCGCACTTGTCGCTTTAATAACTTTCATAATAGCCATATCAATGGCATTGGGCGGAATAGTAATATCAGGGGCTGCCAGATAAAATATGGATAATAAAAGAAACAAAATTATAAGTTCATTTGGAATTGCGGCAGTAGTTGCAATTGCATTTATCGTGTTTGCGACAATATTCGGCGAACTTTACGGCCCTTTCAAAGACTGGCTCAAAGAAACATTTAATCATCACTGGATAGGGAAAGGCGTAATAGCAATTGTGATTTTTTACCTCCTTGGTTTTCTTGGGATTTGCAAAATGTCTGATAGTGAAAAAGCGATGACGCGAATGCTTAATATTGTATTTTGGATTGCGCTTTTAGGAGCGCTTTCAATTACAGGGTTTTATTTATACGAATATTTAATTCATGTATAAGAAAAAAGTTTTAATATTACTCGGTCATCCTGACTGTGACACACTCTCCGGACATTTGGCTGACTCATATGAGAGGGGCGCACGCGATGGAGGCCATGAAGTTCGCAGAATCAACATCTGCGATTTGGAATTTGATCCGATTCTGCATAAGGGATACAAAGAAATACAAGAGCTTGAGCCAGATTTGATAAAAGTACAGGAGAATTTCAAATGGGCAGAACACGTGGTAATAGTTTATCCAAATTGGTGGTGCACGATGCCAGCGCTTTTGAAAGGGCTCTTTGATAGGATGTTTTTGCCTGGCTTTGCATTCAGGTTTTCAAAAGAAGATTCCGCCAAGTGGGAAAAGCTTCTTACAGGAAGAAGTGCACGGGTAATTATTGCGGCAGGAATGAATCCTATAAAAATCCGTTTTAATTTTGGCGACTTTACCAATGAGATTTCACGCGGCATTTTAGGATTTGCAGGGTTTAATCCAGTTGAGGTTACTACTTTTGGCCCGTCAGAGCGGGCAACGGACGCGAATAAGAAATCTTGGCACAAGAAGGTCTATAATTTTGGCAAGAAAGCAATATAAATCATGGCACTATCTATAGGCATTGTTGGTCTGCCAAATGTAGGCAAATCAACGCTTTTTAATGCCTTAACAGCAAAATCAGTTCCTGCAGAGAACTTTCCATTCTGCACTATTGACCCGTCTGTGGGCGTCGTTGCCGTGCCAGATGAACGGCTAAACCACTTGAGCTCTTTGTCAGAGTCGGAGAAGACGATTCCAGCGGCGGTTTCTTTCGTTGATATTGCTGGACTTGTGAAGGGAGCGTCAGCAGGTGAGGGACTTGGCAACAAATTTCTCTCAAACATTCGTGAGGTAGATGCGATAGCCGAAGTCGTGCGGATGTTTGACGACTCAGACATAGCGCATGTGAGTGGGACAGTTGACCCAATGGACGACATAGAAGTAATCAATTTAGAACTCATAATGGCAGACCTGCAAACTGTTACAAAAAGATTATCAAATATAGAAAAAGAGATAAGAAGCGGGGATAAGGATGCGGTCTTGGAGCAAGAAGTACTAAAGAAAATAGAACAAGTTCTCACTACAGGTAAACTTGCAAATTCTTTGGAGCTTAACGAGCAGGAAGCGGGAGCAATAAAGCAATTAAATCTTCTAACGATGAAACCAATACTTTATGTGCTTAATAAAAAATCGGAAGGACTAAATATTGATGATGACCGCTACCAGAGACTTATGGACTTTTTGCAAAGTTCGGGCGTAAAGTGGGTTGAGGTGGATGCAAATGTTGAAAACGAAGTTAAAGATGTAAGTGAAGACGACAAACAAGAATTCAGAAGAGAGTTCGGCGTACTTGAAAGCGGGATTGATAGTTTGATACGCAAAGGATACGAGCTTTTGGATTTGATAACATTCTTCACAACAGGCGTGGATGAAACTCGCGCATGGACGATAAGAAATGGATGGGCGGTGCCACAGGCAGGTACTGCAATCCACAATGACTTTAAAGATAAATTCATCCGTGCGGAAGTTATCTCTTATGAAAAACTTACTGAAGCTGGCTCTTACACAACCGCGCGAGAGAAAGGATGGACTCGCACAGAAGGAAAAGAATATATCGTCAGAGACGGAGATGTGATAGAGTTTAAGATATAGTTGATAATATGGAAAATACAAGAGTAAAAATGACGCCGAAGGATTTCTTTCTTTATTTTGCCGCTATGGTGGCGCTTTATGTGAGCGCATTTTCGCTTCTCGCGCTTTTATTTGAATATATAAATGTCCTGTTTCCAGACGAGCTCCAAGTTTTCAGTGGACAATTTTCCTCAGCTATTCGTTTCTCAATAGCATCACTCATCATAATATTCCCGACATATCTTATTCTCACAAAAATACTCAATAAAGATTTGCGCCAAAATCCGGAGAAGAAAAACATCTGGATCCGCAAATGGCTTATTTATCTGACGCTGTTTATAGCAGGGGTTACCATTATTATTGATCTTGTGCGACTTGTTAATGAATTTCTTGGCGGGGAGATTACAATACAATTTGGGCTTAAAGTTCTTGCAGTACTTGTTGTAACAGGTGCGGTGTTTGGGTATTATCTCTATGATTTGAGGGGTAAGTGGGAGGCAGATGCAAAAAGAGCGAAAACTATAGGTCGGATTACAGCTCTCGTTGTTCTTATAGCGGTTGTCTCGGGCTTCTTTATTATAGGATCTCCGGCTAGTCAGAGATTGGTACGATTTGACCAAGACAAAGTAAATGACTTGCAAAATATTCAATGGCAAGTTGTGAATTTCTGGCAGAATAAAGAGAGACTGCCGGAGATACTTTCAGAGCTTGAAGACCCTATTGAAGGATTTGTTGTGCCAATTGACGCACAGAACAAAGAACAATACGGATACAAAGTAGTTTCCAATCTGACTTTTGAACTTTGCGCGAACTTTAATAAAGAAAACACTGATCCTTTCCCATCTCTTTATGATTATCCTACAAGAGGAGAATTTGATATTGAAAATGCAAACTGGCAGCACAGTGCAGGAGAAGAATGTTTTGAAAGAACAATAGACCCAGATTTATTTCCACCAATGAAAGATAGATAATGGAAAAATATAATCATAAAAAAATTGAAAAGAAATGGCAGGAAAAATGGGATAAAGATAAGCCGCACAAAGCAGAAGACTTTTCCAAAAAAGAAAAGTCTTATCTTTTAATTGAATTTCCATACCCATCGGGCGACGGGCTTCATGTAGGACATCCGCGTCCGTATATTGGCATGGATGTTATTGCGCGCAAAAGAAGGGCTGAAGGCAAAAACGTGCTGTATCCGATAGGGTGGGATGCATTTGGACTACCAACAGAGAATTTTGCGCTTAAAACAGGTGTCCACCCAAAAGAAGTAACAAAGAAAAACACTGATATATTCAGAAAGCAAATCAAATCACTCGGCATTTCGTTTGACTGGTCGCGAGAAATAAACACAACTGACCCAGAGTATTACAAATGGACGCAGTGGATTTTCTTACAACTTTTCAAAAAAGGTCTCGCTTATAAAGCAAGCGTTGCAGTCAATTGGTGTCTTTCTTGTAAGATTGGTCTTGCAAATGAGGAAGTAGTAGATGGTAAGTGTGAGCGATGCGGGGGCGAGACAGAAAAAAGACAAAAAGAACAATGGATGCTTGCAATAACAAAATATGCAGACAGATTAGATAAGGATTTGGACGACGTTGATTATTCAGAGCCGATAAAAATCCAGCAAAGAAATTGGATAGGTAAATCAGAAGGCGCAGAGATTGATTTTGATATTAAAAATAGTGATAGAAAAATAAAAATATTTACCACGAGAGCAGATACATTGTTTGGTTCTACATATATGGTGCTTGCGCCTGAACATGAACTTGTTCAAGAACTTAAATCACAAATTACGAATTTTAATGAAGCAGAAAAGTATATTAATGATACAAAGAAAAAAACAGAGATTGAAAGAACTGCAGAGGGTAAGGAAAAGACGGGAGTTGAACTAAAAGGAGTGACAGCTATCAATCCTGCTAACAAAGAAGAAATCCCAGTATTCATAGCTGACTATGTAATGGTGGAATATGGTACAGGAGCAATAATGGCAGTTCCTGCGCATGACCAACGTGATTTTGAATTTGCGAAGAAATTTAATCTGCCAATTGTTGAAGCAGATCTTGTCGATATGGATGAAGTTATAGAAAAAGTCAAAGGCAAAAAAACTATTAAATATAAACTTCGTGACTGGGTGTTCTCAAGACAGCGTTACTGGGGTGAACCGATTCCTATAATCCACTGCGACGAGTGCGGGCCTGTGGCAGTGCCAGAAGAGCATCTTCCGGTTGAACTTCCTGATATAAAAGATTACAAGCCGACTGACAGCGGGGAATCACCACTATCAAAAGCAAAGAGTTGGGTAAATGTAAAATGTCCAAAATGTGGAAAGATGGGGAAAAGAGAAACCGATGTGATGCCAAACTGGGCTGGCTCTTCTTGGTATTACTTGCGCTACGCTGACCCTAATAATGATAAAGCTCTCGCTGATGCTAAAAATCTTAAATATTGGACTCCTGTTGATTGGTATAACGGAGGAATGGAACACACAACACTTCACTTACTTTATTCTCGTTTCTGGCACAAGTTTCTTTACGATATAAAAGTAGTGCCGACACCAGAGCCGTATCAGAAAAGGACTTCCCACGGGCTAATACTCGCAGAGGGCGGGGAGAAAATGTCAAAATCAAAGGGAAATGTCGTGAATCCTGATGAAATAGTAGAAACATTTGGTGCCGATACATTGCGAACGTACGAAATGTTTATGGGGCCATTTGACCAAGTAATAGCTTGGAGCACGAACAATATGGTGGGAGTAAGAAGATTCCTTGAAAAAATTTGGAGATTGCAGAGAAAAATCGGAGACGGTTCAGATGTAATTCTTGACGGAACAATTAAAAAAGTTACTGACGATATAGAAGCGATGAAATTCAACACTGCAGTGAGCACGATGATGATTTTGGTAAATGAATTAGAGAAAACAAAAGAAATTTCTAAAAATACTTATGAAAAATTATTAATATTACTCGCACCATTTGCGCCACATATCGCAGAAGAGTTGTGGGATAAAATCGGAAATAGTGATTCTATACTTTCAGAAGTATGGCCTAAATATGATTCTAAAAAAACTATTACAGATAAAGCTGAAATAGCTGTTCAGGTTGACGGCAAAGTAAGAGCCACAATTCCAGTATCTATTGATGATGACGAAGATAGTGTAAAAGAAAAAGCTCTCTCAAATGAAAATGTCAAAAAGTGGACAGATGGTAAAAATATAAATAAAGTACTCTATGTAAAAGGCAAAATCATCAGTATTGTGACAGGTTAATCTCTCTTGCACCCCATTTGCTTTTGTGGTAAAAGTATAGTATAGTCAAATAATCAAGTAATAAAGGCATATGTCTGCAATAATCACATTCAAGCCAAAACAAGTCACAAAACAGCTTCTCGTTGTTCTTCTCCCTCGTGCCAGAGAGGTTGTGACTAATAGACATGGTCTCGGCAAAAGCACTGGAAAGATGACGCTTGAAGCAATAGGAAACCAGTACGGTATTACAAGAGAAAGAGTAAGACAGATTGAAAATGCAGCATTAGGTAGTATTAGGAAATCAGACGCTTTTACAGGTGAAAAACGAGCTCTTAACGAGCTTGCTTCTGCTATTGATTCTCTCGGAGGTATGGTATCAGAAGACGAATTCCTTGAACTTATTTCTAAAGATAAAAATACTCAAAACCACACACTCCTTCTTCTTGTACTTGGTGATGAGTTTAAAAAGAAAAAAGAAGATGATGAATTTAGAAGCCATTGGTATGTGGACGAAGGACTAGAAGATACTGTACATAAAGCACTTAAAAATGTTTACAAGGGTCTTTCACTAGAAGATTTGGTCCCAGAATCAGAACTTATAGATTCATTTTTAGGGGAAGTTAAAGATTTGAATAAAAAATACAAGAACGAAGAGATTGCAAAAAGATGGCTTGCAGTTTCAAAGACACTCGGTAAGAATCCGCTTGGAGAATGGGGTGTTGCAGACTCTTCAAATGTTAAAGTTAAGGGTATGCGGGACTATGCGTACTTGGCAATCAAGAAGCACGGTTCTCCTATGCACTTTACTGAAGTTTCAAAGGCGATTTCTGATTTTTTTGGCAGAAAGGCGCATACTGCGACATGTCACAATGAACTCATTAAAGATCCGAGATTCGTGCTTATTGGAAGAGGGCTCTATGCACTTTCAGAGTGGGGCTACACTAGTGGTGTTGTGCGAGATGTTATCTCTGAAATTTTGAAGAAAAATGGCCCACTTACACGAGAAGATATAATAGACAAAGTACGCAAAGAAAGATACATAAAAGATAATACGATTATAGTGAATTTGCAAAACAGAGATCAATTTAAAGTTAATAAAGCAGGAAAATATTCAGTTGCGTAAACTAAAAAAACACCCCCGATGTAACGTCGGGGGTGTTTTTTCTTATGTTATTTTCGTGTATTATATAAACATATGGCTACTGAAAAAATAGATAAGACGCTGAAAAATTGGGTCGGAGAATACGGTGCCCCAATTCCTGCTTTTCTTGCAAGTGTCGTAATTGTCATTTTATATATGGTTTTGCGGTTGTCACCTGAAACGTTTAAGGAAATATTTTTGGTTATAGGAATCCTTTCTCCTATATGGCTTCCGCTTTTCCTCCTCTATTTCTTTTGGTTTTTTTGGATGATATATATAAAGTCTGATTTTATCAAAAATCAGGAGAATTTTTTACTTGAGATTAAACTTCCAAGGGAGATACAAAAGTCACCACTTGCAATGGAAGCAGTATTTTCTGGTCTTAATCATACATTGGGCGAGTCAACAGAATTCGCTCGTTATTGGTTTGGAAAATTAAGAACATGGTTTTCATTTGAAATAGCTTCAATAGATGGTGAAGTCCGCTTCTTCGTGTGGGGTAGGGATTTTTTCAGAAAAGCACTTGAGGCTCAAATCTATGCTCAATATCCTGAAGTGGAAATAGTTGATGCCGATGATTATACAAGAGCGATAAGACTTGATCTAAAAAAGATTGATGTGTGGGGAGTTGATTTCAAGTTAAAAAAA
>MPMB02078446.1_pt1 | contig 13519 bp, 4 predicted proteins | sample 1617371 | NCBI WGS metagenome assembly MPMB02 (sample SAMN05944808, study PRJNA350692) | marine metagenome | biome: marine; feature: ODZ; material: water; isolation source: 300 m water sample filtered on 0.2 um supor filter | place: Pacific Ocean | collected 2012-04-08 | depth 300m m
CGCCGGTCAAGTTTCACCTCCCACACCGCGCGACCATCCTCGGCGGCGGCGTCCTTGACGAAGTCGATAACTTGATCGCCGCTGAAACCCACGCCCTCTGCCGCTTCCGGCAGCGCCACGCGCATGGTCTTCACACTGGTGTTCTCGATCTGGTACTCCAGCACGCCGCGATACTTGACCGTGCCCTGCCGGATGGAGGCGTCCTGCAGGAACACCGCCTGGATCCACGGATCCACCCGCTCGACGTCGAACGACAGCGTCCAGTCGCCCTGCAACAGGCGGAACGCCAGCACGCCCCGGTCGCGGATGCCGGCCTGCTTGGGATCGAGTTGCGACACGCCCTCGCGATTCTTCATGTACACGCGGATGCCCTGCTCGGGGATGATGAACAACTGGCCGCTCTCCTTGGTCGCCTCGCGGATCGCCACGCGCGGCACCTGCCAGCTCTCGGTCTTCTCGAGTCCGGCCCCGGCGAGGTTGACCTGGAACTGTGCGTTGCCCTCGGTCTTGCCCTTGAGATGCAGCGTCACAATCGTGTCGTCGCCATCCTTGATGTCCGTCCAGTGGCTCAGCGCGTTGCCGGTGATCGACTCAATTTCAAGCCCAATCGGCAAGGCAAAGCTCAACTTGAATACACCGGCGCGGGTGATCCGGGTGGCGAGATTCACCAGCAGCACGCTCCGGTCCTCCCCGAGTGACAGCCGCTGGTTGCTCGTCACGCGGATATCCGGTTGAACTGCCGAGGCATTGAGCGTCAGGCCTGCAGCGCGGCCTGAGTACCGGTAGGCACGGCGCACGGTCAGCCCGGCAAACTCGCCCTGCACCGACTGGGCCATCGCCGCCGGGAAATCCTCGAGGTTGATCGGCGCGAGGCCGTCCACCGAGGCGCTGTCCAGTTGCACCTCGGAGCTGGTGGCCAGGCCTGCGAGACCCAGTTCGCCCGCCGCGCCATTCACGCCGAGCAGGCCAAGCGTCTTTTCGTACGGGAACGCACCGGCCGACTGCTGCGAACGCACCCGAAGATCGAACGACGCCTTTTGCGGCGCGGCAAACTGGATTTGCAGTGTCCCAGCCTCAGGGTCGAACCGCCAAGAGGCAACGAGCTTCGAGGTGACGTCCGTCACCGTGATGCCGTCCGGCACGACGATGGACAACTCGCTCAACTGCCCCTGGGCCAGGCGCACCTTGAGGTCGTGCACGCCCGCGACGATCCCGGCGGTCGGGATGAAGAGCTGCTGGAACTCCGCGTAGAAGACCGGCTTCTCGATGCTCTCATCGCGTGCCTTGGGCTTCCAGTTGACGCGCGCACCCGGCTTGGGCGGCAACACCAGGTCGACCTTATTGATCCTGTCTTTCGTGAAGGTGTGTTTCAGCGACACGGCATCCGGCGAGGTGACCTCGAGTTCCTGCCCGCGCATTTCGAGCGAAAGACGGTTCACCATTGCCGGCTGTGTCGGCACGCTGAAGCCCCACATGCCGTTGACCTGTGTCATGCGTGTCTCATACTCAAAATCGACGTCGTACACACCCGCCTCGTTTGCAATAAGCTGTTGCGATGTCGCCTTGCCGGCGGTGAACTGTGCCAGCTTCAGTTTGCCGTCCTTGAGATCGATGCTCTTCAGCACGGCTGGCGCGGACAGGAACTGGATGCGGCTGCCGGCCTTGGCCTCCCATTTGAGCGTCCCGGTGAGCGTCACGCGGGTGTTGGCCGCCTGGCCGCTTTGCACCACGGAGAGCAATCGCCCACCGTCCGGCTTGGCCGTCTGGCCAAGCGCGGTGCCGGAACTCAAAAACAGGCCAAGGAGAATCGCCGTCGTGGCGGCCACGGCCGGCGCGGAGCCTTCCGTTAACTTTGGCGGGGCTGGTGGTTTCGGCGGCTTGGGTGGCAGGTTGCGCTGGGCAGTCACGCTTGGCCAAGCGACGTGCACCAGCACAAAAAGCATGGCCAACCCGGCGAAGCAGTGGACGCCGTTGGGCACCATCAGTGTCGTCCAGGCGATGAACAACCAGCCGACCAGCAGGCCGCCCTTGATCACCACGTCGTCATCCGACTGGAAGCGGTACACCCAGATCCCGATGCCCACCACTGCCGGTAGGAAAATGGAGATCGAATACAGCGCCGCATCAGCCTCGAGATTGTTCACTGTAATCGACAACGCCTCGTTGGCCTTGAGCACCGACGAGGTGAACACCAATCCCGGCTCGACGAATTGCTTGTCGACAAACACGCTCAGGGCCGCGACCGAGCCCAACAGTCCCAACGCCGCCAACAACAACAGCCAGCCGAAAATCTGCCCGACCGTGTTCTGCCAATCCCACCGATACCGTCCGGAGCGCGTGCCCCAGCGAACAATCAACCCGCCGGCGAACGCAGCAAGCGCAGCAAACAAAAACGGCAAGCCCCAACCACCACGCTTCAGCCAGGCGAACCCGCTCGAGTCCGGGCGCGGATTCGTCGGCGAGGTGTTCCCGACGACGAAGTCGAGCCGGTAGTCCGGATCCGGCATCACGTTCCACTTGGCCAGCAGCAGCGGCGAGCCGACTTTCGGCAGGGCCACGCGCACCTCACCATCGTCCGACGCCTTGGGCGCGAACTTGAGCGACACCTCAATCGGGTCGTTCGGGTTTTGCCCCTTGGGCAGCGGCACGAGGATCGTTTCACCCTGCGTGATCGGGATCACCCGCCTGCCGGCGACCTTGGCCTCCCAAAGATCGACCTCCTTCTCCAGTGCCACCTCGAAGTGGGCATGGCCGCGGTTCTTCAAAAAGTACGTCGCGGTGGTCACCGCCTGGCCGTCGTTGGAAACCTGCGTCGAGAACGCCGCTCGGTCTCCCACCTGCTCCAGCGACTCCTGCCGGTTCAATGGCTTGAGGCGCTTGTTGAGCGTGAATCCGCCGCCCGAGTACTGGTACGCCGCCAGGATGGGTGCGTCGAAAAGCAGCCGGTACTCCTCCGGAATTTCCGACGGCTCGAGCGCTATCAACTCCCCCTCCGCTCCGGGCTGCGACTGCTCGAACCGCTCCTTGCCGATCAGGATCGAATAGCCGGCCTCCGACTGCACATCCACCGGGCGCACCCCATTGAACGCCAGCGTCTCGCCATCCGGATTGAACTGCCGCTCGAAGGTTGCCAGCAGCGTGTAGTCGCCAAACACCGTGGACTGGAAGTACACCGTGTACGAATTGGTGAGGCTGTTGTCGGCCGCCTCGTCGAGCTTCCAGTTGCGCACATCGCGGCCGACAAATTCCACGTTGGCGTAGTCGGCCGGCACGAGCACCTTCAGCTCGCTCACCGGCTTGCCGCCAATCAGGTAGTTGAGCACCGAGCTGCCGTACACGATCCCCTGCCCGATCGAGTAGAGGTGCAACGCATCCACCTGCAGCGCCAGTTCCATCCGATCGACGCCCAGGCTCACCTCCCAGCCTGTTTCCTTGATGCGATAGGCCGCCTGCAGGCCCGGTATTTTTTTGGGAAAAAAGACGACGGCGATCTCGTTCACGTCCTTCACCGCAGCGGGAACCAGTCGCAGTCCCGGGGAGGCCGACACGCCGACAAACCCGCGAACGGACTTGACCTGCTCGTAGTCCACCCGCGGGATCGTCCATGTGTCCCCCTCGACCGCCTGGTTTTGCTCCAGTCGCAGCTGCATCAAATGCCGCCCCTCGAGCGGCTGGGAGAACACCAGCCGCAAGGGACGCTGGCCGTTCTCCGCCGGGCCGAGGAAGTAATCTGCCAACGCGGCCGCTGTCAGTTGCGCCACCGTGTAGCCGTCCGGGATGCGAATTGTGAACTCCCGCAGCGGCGCGTCTCGAATCTCAAGGTCAACCTCGGCGTCGAGCGTGATCTCGTTGAAATCAAGTTGGTAGACCAGGAGCTGCGAAACGGTCAGCTCCGGCACGATGTTGTCGGCCAGCACCTCCAGCTCGTAGTCGCCGCCCGAGTAGCGGTACACCAGCGGCTTGAGCTTGGGGTTGTTCGGCAGCGCGGCGATCGAGCTGGCGGCAGGAAAGCGATTGGCCGAGAGCTGCGACAGGCCGTCCACGCTCACCGGCTCGAGTTGCACGGCACCGTTATTAACCAGCCGCAGATGGCCTCCGTACCGCACCGGGTTCACCGGCACCAGGCGCACCGGATGGAAGCGCACCGGGAACGCGCCCAGCGGCGTCTGCGTGCGCACCACGAGATTGTAATTGGCTGTCTGCTGACTGTTGAGCTTTACCACCAGGCGCCGCCCGGCCTCCTGTTTTTTGACACTCCAATTCAGGATGTTTCGCCCGTTGACGCTGACGACTTCGCCATCTCCGATGAGATCCAACTCGAGGGTGTTCATCCGCCCCTGCATCACGCGGTAGTCGAAGTGGTTGATCTGCCGCGCAAGCCCCGCGCCGATGGCGATGTGCACCGTCGCCTCCGCTGAGTAGAACAGCTTGGGGATCACCACGGGCTTGGTCTCCTTCCAGCGGACCGACAGCCGGTCGCGCGGCGTGAGGAACAGATCGTAAATCCCGTCCTTGACGACCGGCTTCGAGGCCGACTTGGCGTCGAACGAAATTGCGCTTGGCCAACCGCTCAGCTTCACCGGCCGCAGCGCCGACGGCACGACGCCAAAATCGATATTGTTCCAGCTGTCCTTCTCGGCAATGCGCGCATGAAACTCGAGATCGACCGGGTACGTGCCGCCCTTGACGAACTCCAGCGTGTAGGTCTCGCCGGAAAAACCGACCTTGTAATCTTTCGTCGCCGGGATCGACGTCAGCGCCGCGCCGCCGAACACGACAGGCAGCCTGCCACCCTTCGGGTTGCGCACCTCGACGCGGCCCTTCAGCGAGAACGCCGCCACGCCATCGGCCAAACGGCCTTTCAGGTCGAACCCATCGAAGAAAATGCGGTTGGCATCCGGATCCGATTCGGTCGCGCTAAAGGCCACCTCGGGCGTGGTGTCGCTGAACTGAAAACTGTACGAGCGCGGCAACTCGTGCGGTGCTTGGCCAAGCCCCTTAGTCACGCGGGTCACGCCGTTGGCCTTGGTGATCGCCAGGTCGTAGCCGACCGCGGTGGTGACGGTGATAAGCCCGGCGTTGAGCACCGCCTCGCCCTGCGGCAAGAGGCTGATCGCACCCAGCGCCGCCTTGTTCTCCACGTGCGTGTCGCGAAAGTGCACCGTGAATTTCACCTCGCCCCTGGCCGGTTTCTTAGAATCGAACCACAGCACGAAAAATCGCTGGCCGCTCTTGTCATTGCGCAGTCCCCACTCGATCGCCTGCTCGCTTTTGGCCGAGACCAGTCTCCCCTTGCCATTCACGGCGAAACGCAGTTCCTTCATCTCTCCCTGCAGGATTTTCACCGTGCCGCTGATGTTCTGCTCCGTCTGGCCACGGCGATGCGTGATGCTGTTCTCAGTGCGTGCCGAGAAGATCAACTTCTCCTTTTCCTCCTCCGGCTTTCGGGGCTTGAAATCGCCGGTGATAACGAAGCCGGCCTTCTCGCCGTCGACCTCGCCGTTGATCTTGAGGTTATCCACCTCGACGGCGGACGGTTCCGCCGCTTGGCCAAGCGCAACCGGATTGACCGCACCAAACAAACCAAGCGCAAGCATTACGCCGGTGATTCCAATTTTTTTTATTGAGCAATTCATTGTTTTATATCGTTTTATTTTAAAATCAATTCCCGGCTAGGATGCGCGCCTTGTTGATCATCCACTCGAGCTGGGCCGGCCGGGGGTCGGTGGCATAGATCGATGAAATGCCGGAGATCAAACCCTGCAAATTGCCCAACTGCACGCCCTGCGCGTAGGGATTCTCCGCCAACCACTCGGCGAACGTCGCCGCCACGCTGCCCAGGCGCATCGCCGGGCTTGCCTGCTCCAGCGGTGTCGCGGCCGACTCGTAGGAAAGGCTCCACTCCATCTCGGTGTACTCGCTCGTAAACGGCACCTTGTAGCGCACGCGCACCACGCCCAGCGGCCCCTCGCCGTCCGGGTTCACCTGCACAACGTACAGTGCGTTGCCCGACTCGGCGGCGCTGATCTCCGCCGCGTCGATCTTGTTGTTGCGGAAATCCTCCTTCTTCAACTGGTGCCGAAGATAGCCGACCTGCCGAAACACCTTCACGCGATCGGCATTCCACTCGACCTGCACCTTCACGTCGGAAGCAGCGACCTGAAAAGCGCCGAGCAGTTTCTGCTCAAACTCGGCGACCGCCTGGGCCGGTTGGTTCAAAAAGCCGTACCGCCCGTCGCCGTTGCGGGCGAGCCCCTCGAGCAGGTTGTCGTTGTAGCCCTCCCAGCCGATGCCGAAGCAGTCCAGCGCAATGCCCTGCTTGCGGTGGCTCTCCACGGTCTTGCGGAGCTGGTATGGATCGACGTTGCCCATGTTCGCCGCGCCGTCGGTCAGCAAAATCACGCGGTTGTTGCCGCCGGCGATGAAATGTTTTTTCGCCGTTTCGTATGCCATCGCAAGCGCCTTTTCAACGTGCGTGCCGCCCTGCGGGATCCAGCCGGTCGACGCCTTCAAAAACGCCTCGCGATTGCCACCGCGCATGCCGTCGATTCGTAACTGCGGTGTGCGCGAGAACGTGACGAGGCTGACACGGTCATTCGGCGTCAACTTGCGGGCCAGCACATCAAGCGCCTGCTGTACAATGCTCACCCGGTCCTCGCGCTCCATCGAACCGGAGTTGTCCAGCAGGCAAACCAGGTTGACCGCGCGCCCTGGCTGGCGGCCAAGCGCGGCGGTGCGAACGGAAAAACGGATGATGTCGCGGTCATGCGCGAACGGCGACCGCGCACGCTCCCAGTGGAAGGCCAGCGGCTCGCCAACACGCGGCATCGGGTCGCGATACTCAAGCGCATTCAAAAACTCCTCGCTGCGCACATCGCCCGGGGCCGGCAGTTTGTCGGCCTGCAGACTGGCGAGAGCGGTCTTGAACGACACATCGCTCACGTTCAGCGAGAAGGTGGAGAAATTGTTTTCGGCGGTGACCGTCTCCGGGCATGGCGTGTACATGACCGACGGCGTGGGCGGCGTGGCTGGCGGTTCCGCTTCCTTGAGTTTCTCAACCAGTTGTTTTTCCTCCCGCTTGGCCTCGGGCAACCGTGACGAGCGGCTGACGCTCTGCGGTTTGGTCGCGGTCGCTGGTCGCTTTTTGTTGCCGGCCGCTCCGCCCTTGCGCCGCAGCAACTCCCGGTTGGCCGTGGTGGAAGACTTCGGCTTCCGCGTGGTCGGACGATTCCGCCTCTCGTCCGCATCCTTCTCCGCCAACCGCTGCTGCTGGTCACTCTTGGGAGCCGACAGGGCCTCGTCGATGACCGCCGTTAAGGACTCGTACTCTTCCACCGGCAGCTCGGCCAGCACGCCTTTGTCCTCCTTTACCCGTGACGAGCTTTGGCGGGCGAACTTGCCTAAAGAGCGGCCCCGTTCACTGAGTGCCTTTGTATCGTCGCTTCGTTCCAGCTGCACCGCTGACAGGTCACGGGCTGCCTTCTCCAGTTCGGCCCCTTTTTTGAACACCCGTCCGAGCGCCGGGACGTCACCCAACGTCGTCACCTCCGCCTGGCCGCTCTCCTTCGCAACTTCATCGTCCGAGACCACACCCAGCGCAACCGCCCCCCGCGCCAGTGCCCCGGCCTCTGCCCGGCTTAATTCGCTCTGAAAGTAATGAAGTCTGGTACCAGACCGATCTCGATCCAGATCATTTCCAAGCTGCACTGATTTGTTGTCAGCAAATCCGCGCACAATCTGTCCATTGAGCGACTCGCTCTCCACCACGTCGCCGGCGGCTATGTTGAGCGCTTGGCCAAGCACCACCGACTCGCCCTCATCTGACTCCAGGGCGGAACGGCCGGAGTATCTTCGAGTGGCCTTCGCACCCAGTGTCTTGGCCGAATCCTGAGCCGCCTGGCCTCCCCCAAAGCCGTAGAGTTTGCCATCCTCCTCCGCTCCCCTGTCGCCATCGGCATCAAGTCCCGAAAAGGGAGCGCCAGCGACTCCACCGGAAACCGGTTCCGCCGCAACTCCGCCATTGGTCACCGGCTGCCCCACAGCGAGGCCGTCCGCGTACGCATCGACGACAAAACCACCCCCTCCCATGCCCATGCCGCCCTTGCCTCCCGGCAACGCCAGTTGATTCCTGCTCTCTCCGGCGACATCCGTGCGGGATGCCCCCCATTGGCGCGTGGCCTCCTCGCCTCGCTGTGGAATATCCCAGGTCAGGCCCTGCCTCCCCGATGCAGCGTTGGCGCCGGGGTTCAACCCTGCCCCGTACTCAGACTTATACCACAAGTTGTCCCTACGGCCGTTGTCGGCAACCCCCGCGTCACCCGCCAATGGGGTTGGCGGAGCCACTGGTCCCGGCAAGGGTGCTTTCTTGAACAACTCATCCGCCCTCGATCGCTTGGCCTCGGAAACCGAGTCGATGCTCAAACGGCCCGTGCCACTCATTGTCGCGGTGTCAAGGGACGGTATGCCAAGGTTGAATTCGGCCGGGCCGCTGGCCGGCTCACCCGCCAGCTGCGCGGGTTGCTGCGCCAGGTTTTTTTGGAGTGATGCAACCGAATCCAGGGTTTCTGCTGTGATGTTCGATTTGTGTTCATTTAAGGATCGGTTACTTCCCCCTTCCTTCGAATTCTGCCGGAAGCCGGCATACATCCCGTAGTTGGCAAATTCGTCCGGCGACTCGGCGCGATCCTCCGACTGCAACTCCGGCAGCGCCAGATCCGCAAGCTCCCTCTTCGGCGTGATCTGGGGGCGATTGCGGGCGCGGCCCTCACTTCGGCCGCCAACGGGCTTGCCCCGCGCGGGTGTCACCCCAGTTGCGGCAGTCGGGCGATCCCCCCCGGCAGGCACCGGCGCGGCCTCCTCAACCGACTCATCGTACAGCACCATACCCTCGCGATCCTCCACGATACCGCTCTCCAAAAAATCCGCCTTGCCACTGAAATCATCCCCGAAGGGGGATGGAGCACTTTCGGACGACGGCACCGTCTGATCGGTTGCTCTCGTCTCGTTGGCGACCTGCACTCCCTTGACACGGGCATAGTTTTCAACGCCCGCAACGTCCGCCCGCAACTCCTCCTCTGTCTCAACGCGTTCCCCAAACTGTTCAACCGGTTTACTGTTTGCCGCCACAACCAACCCCTCCTTGGACTTGGCCAAGCTCGGCAGGAGCAAACCGGCGGTGACAAAAAGCACCGCGCACACGGCGGCGGCGATGGCCAAGGCCTTGCGAAAATCGAACCGCACAATATCGCGCTTGGCCAAGCCAGACTCGCTCCGAAAAAGCTGCTTCAGTTTGCTGCGCCGCTTGCGGGCCAGACGCGGTTTCGGCGACTTGGCTTTTGGAGCCTGGCCAACGTCGAGTGCCTCGTTGAGCAGCGGCAACGTCTGTTCGATCTCGGCGCAGAACCTGGCCAAGGCGTCGTCGGTTTTCAGTTGCTCGCGGAGTTGCTCCTCCTCGAACGGGCTGGCCTCGCCCAGCAACATCGCGACGATGCGTGCCTCCAATTGCTCACGGGACGGTTTTGATGTGTTTTCGGTCGAGTCACTCATGGATGTATCCGGATTGTTTCAGCGCAGTGGCGAGTTTCTTCAGCGACGTGTGGAGAATGTATCCCACGTTGGTCACTGTCAGGCCGGTGCGCTCACTCATTTGTTTGTATGAGAGCCCGTCCTCGAATCTCAGCCTTACCAGTTGCTGACTCCGGTCATCCAGTTGCTCGACACATGCGCGTGCCTGCGCCACGGCTTCCATCCGCACCAGCCTTTCGTCCGGTGCGGGCGATGTCGGGGGTTCCGCGCCGGGAGTTTCCTCCGGCGAAAAACCGACCGGCACCACCTTCTGCCGCTCGCGGTGGTGCGTCATGGCCAGGTTGAATACCGTGCGGTACAACCACGGCCGGGGCGCGCCCACCTCGGCATAGGAGCCATGCAGGCGCACGAACGCCTCCTGCACGATCTCCTGCGCCTGTTCCCCGTCCCTCACCATCTTGATGGCGTACGCCAGCAGGGGCGATTCGCATTGGCGAAGCACCTCCTCGATCGCCTCCTTCTTAGGGGCGATCTCGGCCTGCGGGTCGTTCATGGACCGGGGAGCACCTTTCACACGCGTCTGCATGGGAGTCAGCTTGTCCTGCTGTCCTTTCGAGACATTCAACAAAGCTCTCAAACCCATGACGCGTCCGATCGGTTTTTATTAGGGAAGAATTAAAAGAGCCCGGGCCATCCAGGCCAAGCTCCAGTGTTCAAGACCGATTCAACACCGAAATGTTCAATAAGTTGGACAAAAACCGGGATCAAACGCGCGTGACGCAACGGTCAAAAGTATTCAACCGTTGCCTACGGATGGCGGTGGTGGTTCAATGCCGCCGATGTCAATCATGAGCAGAATCAGTCGATTATTCCTGTTGGGCAGTGCCGTGGCCGCGCTTGGCCTTGGCCAGGCGCGGGCGGAGCAGGCGCTGCCGAACATTCTATGGATCACGAGCGAGGATAACGGGCCGCATCTTGGCTGTTACGGCGACTCGTACGCGGTCACGCCGCACCTAGATCGCTTGGCCAAGCGCAGCCTCCGCTACACCCGGGCCAGCTCGAATGCCCCCGTCTGCGCCCCGGCACGAACGACAATCATCTCCGGCATCTACCCACCGGCCACCGGCGCGGAGCACATGCGCAGCATGACCCGCCTGCCTAGCGACTTCAAAATGTACCCGGTTTACCTCCGCCAACTCGGCTACTACTGCACGAACAATTCCAAGGAGGATTACAATCTCGAAAAAGTTGGCCTGGTCTGGGACGAGGGCGGTCGAAAGGCGCATTGGAAAAACCGACCCGACGGCAAGCCGTTCTTTGCCATATTCAACCACACAATTAGTCACGAGAGCCAGATTCGGAACAAAATCAACCCTGCCGACCGCATCCACGACCCGGCCAAGGTGCGAATCCCGGCCTACCATCCTGACACGCCGGAGGTGCGCAAGGACTGGGCGCAGTATCACGATCGCATCACGATGATGGACAAGCTTGTCGGCAAAAACCTCAAGCAGCTCGAGGAAGCGGGGCTGACCGACGACACGATCGTTTTCTACTACGGCGACCACGGCTCCGGCATGCCGCGCAGCAAACGCTGGCCGTATTTCTCCGGACTCAACGTGCCGCTCATCGTTCACGTGCCGGAGAAATTCAAACACCTCGCGCCACCGGAGTACGCAGCGGGCGGCAGCACGGACCGGCTTGTCGGCTTCATCGACCTCGCCCCCACGCTGCTCAGCATCGCCGGGGCAAAGGCACCCGCCCACATGCAGGGCCACGCATTCATGGGGAGCCACACGGCACCCGCGCAACCGTTTAGCTTTGGTTTTCGGGGCCGGATGGATGAGCGATACGACATGGTGCGCACGGTGTTCGACGGGCGGTTCGTTTACATCCGCAACTACATGCCGCACAAACCGTACGGGCAACACCTCGACTACATGTTCCAAACGCCGACCACACGCGTCTGGCACGACCTGTACCACGCCGACAAACTCAACGCCGCACAATCGATCTTTTGGCAGACTAAACCGGCGGAGGAGCTATATGACCTCGACGCCGACCCGGATGAAGTCAACAACCTCGCCAGATCGAAGGAACACACGGATGCCATCAGGCGCCTGCGCAAGGCCCACCGCAACTGGGCCAAGGAGGTGCGCGACATCGGCTTCCTGCCCGAGGCCGAGATTCATTCCCGCGCCGGGAAAAGTTCCCCGTACGAGATGGGTCACGACGACAACCGCTACGATTTTGACGCCGTTTACAAAGCCGCCAACGCCGCCTCGCGCAAGGGCAAAAAGACCACCGAACAACTGCCCGATCTCATTAAAAGCGTCGACAACGCGGTGCGCTACTGGGCGGCGATGGGCTACCTCATCCGAGGCAAGAACGGCATCCGCAAGGGGCGCGCGGTGCTGACTGCCGCGCTCGATGACGAGTCGCCAAGCGTCCGCATCATCGCCGCCGAGGCGCTTGGCCGTTACGGCAACAACGGCGAAGGCGAGCGAGCCGCTGAGGTGCTGATGCAATACGCCGACCCGGCGAAAAACGGCATTGCCCTCTCAATGCTCGCCCTCAACGCGCTGGATGTCATCGGCGAACACAACACCCCGCACCGGGAAGCCATTAGCAAACTGGCGCGCACCGATCCCAACGCCAATTCACGAATGCGCAACTACGCAAATCGCCTGATTGGCCACATCCTTAGCGAAGCGAAGTAGCCAAGCGCTTGGCCAAGCGGCCACCCCATGCCGTTCACCGCACAGGTCCTGCACGGTTTCAATCCCCTCGAGGCGTTGGAGGACGAGTGGCGCGGACTGTTCAACCAGGCCGAGTCACCGAACCCGTTTTTCTCCGCCGAGTGGGTATTTACCTGGCTTAATCACCGTGGTGGCCAGGTATTCCCCGTGACGCTCATAGTGCGCGACGCTGACAACCGTCTTGTCGCCACCTGGCCGTTTTTCGAGTACCCGGCGATCGGTGGGCGCGGACTTTGGGTGGGCCTTTCCGACATCGCCGACTGCCTCGAACCGCTCGTCATCCGGCCCGACGAGTCACTGCTCGGAACGGTTTTCGAAGCGCTTGGGCAACTGCTAGGCGATTACCGCTTCATCTGGATTCCGCTGCTCAACGAACGCTTGGTTCGCAGGCATCTCGAACCGGCGCTGCAACGATTCCCTAATCTGACCGGCATCCACCACCGCACGCCGAACTACTTTGTCGATCTCGCTGCCCAAGCCGGATTCGATGCCTATCTCACGGACGTCGTCGGCAGCAAAACGCACCGAGACTGTCGCCGGCGACTGCGCTTGCTCGAGCAGCTTGGCCCGGTCGAACACGTCACCTACCGCACACCGGACGACTTGCTGCAGTTCGATGTCGAGATGCGCTCGATCGAGAAAGTGAGCTGGAAAGGCCGTGAGCAGTTGGGCCACCTCACCAAGGCCGGGTCTGGCGATTTCTTTAACGAACTGCTGCCGAAGCTGATGGCGCTTGGCCAAGCGGAGATCACAGCACTGCGCGTCAACCAAATGGCCATCGCGTTCGAGATCGCCATCCGGCAGGGAAGCAGCTACGGTTTTTTTCATATCGCCTACCTGCCGGACTACCAAAAGTACGCCCCTGGCAGGCAGCTCATGCTGTACAACATTGAGCGAGCAATGAGCGAAGGCTGCACCGAGTTCGACTTCATGCAGGGCGGCCACGAGTACAAGCAGAAGTTCTGCTCCGGCAACCGCGAGTTAATGGACGCCTTCATCTGCCAGCGTTCGCCCGCCGGCCGGCTGAACCACTGGCTGTCGCGCATCTTCACCCGCCGAAGGGCGAACTAGCCACAGCTGGCGCGAATCTCCCCCGCCCGCCACGGCCACGTCGAAACCGGTTTCCTCGGCCTCACGCCACAATCTTCACGGGTTCGATGCTACATAGTTGTTCGGCTACGGCACACGCAGTCATGTCAAAAAACGGGGCGACCGGCGACTGATACAGAAGAGAG
>MPMB02061191.1_pt1 | contig 13498 bp, 10 predicted proteins | sample 1617371 | NCBI WGS metagenome assembly MPMB02 (sample SAMN05944808, study PRJNA350692) | marine metagenome | biome: marine; feature: ODZ; material: water; isolation source: 300 m water sample filtered on 0.2 um supor filter | place: Pacific Ocean | collected 2012-04-08 | depth 300m m
CCCTCCCCCACCGCCCGGCGGATGAGCGGCAGCATGTGAATTGCCGCCGGTGCGCTGTCGAGCTGGCGGCCGCCATGGTTGGAAACGTAAAGCCCGTCGACGCCGCGTTCCTTGGCGGCCAGCGCATCGGCCGGCGCCAACACCCCCTTGACCATCAAGGTGCGCGGCCAGCTCTCGCGCAACATTTCCAGGAATTGCCAGTCGATGCGGCCACGACCCTCGTTTCGAACCCAGGCCTTGAACACCTTGTCGGTGCTCTTGCTGTCCACGTAGTCGGTGAAATTGGCGGTCACCGGCACACCTGCCGCAAGCGTGCCCAGCGACCAGGAAGGGTGCCGGGCGAAATCGAGGAATTGACGCGGCCCGGTGCGAAAGGGAACCTGGAAGCCATTCTTCAGATCGCGCAGCCGGTGCGATACCTGGGGCACGTCGACGGTCAGCATCAGGACCTCGTAGCCGGCCTCGTCGGCGCGGCGCACCAGATCCATCGAGACCTCCTGGGAATGCCCGACATAGAGCTGGAACCAGGCGTTTTCCCCGGCTCGCTCACGGGTCCGCTCGATGGTGCTGGAGGCAGCCGTCGAGAGGCAAAGCGGAATGTCGTGGCGCGCCGCCGCCGCCCGGGCCAGGATGGCGTCGGCTTCCGGCCAGGTCAGGTTGCACATGCCCATCGGTGCGATACCGAAAGGCAGCCCCCAATCGCGGCCCAGGAAGGACTTCGTCAGGCTGCGTTCCTCGACGTTGATCAGCACCCGGGGCAGCAGGCGGATGGCATCGAGAACTTCGCAGTTGAGGCGGTTGCCGGCCTCGCTACCGGCGGCACCGTCGACATAGTCGAACACCACGCGCGGCATGCGCCGCTGGGCATGGGTCCGGGCATCGGCAACGCAGAATATTCTCTCGGCTCGGCTCATTTCGTGGCTCGGAACAGGATGCTCAACAACATGATTGTGGGCAATGATCAGCACGAAGGGGCAAGGGCCACCTGCTGATAGCAGAGCGATTCATGTCGTTATTGAAGCACCAGCAGTTCCAAGGGACAATCGTCAGCGCAAAAAGAAGGAAAGATAGGCGGATGCCTCACGAGAGCAATAGCACCGTAACCATCGTTGGCGGCGGCATTGTAGGTATTTGTTGTGCGCTCTCATTGCTCGAAAAGGGCGCCGGTGTCCGACTTATCGAGCGCGACGAGCCGGGCCAGGGAACCAGCCTGGGCAACGCAGGCGTTATCTCGCCTTGGTGCTGCGTACCCAATTCGCTGCCCGGCGTCTGGCTGAAGGCGCCGCGCTGGCTGCTCGATCCCGAAGGCCCGGTGACGGTGCGCCTGAATTACCTGTTGCAGGCCATGCCCTGGACGCTGAAGTTCCTGGCTGCCGGGCGGGGCCGGCGCATACCCGCCATCGCCGACGCCATGGACGCCCTGAACCGGCCCAATGTCGATCTCTACCGCCATCATCTGGCCGGCACGGGCCATGAGGACTTGCTGCGCGACTGCCACTACATCTACGCCTATCGCCGGAAAGCCGACGCCGACCTCGGCGACCTCTCGTGGCAGCTGCGCCGCGACCATGGCGCCACCCTGGAAGTCGTCGATGGCCATCAATTGCGCGAAATCGAACCCGATCTCTCGCCCGACTTCCAGGCCGCCATCATCGCCAAGGACCAGGCCCGGGCCCTATCGCCGGGCCGCCTGGGTGCGGTGCTGGCCGACAAACTGCGCCACCTGGGCGGCGAGATCGTGCGCGCTTCGGTCGAGCGCCTGGCCCCGCGCGAAGGCGGCGGCTGGCACCTGACCAGCAGCGCCGGCCCTTTTGAAAGCAAATACGTGGTGATGGCGGCCGGCGCCTGGTCGGCGCGTTTGCTGCAACCGCTGGGTCTCGATCTGCCGCTGGAGGCCGAGAGGGGCTATCACATGGTCTTCCGCGAGCCCGGTGTCAACCTCAACCATTCGATCATGGCGGTCGATGCCATGTTCGTCGCCAGTTCCATGGAAATGGGCCTGCGCAGCGCCGGCACGGCCGAATTCGCCGGCCTCGACGCCGCTCCCGATTACCGCCGGGCACGGATTTTCAAGCGCCTCACCAAGCGTCTGGTGCCGGGCCTTAATACCGAAGACTGTGAGGAATGGATGGGCACCCGCCCCTCCTTTCCCGACAGCCTGCCGTGTCTGGGCCAGATTCCCGGCCAGCCGGGTCTGCTGGCCGCCTTCGGCCACGCCCACTGCGGCCTCATGATGGCGCCCATGACGGGTCGTGTTATCGCCGATCTGGCGACCGGGACCCCACCCAACATCGATCTGGCGCCCTACAGCGCCGAACGCTTTGCACCATGACACAGCGCTTTGGATGGACAGGGCGGGATGATCCCGGCGACGGGACGATGACCAAAAGATGGCACCACGTCGTGCGCCGTTTTACCGAAGACTTCGATCACGACGATTGCATTGGCGGCATCGTTGGTTTTGCCTGCGACCTGGGGGTGGAGAGAAACCAGGGCCGCCTGGGGGCCCGCTTGGGACCCGATGCCGTCAGGAAGGAACTGGCCGGCCTGGCCTGGCACGGCGGCCAGGGCACCTTGATCGATTATGGCAATATCTCCCTGCCCGAGACGACTCCGGTGGGAGACCCGCTGGCGGCTGGCCAAGCCAAACTTGGCGAACAGGTAGACGCGGCGTTGCGCCGGTCAGGCCCGGCGCTGGTTATCGGCGGCGGCCACGAAACGGCGGTCGGCAGCTTCGGGGGGCTGTTGGAGTATTACGCCGATCAACCCGGCCAGCGCTTAGGCATTATCAATTTGGACACCCATTTTGATTTGCGTGAACCCGGCTCCGACGGTGCCACTTCCGGCACGCCGTTCCATCAAATCCGCCAAACCCTGGAAGCTCGTGGGCAAGAGATGAACTATCTTTGCCTGGGTATCGCCGAGACGTCGAATACACTGGAGTTGTTTGATCGGGCGCGGCGATGGGGGGCCGGATACCTGCTCGATCGTGAACTGCGGCCGCACCTCATGGCTCCGGTTTGGCCCAAGATCGACAATCTGTTGGAGCACTGCGACGTACTCTATCTTTCGCTCGACCTCGATGTTCTGCCACACTGGCAAATGCCAGCTGTCAGCGCCCCGGCAGCCCATGGTGTGGGAATCGAAGTCGTGGAGGACATCATCGAATATCTTGCCGACAAGAGGGAGGCTGGCAAGGTGAGCTGGCCGCTTTCGGACGTAGTCGAGTTCAATCCGCAATTCGATCAGGACGGACGGGCTGCCAGGGTTGCCGCGAGGCTCTGTGCCAAGCTCATGCGAGCCATGATGATTGGGATCTAGCCGATGACGATTTACACACCCTATTGGTGGGAAGAGGCGCCACGCCCGGACCCGCCCCAAACGGCGCTGGCGGACGATTGCGACGTGGCCATCATCGGGGCCGGCTATACCGGGCTGGCTGCCGCTATCGAACTGGCCCGGGCCGGAAGAAGCGTTCAGGTGTTTGACAAAAGCCGGGCCGGCGAAGCGGCCTCGTCGCGCAGCGGCGGCATCGGCAGCGGCAATTTGCGGCTCTCATTCGCAAAAATGTTGGCCCGCCTGGGCCGGCAAAAGGCCGAGGCCTACTATCGCGAAGGCATCGAAGCCCGCGCCGACTTGAGCCGCTTTATCGAAGCGGAAGGTATCCAATGTCATTTTGACCCCGTCGGCTGCTTCATCGGCGCCGTCCGGCCGGCGCATTACGAAAGCCTGGCCCGGGAGGCCGAACTGCTGAACAAACATTTCGATCTCGCTGCCTTCAGCGTTCCTAAATCCGAACAGCACAAGGAAATCGGCTCCGACACCTACCACGGCGGCATGGTGCGCCCCGACATCGCCGGGCTGCAGCCGGCGCTGCTGCACCAGGGCATTCTGGATTGCGCCCTGGGCGGGGGCGTGACGGTGCATGCCAAAACGGCCGTCAGTGGCATTCAGCGGGAAGCATCGGGCTTCGAGGTGATGACGGTCCGGGGCCGGACCAGGGCCCGCGACGTTTTCGTTGCCGGCAACGGCTATACCGATGCCGCCACGCCCTGGCTGCGCCGCCGGCTGGTGCCGGTGCCCAGCCTGATGATCGCCACCGATCACCTCGATCCCGCGGTGATGGATAAGCTCTGCCCCAAGCGCCGCATGCTGGGTGATACCAACCGCCTGCACAACTATTTCCGCCCTTCATCCGACGGCTCCCGTATTCTGTTTGGCGGCCGCACCGCGGGGCGTCTGGCTGTCGACGGGCCAGTGCCGTTTGCTCACCTGCACAACAAGATGATCGGCATTTTTCCCGATCTGGCCGAAGTTGGACTGAGCCATATCTGGTGGGGCTTCGTGGCCATGAACATCGATCATCTGCCGCAACTGACCGTCAAGGACGGGGTGCACTATGCGGCCGGGTTTTGCGGCTCAGGCGTCGTCTGGGCGCGCTGGTTGGGGCGCAAGGCGGCTCTGAAAGTACTGGGCGATGCGACCGCTGTTTCGGCCTTCGAGGGGCAGCCCTTTGCTGCCGTACCATTTTACAACGGCAACCCCTGGTTCCTACCGGCCGTGGTGACCTGGTTCAAATTCCTCGATGCTTTCGGGCTCTAACACCCATTCTCCGGAGATATCGGACAGCACCGCATTCAATTCGTCGTGCATTAGCGCCAGAAAGGCCTGGGCCAGGCGTGACAAAGTTTTGTGCGCCGGCACCAGAATCGCGATGGAAAACGGGATCGCCGGCCTCAGGGGTACAAAGACGATGGCATCGGGGTTGCGGTGGGTTCTTCTGAAGATCCAGGCACTCAGGGGACTGAACACGCCGTAGGCCACACCTTTGGCAATCAGATGGTACTGGGACGCGGCGTTTTGCAGCTCGAATTGGTTGTTCAGATGGGCCCCGGCATCGGCAAACATCTTGTGCATTCGCCGGGCTATGAAGTGCTCGGGGCGGTAGGTGCAGCCTGGCAACCCATCGAGATCGGTCGGCGTCACGAAGGGCTTGCCGGCGAGGGGCGAATCCGCCGGCAAGGCACAGATGCAATCGACTTCTATGTGGCTGGAATTGACCAGCTCCGAGGCCGGATTCCGCTCTGCCAATCCGACGTCGAACTGTTGCGAAGCCACATGCTCGTAAACTTGGGGAGAGCTCGAGGAAAACAGCAAGAACCGCGTCTGGGGGTATTTGTCGACAAAGTTTGTGATCAGGCGCGGCACGAAGAATTCGGCGAATATCGGCATGCTGACGATATTGAGCTGATTGGGAATGCCGCCGTTCGAGCCCTTCATGGCGCGTTCCAAGGCCCCCACCCGATTGAGGATTTCCTCCGCTTCGGTCATCAGGTAGTGGGCCTCGGGCACGGGATACAGGCGCCCGCTCCGGCGTTCGAATAATTTGTAACCGATGTCGTTTTCCAGTCCCGCGATGCAGGCACTGACAGCCGGCTGGGTGCGACCCAAGTTGCTTGCGGCCTTGGTCAGGGAATCGGTCAGCATGACCTCGTGAAAGACTTCCAGGTGCCAAAGGTTCATCATCCAGGCCTTGTTCTTGTAAAGAAATACTATAAACCAAATCTATTGATATACAAAAAATTATTGATTGCTTTTATGGAATAGATAGCCCCATGATATGGTTGCAGAAATTGGGGTGGGTCTGGTTGATGAGACCAAATTATTCTTGCAATATTCCCGCTCCATCTACCCGTTCTCGGTCTTCGGCAGCTTGCCTGTCTGGGCAAGGTTAGTGACCGGGGTGGACGGGAGAAAATTCGCAACAGGTGTTCACGGAGAGGAAGACACGATGAAGTTCCACACAAAATTTGCGCTGGCGGCGATTGCCGGCATGGTTGCCCTGGGCGGTATGGCCGAGGCGCAGGAAATGAAGTTCTGGCGCATCGGCACCGGCGGTGCCGGCGGCACCTACTTTCCCATCGGCGGCTTGATCGCCAATGCCATCTCGAGCCCTCCGGGTTCGCGCTCGTGCGACAAGGGCGGCACCTGCGGCGTGCCCGGCTTGGTCGCCATCGCCGTTTCGACCAACGCTTCCGTGGCCAATATGAATGCCATTCATGCCGGTCAGCTCGATGCCGGTCTGGCCGGGGCCCAGAGCGTCACGCAGGGTTATGAAGGCACCGGCAAGTTCGTCGGCAACAAAAAGGACAGGGTTCGGGTCATCGCCAACCTTTATCCCGAAGACATGCATCTGGTGCTGCCCAAGGGTGTCCAACTCAAGAGCCTCAAGGACCTCAACGGCAAGCGCGTCGGCGTGGCCGCTGCCGGTTCCGGCACCCAGGTTTCGGTGCGCATGATCCTCAAGCACTACGGCATCAAGGCCAATGAACATGAACTGAACCTGGGCCAGAGCGTCCAGCGCATGGCTGACGGCCAGGTCGATGCCTTCTTCTACGCCGGCGGCACGCCTTTTGCCGCACTCATCCAGTTGGGCTCGACGAAGGGCTTCAACCTCTACAAGTTCTCGGAGGCCGAGCGTAAAGCGATCAACGGCATCATTCCTTACTATGTCGATTCGATGATCCCGGCCGGCACATACGAGAACATCACCACCGACACCCCGACCATCGCGGTCAACGGCCAGCTCGTCACCAACGTTAATCAGCCCACCGATCTGGTCTATGGCATCACCAAGGCGCTGTGGAGCAAGAAGACCCGCGGTCTGCTGGACAAGGGCCATGCCAAGGGCAAGGCCATTCGCCTCGAAACCGCGCTCAAAGGTGTGCTGATTCCGCTGCACCCGGGAGCCGAGAAATTCTACAAAGAAAAAGGCATGATCAAATAACCATCCTTGTGCCTCACCGGAGGCGCGACCACTAGCCGTGCCTCCGGTGCCAAGGGTGATTTAGTAGGGGGCGAATCCGACTTTTTTTTCCAATTCGATCCGACGCGGTGTCAAAACCGCGGGACGGGAGGCGGGTGTGGCTGAATTCGACTCAAAAAAAGCCGAAGAGCTGGAAGAAAAATATGATTCCGGCCTGCTCACCCGGGCCCTTGGCCCCTGGGTTTTGAAATTCTCTTTAGCCTTTTCCATTCTTTTCGCCGCCTATCACTACATTACCGCGGGCATCGGCGTGCCGGTCGACTACTGGCATATGGGAGCCCACATGTCGGGGGTTATCATCCTGGTGTTCATCGGCTTTCCGATGATCAAGGGGGACAACGCCTGGCGCTTGCATCCCAACACCTGGTGGCGCTACGCCAATGTGCCGTTGTGGGACTGGTTGCTGATCATTGCCGGCGTCTCCTCATCGCTTTATATCGGCATTACCTGGTACGAGATCGATTTCGAGCTCCTGGGGAAACGCTTCTTCCTGCCCGAACAGGTCATCCGTCAGGGCGACCCCTACACCATCGACGTGGTCTTCGGAACAGTGCTGATCGTCGTGTTGTTGGAGGCCGTGCGGCGGACGCTGGGCGTCGTTGTGCCCTTTATCATCATTGCCTTCACGATGTTCGCGGTGTTCGGAATGTACATGCCGCTGCAGATCCTCAAGCATCCGGGCATCAATTGGGCCCAGTACATCAACAACATGTACTTTCCCGCCGAAGGCATCTACGGCATCACGTTGTGGATCGTTTCCACCGTGGTCTTCCATTTTGTGCTGTTCGGCGTCTTGGCCCAGCGCATGGGCCTGGGCCAGTTCTTTGTCGACATGGCGACAGTGATCGCCGGCCGCTATACCGGCGGTCTAGCCAAAGTCAGCGTGGTCTCATCGGCCTTCTTCGGGACGATTTCCGGCTCCTCGATCGCCAATACCGTTTCCACCGGCTCGCTGACCATTCCCAACATGAAGCGCATGGGGTATCCCGGCCACCTGGCCGGCGGCGTCGAAGCGGCGGCCAGCGCCGGTGGCCAGATCACGCCGCCGATCATGGGGGCCGCTGCCTTCATCATGGCGGAATTCCTGGAGGTTCCCTACACCACCATCGTTATTGCCGCTGCCGTTCCGGCGGCCATGCACTACATCGGCGTCCTGTGCATTGTTCACTTCCAGGCCAAGCGCCTGGGCCTCAAGGGAGTGCCGGAAGACGAAATACCGAAGCTTTTTACCGTCATCAAGAAGGGCTGGCCGACGGCCTTGCCGCTGGTCGTCCTGGTCTACGTGCTGTTCTCCGGTTACTCGCCTCATATGGCGGCGTTCTGGGGTATCACCACGGCTCTGGCCGTGGGATTCCTCAATCCGATGCACCGGATTGCCTTTCGTGACGTCATCGACGCTTGCATCACCGGCGTCAAATATGCCCTGGCGGTGGGAGCCGTCTGTGCCGCCATCGGCATCGTCGTCGGCGTCGTCAATTCGACCGGCCTTGGCTTCCGCCTCGGTTTCATGGTCGCCAACGGTTCCCTGACAATCGCCGAGAACATTCTCTGGCTGGTTTCCTGGGTTCCCTTGCTGGAAATTCCGCTCGATGGCATGACGCTTTTTGTCTCGCTGGTCCTGATCGCCATCACCTGCATCATGATGGGGGCCGGTCTGCCGACAACGGCGCTTTACATCATGCTGGCCACGGTGGCACAGCCGGCGCTGGCAAACCTGGGCATTCCGCCCTTGGCGTCGCACCTCTTTGTGCTCTACTACGGGGTCATTTCGGAAATCACACCGCCGGTCTGCGCCTCGGCCTATGCAGCGGCGGGTATCGCCGGCGCCAACCCGTTCAAAACCGGCGTCTCCGCCTTCACGCTGGGCATCGGCAAGTTGCTGGTGCCGATGGTATTTGTCTATTCGCCGGCCATGCTGATCGTTCTGGAAGACTATTTCACCTGGAGCGCTTTCCTTGGCACGACCCTCAGTTGCGCTGTTGGCGTGGCCATGATGGCGACGGCGGTCAGCGCCTATTTCATCGCCCATATGCCGACGCCGTTCAGATTGCTAATCGCCATTGCCGCCCTCTTTATGGTGGCGCCTGGCACGACCAGCGACATGTACGCCCTGGTACTGGCTTTGCCGGTTCTGGTCCAGCAGGTCAGGGCGCGGCGGCGCGAGCGCGAGCTTGTGCCCTCCGAGGCTTGAACCAAGACCGTGTCTCATTCCGCCGGACGCGCCACCATCGTGGGCAGCGGCATCGTCGGCATCTGCGCGGCATTGTCGTTGCTGGAGAAAGGCTTCGCGGTCGAGATAATCGACCGCGACAAACCGGCCGAAGGGGCCAGCCACGGCAATGCCGGGGTGATTTCGCCCTGGACCTGTGTGCCCCAGTCGCTGCCCGGGTTGTGGGCCAGCATCCCCAAATGGCTGCTTGATGCCGAAGGCCCGGCCTCCATCCGTTGGGGCTACCTGCTGCCGCTTTTGCCTTGGGCGCTGAGGTTCCTGCGAGCCGGCAAGGCCCATCGCTTGCAGGCCATCAGCGACGCCATGCATGTTCTCAATCGGCCCAATGTGGATCTCTATCGCCACCATCTCAAGGGTACCGGGGCCGAGCATCTGCTCAGCCCCTCGACATACGTGCACGTCTATCGCAATCCCGCCGAGGCCGATCTGGACAGCCTGGTTTGGCGCATGCGCCAGGATCGCGGCGTCCCCCTGCAATTGCTCGATGCGGGCGAGTTGCACGAAATCGAGCCGGCCCTGGCCGACGACTGCAGGGCCGCCGTTTTGATCAAGGACCAGGCCCGCGCCACCGACCCGGGCGCGCTCGGCAAAGCCTTGGCCGAGAAAGCCCTGTCGATGGGCGCCACCTTTCGCCAAACCTCGGTCGCCACTATCAGCTCCAGGCCCGGTGATCGCTGGACCTTGCACACCGACATCGGGGAATTGAACGCCGAAAAGCTGGTTATTGCCGCCGGCGCCTGGTCGGCCCGCCTGTTGGCACCACTTGGCATCAGGCTGCCGCTCGAGGCCGAGCGCGGCTACCATCTGGTGTTTCGCGATTGCAACGTTACCCTCAACAATTCGGTCATGGACACTGATCGAAAATTTGTCGTCAGCTCCATGCTTGCCGGTCTGCGCTGCGCCGGGACGGCCGAGTTCGCCGGTCTCGACGCGGCCCCCGATTATCGCCGGGCCACGGTATTCGAGCGTCTGGTCAAGCGGCTGATCCCCAAGATCGAAATCAACGAAACAGTGGAATGGATGGGAAGCCGGCCGTCGTTTCCCGACAGCCTGCCCGTTATCGGACAGGTGCCGGGACCGGCCAATCTGTTCGCCGCCTTCGGCCACAGTCATTATGGCCTGGGCATGGCACCCCATACGGGCCGGATTGTCGCCGCCTTGCTGGCCGGAGAACCGGCCGCTGTCGATCTCGGGCCCTATCGGATCGACCGGTTCCATTGAGCGCCTCGTTTGAAGCCGTTGTCGTCGGCGGTGGCCTGCTCGGTTCGGCCATTGGTTACGGCCTGGCGCGGCTGGGGCTCAAGTGTGCAATCCTCGACGAGGGGGACGACGCACTGCGGGCGGCGCGGGGGAATTTCGGCCTGGTCTGGGTGCAAAGCAAAGGCGTCGGCAAGCCGGTCTATGCCGATTGGACCATGCAGTCGGCCCGGCTGTGGCCGGAATTTGCCGAGGAACTGACGGCCCGGACCAACCTCGATCTTTCCTACAGCGCGCCGGGCGGTATCGATATCTGCCTCAGTGACGAGGAACTGCGTGACCGGGCCGAAAAATTGGCAGTCCTCTGCGGCCATCAAAAGGGCGGCTTCCAGTATCAGATGCTCGACCGCCAGGACCTTCTCGAGCGCCTGCCGAAACTGGGGACGGAAGTGGTCGGCGGCTCCTTCAGTCCCCACGATGGACATGTCAGCCCGCTCTACCTGATGCGCGCTATGCAGCGATCATTCAAGGACGCCGGCGGAGAAATCCGCCCGGCAGCGCGCCTCGAAGCCATAACGCGGAACGGAGATGGGTTTTCATGTCGCACGGCGCAGGGAACAATGACCGCCTCGCGGGTCGTCCTGGCGGCCGGCCTTGGCAACCGGGATCTGGCGCCGCTGGTCGGACTGGCCCAGCCCGTGCACCCGGTCAAGGGGCAGGTATTGGTAACCCAGCGGATGGCGCCTTTTCTCGACCTGCCTACGACGCGCATTCGCCAGACCGGCGAAGGCTCGGTGCTGCTTGGCGATTCCCACGAGGACGCCGGCTTCGACGTGCGCAGCACCCCCGGCATCATGCAAAAAATAGCCCAGCGGGCGCGGCGCACCTTTCCCGACTTGGCGAAATCCCGGATAGTCAGGACCTGGGGCGCGCTCAGAGTGATGACACCGGACGGCTTGCCGATCTACGACCAGTCCCAGACCATGCCCGGGGCCTTCGCGGCGGCCTGCCACAGTGGTGTCACCCTGGCCGCCGCCCACGCCTCGACCTTGGCCAAATACGTGGCCGAGGGCAGGCTGGGCGACGAACTTGCGGGCCTGAGCGCGGGAAGATTCGATGTTTAGACGATTGAAAGGCGACGCCGCGCTTTCCGCCACGTTGTTCTTCGAGGGACAGCCTGTTGCGATCGGCGATGGTGACAGCGTGGCCGCGGCATTGCTGGCGGCAGGCATTGTCAGCTTTCGCCAGACACCAGTGCTGGACAGCCCGCGCGGGCCGTTCTGCCTGATGGGGGCCTGCTTCGATTGCCTGATGGAAATCGACGGCCAGCCCGACCGGCAGGCCTGCCAGGTCGATGCACTTGACGGAATGGTGGTGCGCCGCCAAATCGGTGCCGGCAATCATGACCACTGATGCAATCGACGTCATCGTAATCGGTGCCGGCCCGGCCGGAATGGCGGCGGCGACCACGGCTGCCAAGGGCGGCGCCAAGGTCCTTGTGCTGGACGACCAGCGCACATTTGGCGGGCAAATTTACCGCAATGTCGCGCTAGCCGGCACCGCCGAGGCCGCGTTTCTGGGTGATGACTACATGGCCGGCCAATCCGTGATTCGTGAATTCTGTCGGCAGGATCTGGAATTTCGTGCCAAGGCCACGGTCTGGCAGGTCACCGAAGAGCGCCAGGTGGGGTATTCGGTGGATGGCTCGGCCCGTATGACCACGGCGCCCTGGCTGGTCCTGGCCAGTGGCGCCTTGGAGCGCCCCTGCCCCGTTCCCGGCTGGACGCTGCCCGGCGTAATGATGGCGGGAGCGGCCCAGACGCTGCTCAAGTCATCGGGGTTGGCCGCCGAGGGGGCGGTATTCGCGGGCAGTGGTCCGCTGCTCTATCTGGTTGCCCACCAGTACCTGAAGGCCGGGGTCAAGATCGCCGCCCTTGTCGATATCACGCCCAAGTCCAATCGCGTGGGCGCCCTGCCCCACCTGCTCCAGGCCTTGCGCCGCTGGGACTTGTTGGCCAAGGGCCGGCGGTGGATTTCCGAGATCGCCAACTCCGGCACGCCGATCATAACCGGGGTCGAGGAAATCAAGGTCCTGGGTGACGACGCCGCCATGGGACTGGCCTTTCGCAAAGGCGTCGGTGAGTGGCACGAGATATCAAGCCCGCACGTCTTTCTCCATCTCGGGGTCTCGCCAAACGTCAATCTTTCCCTGTCGGCCGGCCTGGCCCACAACTGGGACGAGGGTCAGCTTTGTTGGCGGCCAAAGGTCGATGAATGGGGTGTTTCTTCACTGCCGGGCATCGCCGTGGCCGGTGACAGCGCCGGCATCGGCGGCGGATTGGCGGCCCAGGCCGGAGGCGAGATCGCGGCCTTGGGGATATTGGCCGCCTTGGGTCTGATTGACGCCGGGGCTCGTGACACCCTGGCCCGCGAAGCCCGGAAAACCTTGGCCCGTGAACAAGCCATCCGTCCCTTCCTCGACAGTTGGTTCCGGCCTGGCGCCGAGCTGCGGTTGCCCCGCGATGACGACACGATTGTCTGTCGCTGCGAGGAATTGACGCTTGGGGACATTCGCGCCGTCGTCAATATCGGCCTAGTCGGCCCCAACCAACTGAAAAGCTTCAGCCGTGCCGGCATGGGCCCCTGCCAGGGCCGCTTTTGCGGCCTGACGGTGCAGGAACTGATAGCCCGGCAAACCGGGCAGAAACCTGCCGATGTCGGCTATTTCCGGCTGCGTCCGCCGATCAAGCCGTTGCTGCTCGAGGAATTGGCCAATCTGCAAACGGATGGGTCGATAGGAGATGACAGGGACTAGAGTCGCCGATTTTATTGTTGTCGGCGGCGGTATTCTGGGCTGTTCGGCGGCGCTCCATCTGGCGCGCCGGGGCGGCTCGGTAATCGTGCTCGAGAAAGACCACGTCGCCAGGCACGCCTCGGGCGTCAACGCCGGCGGCGTCGGGCGGCTGGGTCGTGACTATCCGGAAGTGCCGATTGCCCAGGCCGCCTGGTCCTATTGGCAAGACATGCCGGCTCTGGTCGACGACGACTGCGGCTTTCGGGCCACACGCCATCTCAAGGTGGCCCGTAGCGAGAACGATCTCAAGGCGGCCCGGCGGCGGGTAGCTGACCTAAAGGCACTGGGTTTTAGCCACGAAGGGGTCATCGACCGAGACACTTTGCGGGAATTCCTGCCTGCGGCTGCCGCCCATTGCAGCGGCGCCCTGCACGTCGCGGGAGACGGTGCG
>MPMB02092087.1_pt1 | contig 13490 bp, 9 predicted proteins | sample 1617371 | NCBI WGS metagenome assembly MPMB02 (sample SAMN05944808, study PRJNA350692) | marine metagenome | biome: marine; feature: ODZ; material: water; isolation source: 300 m water sample filtered on 0.2 um supor filter | place: Pacific Ocean | collected 2012-04-08 | depth 300m m
ACTGCAACCCCATCTCCACGCAGTTTCCGCACTCAAAGTCGCCGCCGAACTCCCCCCTGAACGGCTGGCCGCACCGTCGGCAAAACGGCGGCTCGATCGGCTTGAACTTGACCAGGCAACCGTTCCCGATGAAGCCGTCCGCCGGCTTGCCCTTTTGATCCCGGCACACCTGGCACACCTCGGGAAAAATGGCAGCCGAGCAGCCCTTGGCCAAGCCGGCCAGCGTTGCTTTCCATCGGGTCACCGGCGTGAGCCTGTCGCAATCCCACGGTTACTGCAACGGCAAATTGGCAAAACGGAAGATGACAATTGGCAAAGCGGAAGATGACCATGGAGTCGGACGAACTCGAAGCAGACATTCGAACAAAAACAGAAATCGTCAACTCAGGAGCCAGCAAACACCAACAAGCATTGAAAAAGGAGAAGACCCTTACACAAAAAATCACCACCCAACAGGCCAAGATAAACGAAATCTCCAAAAATTACTTCGCCCTCCTGGCAAAATAGTGATGTCCAGGCACAGCCAGAGGCATCAGCCATGCCGCCGATGGGAACCATTCTTTCCCTGCACAAGACACATGATCTGATTGCCTATTTGTCGACACTTTAGCCGTTGCTGATTTCGTTCAGCAGATGCCAAACTCGCAACGACTCTGAAACACCCCAAGCTTGAGCGTCGCAGCCGCGCTGATCGTGCGGCGCGTCGCCGTCAAGGATCTCCGGTACTTGGCCAAGGCAACCTTCGCTCATTAAACTGGCCACACTTCCGAGATAGCACTTTGCCGCCTCAGCGGCATCGGGATCGCTTGGCCAAGCACGGACCAGTGCCTCGCAAAACTGGGGCAAAAACCAACTCCACGCGGTGCCGTTGTGGTAGGCCGGCTTGCGGCGGGTATCCTCATCTCCCTCGTAACGCCCCCAGTACGGGCTTGCAGGGTTGTTGAGTCGTTTGCCGTTGTGGTGAACCTCGTGCGGAGTGAGCGCAGGCAATGGTGCGAGTGAACGAACTGCGCCGGGGATGAGCAAATATCTGGCGGCGGCATCGACGTTGGCCCGGGCAATCTGGCCGCTAACAACGCCCAGGCTAACAGCAATTAGTATGTTGCAGCGAAGATTCTCATCGGCTCTCGCTTGGCCAGCCGGCTGCCCCGGCTTGGCCAAGAGACAATCAGCGAGCCAGCCGCGCTCTTCGTTCCAAAACAGATCAACGAAACTTTGCCCAGCCTTGGCCATGCGCAACTCCCACTCGCCGCTCGGCTCAAGCTTGTCCAACTGCGCAAGCAGATGGATCCACAGCGCCTGAATCTCGATCGGATACCCCTCGCGCTGTGTACCCGCCGGATGGTTGGTGTCCATCCACGTGAAATGCACTGGGCTGAAAATCAGGCATGATCCTGCATCCATTCGAATTCCGGTCGGCGTGCCATCGCAGTAATTCTTCCCAATACTTTTGACCACAGAAAGATACGTCCGACTTACCCCGCTCACTTTCTGCGCGTAAAAGCCATCGCCCAATTTGGCCGCCAACTCCCCGATGGCCAACGCCAGCCAAAGCGGCGCGTCGGACGTTTCGCGATTTGAGTCGTTATCCCCGAAAATCGCATTTGGAATCGTGCCGTCCCTCTCGTGTGACGCAAACAAACCAACGACAGCCTGCGCCTCCTCCAGCCGCCCGGCGGCGATTAAGCCGCGGACAGCAATCAGCGAGTCGCGCCCCCAATCCAAAAACCACGGATAACCAGCGATGATCGACTTCACCTCGCCACGCTGAACCACAAACGCATCCATCGCAGAGTCCAGCGCCAGACCAAACCCGGGCCAGCCTTCATCCCGATCGGCTTCATTCGCTCGATCTGCTTTCCCAAGTGGTTGATCATCCGCTTCGTTGACGGAAATGATCAACTCCGCCACTTGACCAAACTCAAGAGGCACTTGAAACCAACCGGGACTGAAGGCATCGCCGCTGGCTTCTTGACCGCGACTGGCTTCAACGGGATGCGGAATATCACAGCACCACTCCTCCTCGGCAAAAAAACGGCCGCAATTGGCTCGAGCAATCAAACGCCGCTCACTCGAGGGATTAAACTCGAAGCCAACCTCATCGGCCAACGAACGAGTCGCATTCATAAAATGCTTCTCGGCTTGAGCGTTGAGCTTCGTCTCCGCATGAAAACTCCGATCTTCAATGTCCAAGCGAACGGTCAGTTCCATCTTCCCGATTGAGCCATCACCTGCTTTAAACCAAAACTGGATTGCGTTTCGCCCAGGAGGCATCTCCGTGGCGATTTTTAACTGCGCGGAACGCCCCTCGCCTGACGGGACTTCATGGAGCCAGCGAGTTCGTTTTCCCGCGCAAAATGAGACCAAGTTATCAAGGTTCAATTCTGTTAAAAACCCGTTCGCGTTCACCCAGACACGAATCCGTTTGACCATCACCCATCGATCCACCGGCAGACTTGGATGAAGATTCGCCGCCAACACACAATCGTACTTCGAACGCACTTCACCGAGACTGACGCGCATCCGGGACATGGCGCCGCGGCTATTTGTCAGCAAAGCCATAGGTGTCAATTCGCGATCCATCAGCACGGAATCAAAATGGAATAAAGCGACGTCCGGCTCGACAGGGAGGCTTTTTACCAAGGATGAAATCCGGCTGGTTTGTTCACCTAAAACGACCAACTCCATGTTCCAATCCTCATGTTGGCATAGATTCTCGATAAGCGCGAAGTGGCCCATTTTGACAAATTGACTTTTCAGATTAATTGAAGGGAATGTTTCATCACTGCCCCTCAAACAGACACGAAAAGGGGCACCATGCTCTACGAGCAATCCGTACCCGGCAGGGACTATCGTGACTCGGTTCGCATTGCCCACGGCCCATCGGACTACGCGCGGATAGGTTTCAGAATGAATACAGGAATCCACGCATCGCGCCAGATGCACTGAGATCGGTGTCGGGATTGGCTTTGATATGCTGTGTTGCAGGCAATGAACAGCGCCCTTGCCTAAGCGGTATATTGTGCTCCAGGCACTCTCCCCTACTTTCTCGCGCTGGGAGATGGTGTTTTTTTTGCTTTGCGGCGTTTGTCCAAGCATGTCGACTGATTGTCGCCATGCAGGCGGCACGGACAGTTCAATTTCGTTTTCATTTTCGCAATCCAGGTTGGCCAGTATAAGCAATTCGTCACCGTTTTTGGATTCGCGCAGTAGCGTGAGAACCTGCGAATCATCCGGACTAAGCCGTGTAAGTTTTGTGCCCTCACGGAAGCAAGGATGCGCGGCGAGCAACTCGTTCAACCCGGCAAGTTCGTCGACGATGTTTTCGTTCGCGCCCCAGTTGAGTCCGACGCAGCCGTGGACATTGATTTTCTCCCTGGCCAGCCACTCTACCCCGCAGGTGAATGCATAACTGCCGTTCACGCTGGTGAGTGCACTGAGCCGGTTTCGGAGCAGAGACCAGGTGCGCCCTCTCTTGGCCAAGCGATCGTTGTCATGGGTTTCGCTGTAATTAACTAGTGGTCCTATCCTGCTGCCCTGCTTGAGTGCATGGTCGAGGTAAGTGGCAATTTGGATGCCAGAAAATTCCTGAAACAGTTCCGAGTAGGCCCACTGCATTCCGCCCTCTGTGAGCAGCGACTCAGTCTCGGCCCAGCCTCCACCGAGTCCCTCGAGCAGAAAAACGGTGTCGGGAAACTCCAGTCGCACCTTCGCTGTGATGTAGCGCCATACCGGCATCGGCACCTTGTAACCGGCGTCGCAGCGGAAGCCATCGACGCCCCGGCGGCACCACGTCAGGAAGGCTTCGGCCAACTGTTGCCAAAGCTCAACCGGCTCGGGATCAATCTCGACGAGGTCTTCCCAAATCGTGCCCCACGCGCCAGGGCTCTTGAACTTGCCATCGTCGAGCCGGCGAAACCATTCCGGATGATTTTCCTGCAATGCGCTCCCCCAGCCGGTGTGATTGATGACGAGGTCAAGCATGACGAAACCGCTGAGCCGGTGCGTCTCATCGGCCAACTCGACAAACTGCTGCAAGCCGGTTGTCTCAGGGTCGAACTCCACCAGTGCCGGGTCGATCGCCGTAAGATCTAGCGCGGCATACGGGCTGCCGTAACGGCCCATGCGAGCATCGGGAGTCGTTGGCGTGGGATTGATCGGCAGCAGGTGAAGCCACTTGCACTTGAGTCGGCCGAAGATGTGCGGCAATTCCGCCTTGAGGTCACGCAACGTTCCGCTCGGCGGGATGATCGTCCAGCCGCCGCCCTCCATCTTGGCCAAGCGATCGTCCAACGGGACGCTCTCCGGCTGGTTGGTGGTTTTGCTTTGGCCGAACAGTCGTGGGAATGCACAGTAAACGGTGTTCCCGTAACGGGTGTGTGCTGGATGGACACTGATGGTGATATTGCCTCCCTCGACCCAGTGCTGAAAACCGGACGCATCCTCGACCCAGGCAGTCGCCTTGAAAAACCCGGTTTCGTTAAGCGGCACGTCGATGTGCCAAGCGCCGCCATTGGCGCTCATCTCGAGATCACGCCACCCTTCGTCGGTTGGCGTGTCGCCAAGTTCAACCGGCTTGATGATCGACTGCAACACCTCCCGCGCTTGGCCAAGGGTGGTGCGTAGGTGCACCTTGAGCGAGTCAGCGGCTTGGCCAATCGACAACTCAAAACGGATTGTGTCGCCGACGAACCGCAGGTGGCGACTGCCGGGCGCGGGTCGCAGCTTTGGGTGGAGTGTCCCTCTTAAATCAGCCTCGCTCATTGTGCACTTGGCCAAGGCATACCGAGGCCTGTAATAAAGATTGGATGCCCCCTATCAGCATGCCTGTTTTAGGCTCAGTACTAGCAAGGATGAGCTTGTATGGTTGCTCAAGTTTACCAATCTCCTCAAGTAAATCCTCTATTAGGGCCGGAAGGAGCAACGCAGCCAAGATGGCGATGATCGCGGTGACCATCAGCAGTTCGATGCCCACCAGCGACTGGTGGAGTTCACTCGCTTGAGTGCCATTCTCGCACGCCACATACCCGCATCCGCTCGCAATCAAGGCGAATGAGCGCGGCCTACGGATATCGTATCCGGGCCCAGGCATCACGGCAAACTCGGCGAGCGGAAAATGAGCAGTGCCAAGGACGGCAACTCGACGGCCAGAGAGTGCTCGAAACCGTCCGCAGGCTGCACCTCCGTTTCGCAGCCACCGTTGTTGCCAAGATTGCTCCCGCCATACAGCGCGGCATCGCTGTTGAGCAATTCCTGCCACCGACCAGGCATTGGGACGCCGACCCGATAACCGCTACGCGGATTCGGCGTGAAGTTGATGGCAACCAACAGTGTCCCGGCTCCGGACTTGTCGCGGCGCAAAAACGACAGCACAGAGGTGTCGCGATCGTTACAGTTCACCCATTGGAAGCCAGTCTCGTCAAAGTCGGCCTCCCACAACGCCGGCTCGGCTCGATAACAACGGTTCAGGTCGCGCACCCATGACTGGACGCCGCGGTTTGGCGAGGCGCTCTCGACCAGCAACCAGTCAATCTGACGGTCTTCACTCCACTCGTCCGCCTGACCAAGCTCCCCTCCCATGAAGAGCAACTGTTTGCCGGGGAACGTCCACTGGTAGCCAAGCAGCAGCCGGAGATTGGCCAGACGCTGCCAGGCGTCGCCCGGCATTTTACCAAGTAACGACCCTTTCAAGTGCACCACTTCATCGTGCGAAAGCGGCAGCACAAAATTCTCGCCATAGTGGTACATCATCGCGAAGGTGGTTTTGTCAAAATGCCATTTTCGGTGCACCGGCTCCTCGCGCAGAAAACTCAAATTGTCGTGCATCCAGCCCATGTTCCACTTGAACGAAAACCCCAGCCCACCGTCGTCCGGCAAGCGCGACACCCTGGGCCAATCGGTCGATTCCTCGGCAATGGTCACTACGCCGGGATTCCGCGTCAGCACCAGATGATTGACGTGTTGCAGAAAAGCAATTGCCTCAAGGTGTTCACGACCTCCGTGCTCGTTGGGCAGCCATTCGTCGGCACCCCGTGAATAATCGAGGTATAACATCGACGCCACGGCATCAACCCGCAAGCCGTCGACGTGAAAGCGGTCGCACCAGTACAGCGCATTGGCGGTCAGGAAATTGCGGACTTCCACCCGACCGTAGTTAAAAATATATGTCCCCCAATCGGGATGATCGCCACGGCGCGAGTCGGCGTACTCGTAGAGCGCCGTGCCGTCGAACCTGGCTAATGCAAAATCGTCCTTCGGGAAGTGAGCCGGCACCCAGTCGAGAATCACGCCAATACCGGCCTCGTGCAGTGCATTGACCAGAGCTGCAAAGTCATCCGGTGTCCCGTACCGACTTGTCGGCGCGTAAAACCCTGTCACTTGATACCCCCACGACGGGTAATAGGCGTGCTCGGCCACCGGCATGAACTCAACGTGTGTGAAACCCATCTCCCTCACGTAATCAACCAACTCGCCGGCAAGTTCACGGTACGAGTACGACTCGGCGTCGTTGTGCTTGCGCCACGAGCCAAGGTGCACCTCGTAAATACTCATCGGCGACTCGAGCGCATTTCGTTTTGCACGCTGCTCCAACCAGGCCTGGTCGCTCCACGCGAATCCGCCCGTGTCCCAGACGATTGCCGCGCTCTTTGGCGCCTTCTCGAAGAAGAGCCCCATCGGATCGGTCTTGAGCAGTAACCGGTCCCGCGCGTTGATCAATTCAAACTTGTAATGCGCCCCCTTTCCGACTCCCGGCACGAACACCTCCCACACGCCGGACTCGCCGAGGCGCCGCATGACGTGCCGCCGGCCGTCCCAGTCGTTGAAGTCGCCAACCACGCTCACGCGCTTGGCTTTCGGCGCCCAGACAGAAAACGCCGTACCGTGTGCGCCGTCCATCTCACGCAACTGCGCGCCCAGCTTGTCGTAAAGCCGCAGCTCGTTCCCCTCGCCGATCAGGTGCAGATCGGCATCGGAAAGCGTCGGAGCAAACTGATCGTCACTGGCATGCACGGCGGCCATGCTGTTAGCACGATGACGCCGCTGGCAAGACTGGAAATGAACTTTTGGATTTACGCCACTTGACCAAGCAGCGAGACTGCCTTGACCAAACGATGAGCATCACCACCAAAACCGGAGACGACGGCAAGACAGACCTGCTGTTCTCACGGCGCACCGGCAAGGACGCCCCCCGGATCGCCGCCTGCGGCGACGTCGACGAACTCAGCACTGCCCTCGGCTTGGCCAAGGCGCACCTCCAACAAGCGGAATTCGCCGAAAAACTGACCACCATCCAGCAGTCGCTGATCGCCTTGATGGGCGAACTTGCCACCCTGCCTGAAGACGCAGGCCAATATGCCAAGGCCCAATTCAACAAACTAACCACCGCTGACACAGCCAAGCTGGAAGAGTGGATCAGCGAACTGGAAAGCGCAGGGCTGAGCTTCGAAGGCTGGGCGCTTGCCGGCAGGTCGGTGCCTTCGGCGCACTTGGACTTCGCCCGGACCGTCTGCCGCCGTGCCGAACGAAGCGTGGTGAGCGTGTTGAAGAGTGGATCACCGGAAGGCTCACAGGCTGTTGTGTACCTCAACCGCCTCTCCGACCTGTTGTGGCTCACAGCCCGCGCGGTCGACTTACCGTCCGGCAAACAACTGGCCTAGTCGGTTTTTTTCTTCTCAGCGAGCGAGGGGAACATTTTCTCCAGACCTGCCAAAGCCGTGGCGATGTCGTCAGGCAGAGGCTTGATGCGGATGTTTTTGAAGTTCACTTGGCTGGCCTGATCGCGTTGTTGGAACGCGATTTTCCCCTCTGTGTAGGTACTTTCCTTGTCGGGATAATCGACGAGCAGCTTGCCGTTCACCTGGATCAAAATCCGGTTCCCGATAACGGCGATGGTTTGGTTCGACCATTCGTCGTCCGCAACAGCACTCTCCGCGACCTTTTGGAAATTATACAGGCTGCCGGTTTTTTGGGGATCGTTGCCGGTGTTGCACAACTGCACCTCGTACCCTTTCGGCGCGCCGGTCTCGAGCGCCGCACGCAGGACGATCCCGCTGTCGCCCTTGGCATTCAGCTTGGCCTCGGACTGCAGAATAAAATTGCGATAGGTGCCCGGGCTGAACAGGTAACTGCGCGGGCCGCGACCGCTCAACTCCCCGCCGCCGCCCACGCTCCACCCGCCTGGATCGAACGTCATCCAACCGCTCAAGTCCTTGCCGTTGAACAGGGCAAACCAGCCGCCAGCGTCCGGCACCCTCGGCACCGGCTTGCCGGAGACTGTCTGCGCACGCGCCGTGGCGGCGGCAATCGCCAGCAGGCAAATCAGGATCAAACTATGTCGTGAGAACGCCATATCGTTGCACCGAACGGCCCGTGACTATAAAAGGAACGGGCTTTGCATGACAACTGTCATCATGCCATTTGCTGTTTTTGATTCAAACACGACTTGAAAATCATCCGCTCAACCCGCGCCATCCGGTGCGAATCCGCGGCCGCTCGCGCGCCAGACCGCGAGATCGTGCTCGTGCCGACGATGGGCTGCCTGCACGAGGGGCACCTGAGTCTGATCCAGCGCGCCCGCAAGCTCGCGGGGGCCAAGGGCACGGTGGTTGTCAGCATTTTCGTCAACAAAATCCAGTTCGGGCCAAGCGAGGACTACGGGAACTACCCCCGCAACCTCAAACGCGACACGGCGCTCTGCCGCGAACACGGCGCGGACATCGTGTTCGCACCAAGCGACGCAGCAATCTACCCCGAGGCGCACAGCACGTTCGTCGTCGAGTCGCACTTGGGCAAGCGGATGGAGGGTGCGTCGCGGCCGACGCACTTCCGCGGCGTGACAACGGTCGTGGCCAAGCTGTTCAACCTTGTACAACCGGACGCCGCCGTGTTTGGCGCGAAAGACTGGCAGCAGGCCGCCGTCATCCGGCAGATGACCAGCGACTTGAATTTCCCGGTTCGTATCGTTGTCGCACCGACCGTCCGGGAGCGGGACGGCTTGGCCTTGAGTTCGCGTAATCGATATCTCTCCGCAGCAGAACGCAAACAGGCAACGGTGCTTTACGACACCATCCGTGCCGCCCGTGCCGTCGTAAAAAACGCAACCACCCCCCTGCCCTCTGCCGTCCTGCGCCGCAAACTGATCCGGCTCGCCGGCAATCAATGCTTGGCCAAGCTGGATTACATCGAGTTCTTTGATCCCAAGACGCTCGCACCAGCCAAGCACGTCGGGCGTGGCACGCACTTGGCCCTGGCCGTGTTCTTCGGCTCGACACGCCTCATTGACAACGGTCGTCTGTGACCGAACACTTTCCCGTGCGGATGGCGGATTCCCCGAAGCAGTTTGATTTTCTGGTGCTGGGCAGCGGCATCGCCGGGCTGACGTTTGCTCTCAAGGTCGCCCACACCGGCTCCGTCGCGATCATCACGAAGAAAAGCCGGGCCGAGTCCAACACCAACTACGCACAGGGCGGCATCGCCGCCGTCACAAGCGAGGAGGACTCGTTCGAGAGCCACGTGCGCGACACCCTTGCCGCCGGAGGAGGGCTGTGCAATGAGGAGGTCGTGCGCGGCATTATCGAGGAAGGCCCGGCCCGCATCGAGGAACTGATCCAGCTCGGCATGAAGTTCTCCGAACGTGAGAGTCACGGTCACCGCGAACTCGATCTTGGCCGGGAGGGAGGGCACTCGAAACGCCGCATCCTGCACTCCAAAGACGTCACCGGCCGCGAGATCGAACGCGCGCTGCTGGCCGCAATCGGCGCGCACAAAAATATCACCGTGCTCGAGAATCACCTCGCCATCGACCTCATCACCACGGCCAAGCCTGGCCAGGCGCAGCACAACCGCTGTGCCGGGGTTTACGCGCTGAACAACCAGACCGGGCAGATAGAGACGTTCACTGCGCCAGGGATCACGCTGGCCACCGGTGGCTGCGGCAAGGTTTATCTCTACACGTCGAATCCCGACATCGCCACCGGCGATGGGGTCGCGATGGCGTACCGCGCCGGCGCGACCATTGCCAACATGGAGTTCATCCAATTTCACCCGACCTGCCTCTACCATCCCGAGGCCAAGTCATTCCTCATCAGCGAGGCGGTGCGTGGCGAAGGCGGGGAGTTGCTGAACCTGCGCGGACAGCGGTTCATGGAAGGCGTGCACCCGCTCAAGTCGCTCGCGCCGCGCGATGTCGTGGCCCGTGCGATCGATCGCGAAATGAAGCGCAGCGGCGATGATCACGCGCTGCTCGACATTACCCACAAGCCGGCGCGGTTCCTGATGGATCGCTTCCCGAACATCTACCAGACCTGCCTGCGGTACGGCATCGACATCACCAAGGAACCGATCCCGGTCGTGCCGGCGGCGCATTATCAGTGCGGCGGCGTGCGGGTCAGCGAGCACGGCGAAACGGACCTGGCCGGCCTGTACGCGATTGGCGAGGTCGCCTGCACCGGCCTGCATGGCGCAAACCGGCTCGCCAGCAACTCGCTGCTCGAGGCGCTCGTTTACGCGCACCGCGCCGCCGAGCATGTACTCAACCATCCGCCGGAATCGACCACCGGTGAATTGCACAAGTGGCACTCCGGCAGCGCCACCAATCCCGACGAGATGGTTGTCGTGGCGCACAACTGGGACGAACTCCGTCGGTTGATGTGGGACTACGTCGGCGTCGTCCGCACTGACAAGCGACTGAAACGCGCGCTGACCCGCGTCCAAAACCTGCAGGAGGAAATCCAGGCGTACTACTGGGATTTCAACGTAACGAGCGACCTGCTGGAGCTGCGCAACCTCGCCACCGTGGCCGAGCTGATCGTGCGCTCGGCGCTAGAGCGCCGGGAGAGTCGAGGACTGCATTACACGATGGATCACCCTGAGCCGGTGGACTCCCTCGCCCAACAGGACACCCTCATACACCGCAATTAGCGCTTGGCCAGCCGCTTGGCCAAGCGACAGAAAAAAGACCGGGAATGGTTCCCGGCCTTTTACTTTGGTATACTGTTTCCGCTTAAAAGCTGGCGCTCAAGCCGGCACCGAAGGTCCTTGGCCAACCGGGGATGTGCAGAATCATGCCGGCGGGCCGAGGCGCGGCCGGGTTGGAGAAATCGGTGTAGCGCAAGTCAAGCGCGTTGTTGGAGTAGTCTTCGTCGGACAGGTTTCGGGCATAAACGAAGAGTTCCCAGTTGTCGCGCTTGTAACTGATACGACCGTTGACGAGTGCATAGGAGTCCTGCTCGGCGGTATTGGCCTCGTCAAGCCAGTAATCGCCGATGCCCTGCACCTCCCAAAGCATGGAGAGATTCCACGGCAGCTTGATGTGTGCCGCGAGGTTGGCGGTGTACTCCGGTACGAAGTTGATATCGTTACCGCCGAACTCGTAACCGGCCGCCATCGGACCAAGCATGCCGCGCAGCACGTTGTCGGTGTAGCGGTCGAACTCGGCATTAACCAGGCCAACCGCCGCACTGAGCGTGAAGGTCTCACTGATCTGCGCCTCAGCTTCAATCTCGAGGCCGTAGCTGTTGGCTTCCTCTGCGTTGACCATGTAGGCTTGCGTCGGGTTGACCGGGTTCAGGCGGTAAACCTGGTACTCCTCGAAGTCGCTGTAAAACGCAGCAACACGGGTGTGCACACGGCCATCGTTCCACGATGAGGCCCAGCCGAGTTCATAATTCCACGACTCGGCGGAATCGTACTGCGCGCTCTCCAGTGTGCCATCGTAAAAGTTGAAGCCGCCGGACTGGAAGCCCTTGGCCAAGCTGGCATAGAGGGTGTCGGCCTCGCCCAGGCGGTACGACGCTCCGAGCTTGGGCAGCACGTCATCCCAGTCGTCGCTGCTGTTGACCGAGGTGGAGCTGTTACTGCGGTTGATCGAGCGGTCGCTGTTCTGGTAGCGCAAACCGCCGGTTAGCGTCAGGCCGCTCTCAAGGGCGAAGCTACTTTGCCAAAACAGCGCCGCATCCTCGTCAGACAGAGTCGAGGTGGTGTAGTCCGGAACCGGCCCTGGAATGAAGCCGTACTGCGGATGAAACAACCCGGCCGGATAGAGCGAGCCTGAGACATTATCCATCTCGCGATCGGCGTAATAGGCACCCAGCGTCCACTGATACCTCTCATCAGTGTCGCCGGAGCCAAGGCGAATCTCCTGGGACACCTGCTCGACATCAGGCTGGCTGATGCCGATGACCGGGATGAAGCCGATCTCGGCAACGGGCTGCGGGATGGCCGTGAAATCAAAGTCTTGCTGCAAATCCTGCTCCCAGTTGCGAAAGGCCGTTACCGAGCTAAAGGTCAAGTGTTCCCCGCTGAAGCCGGCGCTCAACGAGTATGTACTCACCTCGGTGTCAACATAGCCCGGCACGTCCCGGTTGACCTTGTGCGGGCCGGCATCAGTGAGCGGGCTGTAAGTCGGCGTGAAACCGTCGTCGTGGTTTTCACTCGAAGCCGTCAGGCGGATCGTCCAGGCATCACTTGGCGTCAGAACGAATTGCAACCGGCCGGCGATGGTTTCGCGGCCGTCGATCTCCTGACCCGTGGGCAGGTTCGTCACAAATCCATCCCGGTCGTTGTAAAGACCACTGAGGCTCAAGCCGATCTGGTCGTTGAGCGGTCCACTTGCGTTCAAGCGATACTCTTGCGTACTGTGCTCACCGTAGCCCAATCCAGCTGATCCGCCCCACTCGGCGCCCGGTTGACGCGTGCGAACGCTAATGATGCCGCCCGGCGCAGCGCTGGCACCGAACTGCGTCCCCTGCGGACCACGCAGAAACTCAATGTGATCAATGTCATAGAGCGACAAGCCGCGGGTCATCACATCCGCATACGGCACACCGTCGACATACATTCCGACAGCCGATTGACCGATGCCGAAACTGTTTTCACGCAAACCTCGCACGCTGAACTTCGGCATGCGCGTATTGTTCGCGTCAAAGACAGTGAAGTTTGGCAGCGCCGTCTGGATGTCCCGCACCTCCTGGATGCCACCCAGCGTGATCGTGTCACCGCTCAGCAGTGTCACCGAACGCGACTCTGTCTGCGGGGCCTCGGAAATGATCATCACCGGCGGCAACTCGCCGGCATCCTCTTCGGATTGTGCCAGGCCCGTTTGGCCAAGCATACAGAGCCCGACCATCACCGAGGCAGACACAATGTATTTGCCTGTTGTTATTCTGTTACTTTTCATCGTTGGTAGTTAATGGGATTCACCGGCGATACGGCCAGTCTTGCGCCAAATGCAGCACAACCGGAAAACGTGCGTCTGGGTCGATGACGCAAAGAAACATCTGAAATAAACGATATCATTGCAAGAGAATAAAGACGGCAGGAAAAATAATTGGCACCGAATTGCTGGCTTGGCCAAGTTTGGGCTTAAAACCGGGTTGTCGTTGCGCTAGGCTGCCCGGGCTTCCGGGACAGAACACCGGCAGCCGTCACAACGATGGAAACTCCCCACATGAACCTGGTGCTTATCTGCGCGGTCGCCTTCGCGGCCGTGC
>MPMB02156923.1_pt1 | contig 13490 bp, 10 predicted proteins | sample 1617371 | NCBI WGS metagenome assembly MPMB02 (sample SAMN05944808, study PRJNA350692) | marine metagenome | biome: marine; feature: ODZ; material: water; isolation source: 300 m water sample filtered on 0.2 um supor filter | place: Pacific Ocean | collected 2012-04-08 | depth 300m m
CCGGTCTTTGGTTTAGAGGGATTGAGGCCGGGTTTAAGCCAGAGCCTTTTTGGTGGTCTTGATGATGACGGCCGCAATTTTGTACGGATCACCGTTGGACGCTGGACGCCGGTCTTCCAAGCGGCCTTTCCAGCCACCGTCGATGGTGCCCACCGGAATACGGATGGAGGCGCCACGGTCGGAAACCCCGTAGGAGAACTGGTCGATCGCTTGGGTTTCGTGCAGCCCGGTCAGGCGTTGGTCGTTGTCGGCACCGTACACTTCGATGTGCTCTTGGATGTTGTTGCCGAATTCTTCACAAATTTTGTTCATGAGATCTTCGCCGCCCTGGTCGCGCATGGCTCCGTTGGAGAAGTTGGCGTGCATGCCGGAGCCGTTCCAGTCGCCCTTGATGGGTTTCGGCTCCAGGTTCACGGAGACGCCGTAACGCTCGCCAATGCGCTCGAGCAGGTATCGCGCAACCCACATTTCGTCGCCGGATCGGGCTGCGCCCTTAGCGAAAACCTGATATTCCCACTGGCCCATCATTACTTCAGCGTTGATGCCTTCGACGTTGATGCCGGCATCCAGGCAGATCTGCAAATGCTCATCGACGATGTCTCGTCCGATTGCGTTGGCAGCACCGACGGAGGTGTAGAAAGGACCCTGCGGGCCGGGGAAACCGCCTTTCGGGAAACCAAGCGGTAGATCGGTGTCGGTGTCCCACAAGACGTATTCCTGCTCGAAGCCGAACCAGAAATCGTCGTCGTCGTCGTCGATGGTGGCGCGTCCGTTGGATTCGTGCGGGGTGCCGTCGGCGTTCATGACTTCAGACATCACCAGCCAGTTGTCGGTGCCGACCTTGTCGGGGTCCGGGAACAAGGCAACCGGCTTAAGGAGGCAATCGGAGTCGTTGCCTTCAGCCTGCTCGGTCGATGAGCCGTCAAATGACCACATGGGGCAGTCTTCCAATGTTCCACCAAAGTCGGTTTCGACCTTGGTCTTGCTTCGTAGGCTTTGGGTCGGCTTGTAGCCATCCAGCCAGATATATTCGAGTTTTGCTTTGCTCATGATTAGTTAACGATAAAAAATATCCCATGCCGCCTGAAATCCCACCAAGCGACAAAACAAGGGCCTGTTCAAGGCCCCTCCCCATTAGGCGTCCTTATGACACTGGTTATCAAGTCTTTTTTGCTGTCGGTGATTGCAAACGACCCAGCAAGCACGATAGGCAGGCAATTACGATGCCAACTGCCTTGGCAGCTAGATCAAGTGCTAGCTGACAGCAAAACTTCCCTACTATTTCTTCGTTTTCGAGAGGTTATGTTTATGTGTTGAACTATAGGAATACATCCATTGACCTGCTAGTCGAAGGTACAGGAATTGTTCCCTTCTACGCTTTGCGATTAGAATAAAACAATTTGTTCAAAAGGAGCCTCCTTTTTTTGAATAACTATCTTTTGTTATTTTCTTTTTTAGTCGCCCTAAATTGTTGATACACGTCCATTAAGATAAAAAATAATAAAACGGTGAAAGCATAACGGCATCAATGTTGCTGCTAAGTCTCTGGTCTTGAGCTGGTTAGCTTTTGGAGCACTCGTTTCGTAGGATCGGGTGGCTAAACTGGGTCAAGCGCAACAAACTAAATCAAAAAAACTGAGCTATCAATGAAGAGAATCGCTTGCGTTCTATTGTTATTGGCGGGCTTTTGCCTGAATTCTTCCACTGCCTTGGCTCAAGAGCCTGGCGTAGCCATCAGCCCAGCCAACACGGCATGGCTTCTTACTGCCACGGCGCTGGTTCTGTTCATGACCATCCCGGGCTTGTCTTTGTTTTATGCAGGTTTGGTGGGTCGCAAGAATGTCCTTTCGGTGTTGATGCATTGCTTCATGATTACGGCTGTCATGTCGGTGGTTTGGCTGGTGTGCGGCTATTCGCTGGCGTTTGGCGAGGCCAATCCCTATTGCGGTGGTTTGACCAAGATTTTTGCCCGGAGTATTGACGCCAATTCGGTGGTGGGTGACTCGGGCAGTGCAATTCCGGAGTATCTTGTTATGGCGTTTCAGATGACATTTTTCATCATCACACCGGCCCTTATGGTGGGGGCTTTTGTTGAACGCATGAAGTTCTCCGCGATGATCCTATTTACGACACTTTGGGCGATCTTGGTGTATGCGCCGGTCTGCCATTGGGTTTGGGGCGGCAACGGCTTCATGCTCGAGTGGGGCACAAAGGACTTGGCCGGCGGCATTGTGGTACACATCACGGCCGGTATTGGTGCCTTGGTGGCCTGCATTATGGTGGGGCCACGCAAGGGGTACGGGACGGCTCAATTTCAGCCGCACAATTTGCCCATGTGCGTGATGGGGACTGGAATGCTCTGGGTTGGCTGGTTTGGCTTTAATGCCGGCAGTGGTCTGGCTGCCAACGGCGATGCGGCGCAGACTTTGCTCGTGACTCACATCTCTGCAGCGACGGCGACGATCGCATGGTCATTGGCCGAAAAGATAAAACACGGCAAGGCCAGTGTGCTGGGTGCGGTGACCGGCTCGATCGCTGGCTTGGCGGCGATCACACCGGCATCGGGGGATGTTGGCCCGATCGGCGGCTTGGCCATCGGTGCTGCGGCCGGGTTTGTTTGCTGGTTTGCCTCGACTGCGGTGAAGTCCAGGTTCGGTTACGACGACTCGCTTGATGTTGTCGGTGTGCACGGCGTGGGTGGAATTGTCGGGACATTGATGGTGGCGTTTTTTGCTTCAACGACGCTAGGCGGCAAGGGGGTCATTTCCATTCCGGATGCGCAGACGTACAGCATGGGTGCCCAGTTTTTGGTTCAATTCAAGGCATCAGTTATCACAATCGTTTATACGGTGGTAGCGACAGCGGTTATTTTATTCATCGTCAGGGCGATCTGCGGTGGGAGCCTTCGGGTCAGTGAGTCAGAGGAGGAGGAGGGGCTTGACCTCGTTGCGCACGGTGAGTCGGGCTACAATAACTGAGTTGATTGGAGCTAGGACCAAGCGCGATTCGGCTTGATTGATTTGACGGCGGCGCGGACAACAGTCCGCGCCGTTTTCGCTTGGCGGCGCGCAACACCATGAAGCAACAAACCATCGTCACGCTGGATCTCGAGGGGGTGCTGGTTCCGGAGATTTGGATTGCCTTCGCCCAAAAGACCGGGATCGAGCAGCTCAAGCTGACCACTCGCGATATCCCGGACTACGACGAGTTGATGGCCAGCCGCTTGGCCATCCTCGACGAAAACGGCTTCAAACTGGCGGACATCCAGAAGGTGATCGGGACGCTCGTACCGCTCGAGGGGGCCAGGGCGTTTCTCGACGAGCTGCGTTCGATCACACAGGTGGTTATCCTGTCGGACACATTCGAGGAGTTCGCAGCGCCGCTGATGCGGCAGCTGGCATGGCCGGCCCTGTTGTGCCACCGGCTCGAGATCGACAGGGAAGGGCGTGTGGCCAATTACCGGCTGCGGCAGCCGGATCAGAAATGCAAGGCCGTGGCGGCGTTTCGCGGGCTGAATTACAAGGTAATCGCTGCTGGCGACTCGTACAACGACACGACAATGCTGGGCGAGGCTGACGCCGGCTTTCTGTTCCGGGCCCCAGACATCGTGAAAGTGGAATTTCCGCAGTTCGAACCGGCCGAGGAGTACAGCGATTTGATGGCGCTGATTCGAGGCGAATTGGAGACGTGACTTTTTGGTCAGGTTTATGTTTTGAACTGACATGGCAGATGTACTCTGCAAAATCGGGTTAAACCGTTGTTTTAGCCCTAACAATAGGAACAAGAAACCCAACACAGGTGTGATACGTTCCGTTGAGGCTCTGTGCACAACTACTGCTATAACTCGTTGGAAAAACATGAAAATGCCGCAGAAAAAAATTGTCACAACGAGAGAAGTGCAAGAAGTGCAATATTAATGATTTAATCGGCAATATTTGCACAGTCATTTCTTATGAAATAATTCACATTTTCTGTGGTGCAGAAAGGGGTATTTTGGTCGATATCATCCAATTTTTCGATGAGCGAGACCATTTTTTCGGAGGCCAACGCTGGGAACGACTCTCAGCATTCCTTTATTTCTGGGACGACGATTCACCTCGCTGGCTACTTCCAGGACAGCATCCAGTCCATCGGCGGGTTTCTCGCCCGCTTGGCTGGGCGGAGCGAGCGGGAGGTGATGACGATGATAACCATCCCTTCGATCATCTCCTGCGGCCCCTCCATTTTCCAGGTGAGCCTTGGTTCCGGTGAGATGCAACCTCGCCGATGTGATCGAAGATGAATGATCCAGTAATGAGCAAAGTAACCACCTCAAAACATTCAGAGCTGAGCAAGCCAAAGACCATCAACGAACACGTTGTTGAGATTGTCTGTGACTCAGGTGAAGGAGCTCAAAAGGCAGGCACACTCTTTGGCACGGTAAGCGCGAAAATGGGCAACGGCATTTGGACAGTCGAAATTATTCCAGCCGAAATTAAGCCGCCATCGCGGTCCCGAGAAGGCGCTAGTGGCAATAGGATTCGTGTTGGCAGTTCTCCCATGACCAACGCCGGTGACAAAGCGAACTTGGTTGTAGCCTTGAACGAACAGGTTCTATACGGACGGATTGCTCAAGATGCGTACAGTGAAGAGACCACTATTCTTCTTGAAAATGTCTGGGCATCAGATCCAACCCCCAGTGTTAGGGAAGCCTATGCATCTGCAGTCGAAGATTTTACTGCCCGTGGATACAAGGTCATCGAGCTCCCATTGCATGAGGCATGCTGCGAGTTGATGAGCGATCCCCGCCTGGGTAAGAACATTTTCGTGCTAGGCATCCTCTGCTGGATTTACCAGCGGGATGTCGAGATGGCAAATTGTGAAATCGCGAACATCTTCGCCAGAAAGGGCGAAGATGTGATCACAACAAACCAGAAACTCCTCGTGGCAGGAGTTGAGTTTGCCAAACAGCACATTCCGTTTACATACGAGATCCCAAAGATGAAAGTCGAGGACGACTTGATTGTCACCAATGGCAATGTGGCGATTGGCCTTGGCGTCATGGCGTCGGGGATGGACATGGTCGCCATGTACCCGATCACGCCGGCGACTTCGGCATCACACTATCTCGCCAGTGTTTTTGACAAGGCGGGAGGATTTGTTCACCAGGCAGAGGACGAGATCGCAGCCGTTGGTTTTGCAATTGGTGCCTCGTATGCGGGCAAAACTGCCTGCACGATCACATCTGGTCCGGGCATGGCGCTCAAGACGGAGTTCATCGGATTGGCTGTCATGGCTGAAGTTCCACTTGTCGTTGTTAATGTGCAGCGTGGCGGTCCATCGACTGGTTTGCCCACGAAGGTCGAACAAGGTGACTTGCTCAGTGCCCTGTATGGTTCACCTGGGGACGCACCGAAAATTGTTGTGGCACCCGCAACGATCGAGGAATGTTTCAGCATTATCATCACGGCAAGACAATTGGCGGAAGCTTTCAGATCACCCGTGATTGTTCTCACCGATGCAAACCTTGCAACAGGACAAGCCCCATTCAAGCGACCTGTTCCCAAACAAGAGTGGATTGCTCCTCCAATCGATCAAACCGATTGGCACGGTGAAACATTCCCCTACGCTTGGAACGAGGAAACAGGTATTTCTCCAAGACCAGTACCCGGACAAAAAGGTGGCGAGTATATCTTGACGGGTCTTGCTCATACGGCAGAAAGCCGCGTTGCGTATAATCCTCAAGCCAATCAAACTGGTTGCAATATGCGAAGCCGCAAACTCGCAGCTCTTGAATGTACACTCACACCACCGAAAGTACATGGTGACGATTCAGGCGACCTTCTCGTTGTTGGTTGGGGATCAACCATAGGCGCTATTGAGGAAGCTGTCGACCGTGCAAGGGCTGAAGGGTTCAGTGTTTCTTCCCTGCATCTTCGATATCTCTCCCCGATGGAGGTCGGCTTAGAAAAGATCTTCCCGAACTTCAACAAGGTGATGACGATTGAAATTAATTACAGCGATCAGCCTGATGCCGCGTTGCATCCACGTCCATCCCAATTGGCCTTGTTACTTCGGGCACATTTGATGCGTGAGATTGACTACTGGTCGATTGTTCCCGGTCAACCTCTCGGTCCAGCGCAGATTGTTGAAGTCATCCGAGAACGGTGTTCGAGGAAAAAGACCACCAGAAAAACAAAAGCTGCCCTTGCAGCAATAGTCCAGTAAGCATGGTTGAATTAAAACAAGATTGGTCACTGGATATTCTGCCTCGTTACTTTACTCTAGAGGACTACGAAGGTAGAGAGCCGCGATGGTGTGATGGCTGTGGCGACCACGGCATTCTGAGGGTTGTGCAACGGATTTTTCGTGATGAACAATTGCTACCAGAGAAAACCGTGTGTGTCTCTGGAATTGGCTGCTCAAGTCGTTTTCCGCACTATATGTCGACATATGGATTTCACAGCCTGCATGGCCGGGCATTTCCAGTTGCTTGTGGAATCAAGTCACGTCGACCCGACCTAGACGTTTGGGTCGCGACCGGTGATGGAGACTGCTGTTCCATTGGCGCAGGGCACTGGATCCATGCTGTTAGATACAACATGAACATGGTGGCGATCCTTTTCGATAACAACGTGTATGCGTTGACGAAAAAACAGAGTTCTCCCACCAGTCGACGCGGGCAGTCGACAAACACTCATCCAGAAGGTGCGTGGCTACCTCCGTTGAATCCATCTACGACGACACTCTCCATTACCAACTGTTCATTTGTGGCCCAGACGGTAGACTGGAATCCTGTGCATATGTACGAAACACTACGTGCTGCGCATCAGCACAAGGGATTTAGTTTCGTGAGGATTTTCCAACGATGTCCTGTGTTTTCTGCAGAGTGTTTTTCTAAACCGCAAAATGATCCGGATCTGGTCCAACTGCTTGAACATGAGAATGGATTACAGGTTCCCGAATCCGGAACCCGTTCATACAAGAATCGCCAAGCGCACAACCCGAGTGATCTTGTGGAAGCGATTGCTTTCTCCAAACAAGAGGACGTGTACCCGATTGGCTTGCTCTACCAGAACGAGGATGTGCCCAGGTATGACGAAATCTGTGCTGTTGGCATTCATACCACGCCCAGAGACAAGATAAGAGCATTGAATCAGCAACTTGATCGTTTCGCAATCTAAGGAGCATGCGATGAAAACGGTTGAAGAGGTCGATCGAACGATTGAAGAAACTCGGTTAACCGATCCGGAAGGTTTGTGTTTTCCACCTGAAACTCCCCTTCCGGACGGTTATAAGCTGCGCGATGTTCTTCGGGATGCCCGCCGCTTTCATGTCGGCGATCCATCGGCGCCTGCAACGGTTGATTCCGATCTATTGCCAGCGGTCATGCACACGCTGCGAAGACTATCTCTTGTCCGTACCGATTATCCCTTGATGTTATTACCAGATGGAAAGGTACAGCCATTTGTTGAGTTCCTTGCTGATTTTTTTACAGGAATTGATGACTCTGAGGTTCTTTCAGACAATCTGGTTCGAATTCAAAGGCGGGTGCTCGACTCCCTTACGAGTGTTGCGGATGCAGCCAAGGTCATTGGGTTGTCGTGTACGGCAGTAGCTGATGAGCTTGGACTGAATGAGAAGGTGGATCTCTCCTTCAGAACAAGGGGTTCGGAACTTGTGCAGTCGATTCCGGTTGGAACCAAGCTCGTCCCCTGCAGCGGTTCAACCGGTCCCTCGGTTGCCATGCATCTTATTGAGTTTGAAGCCCGCGCCACCACATTACGGCAAGACGTAATCACAATGAGGGAGGCGTTATATGGCATGAGCAATCGCGAGTCTTCGGTCGAGGTAATGGGGGTTGATGCTTCAAAAATGGAGGAAATTCTTGCTAAGACGGCATCCGGCAGCGTGCCGATGGACGAAGCAAGAACCAGGCGCATTGAGAGTGCGATCGGCATCATGGATCATTGGCTCAAGGGAGATGATTCGCCACTGGTTGTTGTCCGAAGCAATGAAGCGGTTGAATTTGAGCATCCATCATCAACAACCATACATGATGCTGATTCAGAGCTCTTCCTTACATCAATCAAGGTATACGACGACATTGCAGAACGATATGCTCCACTCTTTGGTGCATTGCGTACCAGTCGTCTTGAACTAGTGAATGCATTTGAAAGTCCGAGACACGATCACCTGCTCGAGGGATTCTGCCGCAAAGACTTTTCAGACGCGGAATTAGCGCTTATGCCGAAAGTGGTTGGAGTCGGCACTGTTGCGGATGCAACGGCGAACATGGCCTCACTTTCGACCATCCTGCGCTCGTCACGCCCAATTACACTCGTCTTGCTCTGCAACGACTTGGCAACCCTCGATCATGAACGAATCGAGTTGGCATATCTTGCCATTGCGCACCGGAAGGTCTTCGCATCGCAGACGTCAATCGCGCATCCTTCACACATGATTGACTCCTTCCAACGTGGGTGTGAGTCAATCAGGCCAACGTTGCACACGGTTGCCAGTGAAGACAAACATCCACTAGGTTCATGGGTCAAGGGGAATGCAGCGGTCGAAGGCCGGGCATATCCGCTTTTCCGATACGATCCCACGAGGGGAGCAACTTGGGCGGATCGCTTTGATCTTGTTGACAATCCCCAAGTTGAGCACGACTGGGTAATCAGGACCGGCGAGCTTGAAGCCAAGAAACTCGCGTTCTCATTTACATTTGCCCACTGTGCAATGCTCGCGACGGATTTGCAGAAGCACTTCCTCAAACTTCCGGATGGAATTGAATCGGATGATCTGGTTTCTGTCGAGGAGTGGTTGCACCTCTCTTCGGGGGATGTTGCCGATTACCTGCCGTATCTCTGGGCTGTAGATGTTGAAGGTGCCATCCACAAAATCGTTGTCGCCCGAGCAGTCACTGATGCTTGTCGCGACCGGCTTGATTACTGGCGAACGCTTCGTGAGCTTGCGGGCATTGACAACGAACACGTACGCAGGGCAATTGCAGAAGAGCGAGAGTCGATGGATTCAGAATTTGCGTCTGAGCGAGAATTACTTGCCAGTGAACATGCCACGGAAATCGAATCAATTCGCTCTTCTGCATTACAAGATGCCGCACAACAACTTGTAGAAGTGTTGCTCAATGGCGGCGGTGGGATGGCTAGTCGAATGGTAACAATGCCAACCAGTTCCACGCTTGTTTCCGCACCAATCCTAGCGACGAATGGGGATGTTTCTCCTGACAAAGAGGAAGCGTTGGAGGAATCGGGTGTTGTTGCGGAAGCTCTTGGTGATCCTTGGATCGATAGTTCGATTTGCACGAGTTGCAATGATTGTATGGGCATCAACGCCCATGTGTTTGTATACAACGAAGATAAGCAGGCGTATATAAAGGATGCCTCGGCAGGTACTTTTGATGAAATCGTTCGGGCTGCAGAGAAATGTCCTGCTCGGTGCATTCATCCTGGAACTCCACTCAACCCCAATGAACCCGGCCTCGAAGTCTTGATCCGGCGAGCGGCAGAGTTTGGCTAGGATCAAATTGTGGGAACAGCTTATTGCTGTCATATCAAGCATCAGCACTTTCTTCGATGCCCGATTGACGATTACGCTCATTATTCGAATGATAGAGGAAGATCCACGGTTTGACATCGTGGGAAAGATATTATCCAGTACAAATCGTCGTGCTTGTCGTGAGGCTGGATGTAGGGCTTTTTCAGAGGCGATTATTTGTGACGATAAGCAACCATGCAAGTGCATGGTTGCCAGAGCAGTGGAGACATCTAAGTCATTCTCATTTTCTTGGTGCATGATGCAGGGGAACAGGACAAGGTTGTTGCAAGGTTGCACTGCGCGGGATTTGATGGCGGGTATTCGTGAGAAAGCAGAATTGTCAATCATTCTCAACATCGTCAAGGGAACTGCCATGATATCATGATCATGGCTGGATTGTTGTCTCTTGCCTTTGTGGGCTTTGTTTAGATTACCTAGCCATGGATTACGTTTGGGGCATTTTCGGCTTAAGCGGCGTGTGCGCAGTCTGGATGATCATCCAATTGTGGACTGGCAAGGGCAATAAGCAAAACAAGAGATGGAGAGGAGGGGGGCGGTGCGCAGCAATTAGCGCGATGATTGTCGGATGCGCGGATGATTCAGAACCATTTGTGCAATCAGTGGATCAAATCATGGGAACCGTGGTCGTAGTGACTGCCCCACTGAATTCAAATGCGCCAGAACTTGTATTTGACATTTTTCATGACGTTGACGCAACGATGAGCGAGTGGAAACCCAATTCACCGCTGACGATGGTCAACAATGCCGCGGGCAAACATCCAGTGAAAGTTCCCGAAGACTTGTTTAAGACGGTAAAAAGGTCTCTTGAAATCGCAGATTTAACTTCCGGTGCATTTGACCCAACATGGGCAGCGTTATGGGGACTATGGGATTTCCGCCGGGAGAATAATAAGCAGATTCCAACCAAGGCCCAGTTGCAGAGCCATCTTCCGTTGGTCAATTGGGAAAAAGTACAACTTGATCGTGAACAACAAACCATTTTTCTCCCCGAGGGAGGAATGCTCATTGGACTCGGCGGTATTGCAAAAGGCTTGGCCATTGATCGGTCGCGAAATGCACTTGCAAGGCGCGGCATCGAGAACTACATGATCATTGCAGGTGGACAGGTGCTTGTTCGCGGCACGAAAGAGGGTAGACCATGGCGCATTGGCATTCGCGATCCTGATGGAACCCAAGGCGATTACTTCGCCGTGTTGAACGTCACGAACACCTGCGTTTCAACCAGCGGCGACTACGAAAATTTTTTTATGCTTGAAGGCAAACGCTACCACCACATCATCGATCCTAGGAATGGACTTCCTGCCATTGGCACGCGCAGCGTTACAGTCATCACACCCGACGCAACCTTGGCAGATGCGTTATCTACCGCTCTCTTCGTCATGGGGCCTACTCGAGCGATCAAGCTTGTGAACAACCTTCCCGGCGTCGAAGCAGTCATCATTGACTCTGATGGGCAAGTGTTGTTCAGCAACAATATTGCAAACCGCCTAGACCGCCTCCCCGATTAAGTCATGCGTAATTGTACAAAATGTGCACTGAAACCTAAACTGCATGTGCGCAATTGAGTTAGCGTGGCATCGCAATGCATGCCTCCTGACGTCCTGACATCCTGTCGTGATGTTGTGGATGCGCTGAAAACTGTTCAAGCCTTGAGGTTCCTCAGCGGTGATCGATTAGTTTTGACACCTCCAGCATGGTTCAATACACTGAATGGATGAAACAGGGAAAGGTCCCCACTTGGATCACACCCTTCCAGAGTTCCTGAATTCTGAAATTTCTCAGAATTTTAGCCGAAAAAACTTGAGTTTGCGTATGCTCCCGGCAATCTCCCCGACTGTTTGTCGATTTGGCGACTATATCTTGCGGATGATTTAACTGCTAACCTTTTCCTATTTATGATACTAGGCTTGTCGATACCTTTTAAATTTACCGACTGTATTTTGCGAAATTATAACTTAAAGTTGTGCCGTCGTTACTTGTGGTAGACCTGTTCGATACAAACTCTAATTCCCGGGTTACTGAGGTGACGATTCGCCTCGCGGGCAACTCCCAAGACGGCATTCAGTCCATCGGCGGGTTCCTAGCCCGCTTGGCCGGGCGGAGCGAGCGGGAGGTCATGACCATGATGACGATCCCGGCGACCATCTCCGGCGGGGCGTCCATTTTCCAGGTGCGCCTAGGCTCCGGCGAGGTGCTCAGCCCTGGCGATAAGGCCGACGTGCTGTTCGCGTTCTACCAGCACTCCTACGACGGTCATATCGAAAACCTCCGCAGAGGGGGCATTCTGGTTTACGACAGCGACCATGTGGAACCGAATGAGGAGCGCCTGACCGACTATCGGCACATCGGCATCCCCATCTCGAGCCTGACTGTTGAGGCGATCGGTGGCACCGGGCGCGACAAAGGCAAAAACATTTTCGCGCTTGGCCTGATCGCCGGGATGTTCAGCCTCGATGCGACAAAACTCGAGCGGCTGATCAATGAGCGGTTTGGCGCCAAGGGCGAGAGCGTTGTGCAGACGGCGTTGGATGCGTTCCAGGCTGGTTACCGCCACCAGTCCGACGGCATCACGAACCTGTTTTGCCTGGCCAGGGGAGGGGCGGAACGCTCCAATCAAGTGGTGATGTCCGGTAACGAGGCGATTGGTTACGGGCTGATTGCCGCCGGCGTTCGATTTGGTGCGGGTTACCCGATCACGCCGTGGTCGGATATAATGGAGCTGCTCCGGCGCGAGTTGCCCAAGTATGGCGGATCGTTCATCCAGTGCGAGGACGAGATCGCTTCCGTTTCGATGGCGATCGGTGCCAGTTACGGCGGGCGGGTGGCAGTCACCGGCTCGAGCGGCCCGGGCATCTCTCTCAAGGCCGAGGCCATCGGCTGGGCGGTGATGGCTGAGATGCCGCTGGTGGTTATCGACGTGCAGCGCGGAGGACCTTCCACCGGCTTGCCTACCGATGTTGAGCAGTCCGACCTCAACATCGCTTGTTACGGCGGCCACGGCGATTCGCCTCGGGTCGTATTGGCCGCCTCCGATGTGGAGGATTGTTTTTACACTGCCATGGAGGCGGTGAGAATCGCCAGAAAATACAGTGTGCCCGTGATTTTGCTCACCGACCAGGCTATCGCCACCCGGATCGAGGCGTTCAGCGAGCCGGATCTGAAAAAGATCTGTCAGGAGCTTGAACTGGATTTAACCCCCGTGCCGACCCACAAGCCGTATGACTTGTCGTCCGGGGACGGGCTCAGCCAACACCGGCCGCCCGGCACAAGGATCGAGGATGGCCTCTACCCCGTGATAACGGGACTGGAGCATGACGAGACGGGGCACGTCAGTGCAGATGCGGTGAACCATATCGAGATGACCAAAAAACGCCGCAACAAGCTCAAGACATTGGCAGACGAGTTGCCCGCCCCGGAACTGCACGGGCCGGACTCTGGCGATGTGCTGCTGGTGGGCTGGGGGTCAACCAAGGGGCCGCTCCTCGAGGCCGTGAAGGAATTCAGCAATAACGGCAATGTTCTGTCCACATTGCACATCAAGCATATCAACCCGTTGCCAAACGGCTTGGAGGCCATTTTTTCACAGTTCAAGTCGGTCTATGTCGTCGAGATGAACGACGGCGGCGTATACGGCTACGGCCAGTTGGCTGGCGTGCTCCGTGCCCGGTTTGCCGACGCGCGCATCAAGGGCATCAACAAGACCGCTGCCCGTCGTTGGAAGGTTTCGGAAATAATCGAGCGCGTCGATGCGCGCCAGGGTGGACTTAAGGCCACAGCGTGATTGAACTTTGACCATGAGTGAAAGTGCGACATTGGAACAGCCCCCGCAGGACACCGAGGAACGTCAGCCGGTAACGAAAAAGGAGATCGCTTCCAACCACCCAACATGGTGCCGCGGTTGTGGTGATTTTTCCGTGCTCTCCATTTACTAC
>MPMB02037595.1_pt1 | contig 13406 bp, 11 predicted proteins | sample 1617371 | NCBI WGS metagenome assembly MPMB02 (sample SAMN05944808, study PRJNA350692) | marine metagenome | biome: marine; feature: ODZ; material: water; isolation source: 300 m water sample filtered on 0.2 um supor filter | place: Pacific Ocean | collected 2012-04-08 | depth 300m m
CATAGTCGGATCTGTATTTCTTTCACTGGCTTCTTGTTTGATTACCTTTTCAATTCTCGGGCCATTAACCGATCCGGGGCAAATTGCATTGACACGGATGTTGTCTTGACCCAATTCCATTGCCCATGTTTTTGTCAATCCTATTAATGCCCATTTTGATGCTGAATAAGCAGATCGTAATGGGGTGCCAAAGAAGGATGAACTTGATCCGATATTGATGATCGAACCTCCACCTGAGTTTCGAATCATGGGTATAGCTTCTTTGCTACACAGAAATGCACTGTTGAGATTGACTGATAAGGTATTTTCCCAATCAGAAAACTCTACATCTTCGAGATTTGCTGTGGGTCCTGATATGCCAGCATTATTGATCAATGCATCAAGGCCTCCGAGGTTACTGTTGATGTCTCTGAAAAAATCAACTACCTCACTCTCAATGGCTACATCTGCTTTTGTTACCGATATATTATTGTGGTTTTCTTTAAAAGCTTCTAAACGCTCTTCATCATGATCACAAATTGCAATTTGTGCACCCAATGCACTAAGTTCTGTGGCTATATAAGAACCGATTCCACTAGCAGCTGCAGTGATTGCAATCCTCATCGATGAAATTTCTTTGGTCATATACTTGATTGAATCAATCAATTACAGGTTGAATCTTTTCCTTTAGCCAAGTAATAAGATCATTCCCACTCATATTTCTTGCTGTGGCAAGCTCACCAGCAAGTGTTGCAAATTGCATCTCGCCATTTGCGTTCAGGACTACCAATGAAGGAATACCTTCACTAATGGGGTTGCCATATTTTTCAACAATTTCCAAATTCTTATCCCACTGGCCAATATCAACAGCAACAACAATAAAGCGTTCGTCCAACCAAACTTTGATATCCTCTCGTTGAAAATATCTACCCAAAGTTCTGCAGTCAGGACACCAATTGGCTCCCATTTCGATTAGCACGTGTTTGTTTACCATCTTTGCAGTGTTGATTGCAGCATTCAACTCAGCTTGGGCGTCTGCAGTTTCATCATAGGGCAGATATTCATTCCCACTCCACCCATTAGAGCAGAGTAGTAGACTAGCGATTAAAATAATTTTCTTCATACTTTCAGTAGTTTACAAGACTTGCTTAGTTATGCTTACCTTTATTCCAGCCATTTTTAGTTAAATATTTTTCAGCCGATTCTATTGCCCCTTCCTCAATACTTGTACCCATACTGTCGTTCCATCTGTTTAAATAACCAAATAAAGATATAACTCCTAGAATTTCAACTATTTCTCCTTCATCCCAATACTTGTGTAACCTTTCTTCCAGCTGATGATCAACTGCATTAGGAATTTGAGAGGCTGCTAAAGCAAAATCTAATGCTGCCCTTTCAGCCTCATTAAACGCATCATGTGTTCTGTATTCCCAAATATTTTCAAGTTGTTCAGGATTAGCTCCATATCTTTCTGCTGCTCTAATCGAGTGTGCTTGGCAATATCTGCATCCAGCTGAATTACTGCTTACCCAAGCTATCATCCTTTTCAAAGCTGAAGTGACTCTTCCGTAATTCTCCATCACTGCTTTATTTAAATTAATGAAAGCAGTAGCAATCTCAGGTCTAATTTGCATTGTTAACACTGAGTTGGGACAAAAACCTAAGGTTTCATTAAAAAATTCTGCAAGTTTTTTAACTTCTAAATTAGTTTCTGGTGAAAGAGGTTTTACTAAAGGCATTTTATAGAGCAGTTTGAACGTCGTTCATATTTTTATGTTTTGCCAATTCACTTACTGCCCAAAGGCGTCCTATGACATTGTCATGTTTAAGTTGATATAAAAGCTCTTCAACTGACTTCTCAAACGTCCATTCTTTCAGCAATATATCACCCTCATCAAAGCGCACCAGAAGCGGCTTTTCATCCACATCAAAGGTGAATGTTTGCTCAGCATCCTTCAACCAAACACTCTCAACTTTTTTGCCCGCACTCGTCGTAATTAACTGTGGAGTTGATTTCATGGTGAATCTCGAAGATCTCCTACTTTAGAATAGCTCTAGTCTGCCCCTGATTCCACCAGAATCCCTCGGTGATGGAGGGGAAAGATATCCTCCTCAAAATTCGTCCCCATTAATTGATCGACACATACTGTCCCGGATAGTACAGCCGCATCAACCCCGCAACCCCAGTTCTTCTCTCCGTACTGATCACCCGCAAACCACAACCCTTTAACATACTCATTTCTATGTTTAGGGCGATCTTTTCCTACTGGTCGCGTCGTGCCCAATGCTTCGGGAGAAGGTGTCCAGAGAATAAACTCTACATCCTCATCCCAAGTCGGGAAGTTTGCCCGAGCCCAGGCTTCACAGCGCTCTATCACCAGATTGACCCGTTCCAGATCTCTCATTTCGTTGTCAGTCAGTGCAGTCGAGAAGTAATATTCAGTTTTACCATCAGGAGCCCGATCTGCCTCACCATCCTTCCAGGAGTCGAACTCACACATCACCATGTCGACGACACCAATAAATCCTTCTTCTTCACTGGTGATACCAGGCATAAAGATAAACGAACGCTTATCGATACCAAGATCTCCAATGATGGAACGTTTGGTACCGACCCAGCCAGTGAGCAGACCAATACCCCTGTGTTCTTCTTTCATAAAGCTAACCCACTCCACGGGAAAGGCTTCCTTTGGCAATACCTGGAAAGCGTACTTGGGAGGAACGGTACAGATAACAGTATCTGCGGTCAGCGTATGTTGTTCGCCATCTTTTTTGTATTTCACTCCCTTGACCGTGCCATCTTCAACAATGACCTTGGAAACCGGCGCATTGCGCAATACCTCACCGCCATGCTCGACCAGAGTTTTTTCCATTTCCTGTGGTATTGCGATCGTGCCAGGTTTATCGACCGTTGCAACTGAACCCGAGATCAAATTCATACGGATATCTGGCGCCATTGCCATATAGCCAAGAAAGTCGGAGGCGGCTATCATTCTCGGTTCTGCCAGGCCAGTCTGGGAGGCAGCTAGAACCTTAATGTAGGCGTATGCCTCAGGGTGCATACCGCGTTCTTCAAGCCACTCCTGCAAAGGCTTTCGTGACAATTTTGTAAGTTCTTCAAATGTGAGCTGGCTCATATCAGTGAGCTGATCCCTGGTTTTGGCGAAACCTTCCTCACTCATCCAGGGATAGGTTTGTCCTTTTTGTACCTGGTGGGCAACAGTTGGTTTAACCGTGCCATCATCATTCAGACCTTGCCACTCGATGAATCCCAGGCCGCGGTTCAACGGCATTTCCACATGCCTGCCAACATGCTTGAGCATGCAATCTGCCCGGTTATTGTTACCCCAGAAGAGCCCATGCCCTCCCGCCTCAAAGGTTCGACCATCGAGAAGACCTTCCGAAAAAATGGTTTCAATACCCGGCGTACATTTACTGAGGTAACAATGAGCAAGGGGTAGGGATTTCTTGAAAGCTCGGGCATCCATTTCAACCCCATCGGCTACGACCTTGTCGCCTTCGCCAACATAAGAAAGGCAGCGTCCACCGATAAATGGTGACCGTTCAAGGACGAGGACTTTCTTATCGCAATCCTGACCTAATAAGCTTGCAGCAGTCATTCCAGCCACACCTGCGCCGATGACAATGACGTCATAATTCTCTGTCGTCATGTCTTCTCCTCCTTTATTATATTTTTCCGACAATTCTTTTGAGTTCTCTCTATTCCCACTCAATAGTTATCAGATAACCCTGGGCTATCTCTTCGCCGGTAGCCCACAGGCGCTCTGCCATTGGCTTATCGAATATGTGGTTATCACCACCGATAACAATCTGTTAAATATGTTATTTATGGGTATATTTTCTTATAAACATTGGCGATCACTTAATTCATCAAGACCTAGCGCTTCCTTCATAATAAAAAAAATATCAGTGTTATCAATGACTCCGGTTACATTTTCTGCCCCAGGACCATAAGCATAGACAGGTATCATCGATCCTGTATGTGTGCCATACCCAACAGCAGTGTTCCATGAAATTTTCATCTTGTTACTAGGTTTATTTCTAAAATCATCCATTTCTATAAGCAGACCTCCGGTTTCATGGTCTGCGAGGACGATGACTAATGTATTTGTATCTAATTTAGCATATTCTAATGCGCGGTCGACGACTTGATTGAACTCATCCATCTCTTTAAATTGGTCATTAAAATCATTTTCATGCCCTTCCCAATCTATTTGAGAGCCTTCAGTCATTATGAAAAAACCAGCACAATTAGTTACAAGCATCTTTTCAGATTGCTCTAGTGTGAAATTAAACATTTCTAAAAGATTTGGTTCATTTTCTTTTCTAATCAACGCTTCACTTGCAAACAAACCAAAAATTCTTTTTGATGGATCAAATTGGAAATTATTGAAATCTTCTTTTGAACTCAAATAACGTTCTTGCTCTTTTATTAGACTAAGGATATCAAGCTTATCTTCTCTTTGACCTCCTAAATTTTTAGGCAGAAAGAAATCTCGTCCGCCTCCTAATAAAATAAAATTATTAGACTTAAATATTGCTTCAGCTATTTGATCAGTGTTGTCTCTTGATTCATTGTGAACTGCAAATGCAGCGGGTGTTGCATGGGTAATTTCAGATGTTGCAATTAGACTACTGACATATCCTTTTTCATATAATATTTCAGTTATGTTGCCTACTATTTGTTTATCCTTATCAACTCCTAAGTATCCATTAACAGTTTTAATCCCAGAGCTATAAGCCGTAGCTGATGAAGCGGAATCTGTGATTAAAGTGTCTACTGCATGTGTTTTAACTAAGCCTGTGAAGGGAAATTTATCAAAAGCTGTAATATAATTTGGGCCTCCTTTCGCAATTCGATAAGCGGTTACTTGGTTGCTTCCCATGCCGTCACCAATTAGAAGAATTATATTTTTAGCTTTCCTATCTATTCTCTTTAAATCTTTCTTTGCAAGAGCTTGATCAAAATCAATCTTAATTTCTTGTTTATCCTTTTTTGGGATGGTAATGACAATTGGAGTAAATTGATTTAATGCAATTACAGTCAAACCAGAAGACAGAACCATAATAAATAGATATTTTAAAAGTGACTTCATTATGTCAGTCATCTTTTTTATGTTTTGCCAATTCACCTACAGCCCACTCAATAGTTATCAGATAACCCTGGGCCATCTCTTCACCGGTGGCCCACAGGTGTTCTGCCATTGGCTTATCGAATATGTGGTTATCACCACCGACGGTAACCGCATTACAGTCCTCAAAATAGGCGCCGCTGACTCCCTTGAGAGCGGGATTGGTAGCCACATAAACCTGAGTGGCGGCCCCCTCTTGGGGTGTTTTCGCAATGAAGTCGCCAAACCATTCAAACGCTTTGCGTAGAACTATAGGGGCGGTGCGAGCGATATTGGTTTTGACTAAACCAGGGTGAATAACATTTGAAGTAACGCTGGAGCCTTCCAACCGTGCGGCCAGTTCAAGGGAAAATAAGGCATTGGCCAACTTGGATCGGCCGTAAGCTTCCTGCGAATCGAATACACCTTCACCTCGAAGGTTGTCAAAGTCTATACCCACCGCAGGTGCCTGAATATAGGCAGATTTACTACCAACGTGGACAATACGACCTGCCTGAGCCTGTTTCATCAAGGGCATTAACCTGTTTACCAATACGAAGTGACCCAGATAATTCACCGCGAATATCTTCTCGATACCGTTCACCAATTCCAATTCGCCGAAGGTATTAATGCCCGCATTACACACCAGGATATCGATGGGAAGACCTAGTCTGGCAACTGTGTCTGCGCATTCTACAACGGATTGCAAGCTGGACAACTCCAAGGCCACGGGGGTAGTATTGCCCGGCACGCCGGAACAGGCTTTACTGGCTTTCTCAAGGGTTCTACCGGTACCGATAACATGTGCACCCCGCAGCGCTAATACCCGCATGGTCTCGAGACCCAAGCCGGAATTACAGCCAGTAACCATGGCCGTCTTTCCTGTTAAGTCCAATCCCAGGGTCACCTCCTCAGCTGTGGATGTCGCACCATAGCGTCCAACCGGATAACTATCGTCAATGCTTATAACAGGCTCATCTCCACCGCAACCCCCTAGCACTGGCATTGCAGCCGCCGTTGTCCCATACAAAAACTGTCGCCTGTTCATTTTTATCCTCTCATTCCCACTCAATAGTTGCACGATTTGAAACCCTTATAAACAAAGAGATACAGAGGTGAAAAAAGTAGTTTGTCATAAGTTTGTCACGACATATCTGTGCTTTTACTATCATATTCCCTATAAACTCTTTTTACATTTTTCGTGATAGCACCCCAATCACTAGTTTTGACTCTTTCTTGATGTGCATCAAATGCATCACTATCTTTAAACTTCTCAAAAACATTGAAGACACATTCATCAATACCACCTTGTTCAACTGTAAACTCCAAGCACCCATGTTCATTTAATGTATTTTGAATATGTTCGTCCAAATTATTTTTTATAGTTTCAAGTTCCTCTAATGGAACCTTAATATAACCTTCCAAGATAACTGTCATATCATTTCCACTCAATATTTAAATAAACTATTGATTTATATAGATATTTATTCACTCCCACTCAATAGTAGACATGAGAAAAACCCCAGTATTTATAAGGGTTTGTAGAATACTTTGTAAGACCTTTGTAAGAGACACATCCCTTTGACCCTAATGTTTTTCTTAAAAACCTCATTGAATCCCTTTGATCCTTACAAACTTTGTATCTAATTATAACAACGAACTAATAGGTTTCTTAGAACAATTAAAAGAAATACTCGATGAGTTGCGACTCCCTGTGTCAGCTTTTTGAGACATCAGCAAATGGTTTTGAGATAGATTTACTCCCAAATAAAAAGGGGTTAGACAAACCTACACCTAAAAATATATCAGAGCTTGACGGTGGTGGTCCTGCAACCCAATGCTTCAGTAGAGCTGTAAAGCCAGCCAAAGCGTTGACAAATGAGGCTCACTAATTCGAGACCTAAGCCAAATCCGTATTGATCATCGTGCTGGATGTTGTCACCCGCCGAGATGGAGTTCTCGATAGACACCTCTCTGGATGTAATGGTAATAAGCACCTCGCCATCCATCGTATACTGAAAGGCGTTTCTTACCAGATTTGACAATACAATATGGACCGCTACTGCTGGCGCGGTCGCTTCTCCGCTACCTGTGACGGTCAACGAAACATCCCGCTCATCCAACAGATAACTGCAATTCTCAACTACGCTATCTAATTCCAATCGTAGATCAATTTGTTCAGATTTCAGCAAATTATCCGATTGCCGGTTGACCCAGAGCAGCGTTTCCATGAGGAGCTGGATGTCATCCAAGGCGCGATAATGGCGGACAAATGCTGCCTGCTCATTCTCAGTCCGTTCCTGTCGAGTTGACAAGCGGTCAATAAGTTCCAGGTTGGCGGACATAATGGCAATAGGTGTCCGCAGTTCATGACTCGCGTGACGCAGAAACAACTTCTCCTTGTTCACACCTTCCCGCATCCGCTCGAATGCAATTTCAATTCGATTTGCTAGAGCTTCGAACTCTCGGAAACGCAGATTAGGAAACTCTAAGTCGGAACTCTCCAAGCTTTGTGCATCGCTCCACTTGTTCAACCTGCGCAAGGGCACATCAATATTGCGTACCAGTAGAATGACGACTAGGAATAACGATCCGGAAAAAAGAATGCCAATCGCGACGGCAAACGCATCCATGAATTCTAGTTCTTTGTAGATTTCATCAGTGCCGACAATGCCGTGCAGAAGATACAGCCAATTATCTCCGTAAAGCCTGTACGAATAGAGAAAAAGAAGCTCACAGTTTCCTTCAGGACAGAGGTCGAAGGTCTCCACTGCAAACTGTTTCTCATCGTCTTGGATAAAATCCAGATTCCTGAAACGCATCAACTCACCATGCCGTAGATCATCAAGTGGGAACACATCGAGAATCTGCGGAGGAATATCGGACATATTAAGGTATCCGGAAAGACCGGGCTCCATTGGTAGCCTCGGCCCGGCACCTGCTTCTGCATCTGCTGCAGCATAAACCTCAGCGGTCTGTTCCAGAAACCTCTGGGTTCTGAGGTCAATTCCTAGGTCCAAGTAATAATCAAGTAGTTGCGTGTAGACTAACACCATCACAATCATGCAACCAGTTAGCCAGGCTAAAAGGTAGCGCTGTAAACGTGGAAGCGATCGAGTTGGCTTTTGTTCAGTCATTGGGGACTCGGATTACAACCCCGTGAGAAGAAACGGTTTGTATGAGCTTGATAGAAAAAGGTTTGTCTACCTGCTGTCTTAACTTGTAAAGATGCACTTTTAATACGTCAGAATCCGGAAGATCAGGCTCAGTCCAGATGGTATTTTGCATCTTCTCCCGACTCACTACGTTAGGAGATTCTCTCATAAGAATTTCAAGAAGTTTCCAGCAGGTTGGCGTTAACTTGAGCTTTTGACCTTCCCGGCAGATGGTCTTCAAAGACAAATCCATGACAAGCGGACCCACTTCGAGTTTCATTGAATGCAAACTTCGGCGGTTGAAGAGCGCCTTAACGCGAGCCACCAACTCTCTCAGCTCAAATGGCTTCACTAAATAATCATCAGTGCCTGCATCAAAACCAGCTAATTTGTCTTCAAGCGAGTCTCGTGCTGTAAGCATCATCACGGGTATATCGACGCCTTGTTTACGTATCATTTCACAGACCTCGAGGCCGTTGATTCGCGGTAGGTTAATATCCAGTAGAATGACCTGGTAGTCATTCAACAGTGCTAACTCTAGCCCCTGCGAACCGTTAGATGCATAGTCGCAGTCGATGCCTTCGAGATCGAAGTATGCAATCACCGTCTGTGCAAGCGACACATTATCTTCAACAAGTAAAGTCTTAAAAGTCATGGTCTACTGTTTAGGGATCTATTATGTTGCAACAGTCTAATCAAGTTCATACAGGTCAGGATACACAAGACCAAATCAAGGTTAAAGCCACACCTAGACATTATAGATAGGGGCGCTTGCACGGCCTCGCTCAAAAGACAACATGATACAAGGCAGAAGTATCAGAATTATCGGAATGGAAAACAACATACCAAAGCCTACGGACACTGCGAGTGGACGAATGGCCTCTGCTTGTATGGAGGTTGTCAATATGAGAGGTGCAAGACCCACTAAAGTGGTCACGCTGGATAACAGAATGGGTCTGAAGCGGTCCCGCACAGCCGAGACCATAGCTACTTTGGGGCTGGCGTTGCTAATTAGCTCTTCGGTATAGCGTAGTTGAAGCAACAAGCCGGAGTTGATAACCAGTCCACCAAGAGCTAGGATTCCTATAAAGCTCGCCGCACTAAGGTTAATACCTAGGAGAATATGACCAAGCAGTGCCCCGGTTGCGCTTAAGGGAAGAGTAATTAACAAGATTGAACTTAGGCGAAGACTGCGCACATAAGCAGCTATGAGCACGAAGATAGAAGTCAAAACACCTATAGTTGCAAGCATTAGCCCAGATTCAGTCTCAGCATCGTCATTGGTATCGATAGCTTCATCCCAAGTAGTGAGTCCAGGATACTGCGCCTCTAGAGCAGGTAGGAGATCATTGCTCACCAAGTTTTCAACCTGACCCTTAGATACTATACGTCGATCGATAGTGGCTTCAATGCGTTCGATGCGCTGTCCGTTTATCCGACGCAGCTGAACCGCACCGCGATCCCAGTGGATCTTAGCAATATCATCCAGCGCAGCCTGACTACCGCTACTGGAAATAAGGATGATACCGCTCAGATCTGGTAAAACCTTATCATCGCCATGCTCTCCTCTTATCATCACTGGAACTTCATGGTTACCTCGAGTCAGGCGTGTGGCTTCGAGACCGTCGAGCTGTGCCCGCAACCGACTGGAAATCTCGGACTCGTCGAATCCCAGCGCCCGACCCAAAGCAGTCAATTCGAATCGTACTTCTGAGCGAAAAGCATTACCACTGTAAGAAATCTGGCCAACACCTTCAATGTCTTGCAACTGGTGTACTAGCGACTCTGCTGCTAGACGGCTCACAGAAGAATCAGCATGCGAAATTTCAATAGTAAGATCCCGACCCTCACCCGGTCCCTGTAAGTAGTCGACGGACAGTTGTGTGAGCTTGGTCGGCTGACCTATCAGATCGCGCCACTGCTCAGCAAATTCACCTGCGGTGAACGGCCGATCTTCGGATAGCGCTAGACTAAACGTAACTGAGCCTTGATGACTGAAAGGGGAGCCCAACCTTGTGTATATACCTTTGATGTCCTCCTCATCACCGAGGCTTTGTAGTACCTGACGTCCCAGTCCTTCAATCTTGTCCGCCATTTCATCAACTTGACGATCCGATACACCTGGATTAAGTGCATAAATTGCAGAGACCTGCTCACTTTCGATTTCTGCCTGCAACGAAATTGGCACACGACCGCTGCCAACCCAACTTATAATGGAAAATGCAATAATCAAACCCACAGCTATCGTAAAACCGCGATTGGTAAGGCACCACTCTACCCAAGGAACAAAATAGTTTTCACGCATGCTTTCAAAGATTTCCTGCACTCGGCGCTGTTTCCCTTTGACTTCTGATTTATATTGTCGACTGTATGCCAGATGCGCTGGTAGTATCCATAACGCCTCGATCAACGAGATGGCAAACACGCAGGTCGTCACCACGGGAATCGCCAACAGGAATAATCCCAGTTGACCTGGTATAAAGAAAATGGGTGTAAACGCAATGATATTCGTCACGATAGCCAAGGTAATCGGAGTACTAAATCGGGAAATTGTATCCTCTGCAGCATCAAGTGGAGACATCCCGGATTGAGTGTTCGAGTAGATTGACTCACCAATAACAAGCGCATCGTCAACTACAACACCAATGACAATAATGAATGCGAAAACGGAGATAAAGTTGACGGTATAAGGCGTCAACGCGAAAAGCGCCACACCTCCCAGCATCGCAACGGGCAATCCAACTGCGACCCAAAGGGCAAACCTCGCCTCGAGCACCAGAAATAAGAGTATGAGCACTAAGACCAAACCGATCAATGCACTGTTAGCTAGGATCCCAACTCTATCAGCGAAGCTTTTAGCGTCATCATCAAAAAATTCTGCTCCGATTTCAGGCACCTCGGACTCCATCTCAGTAAGTAAAACTCTGACACTTGCAGATAATTCTCCGGGTGTAGCGGTACCTGAACTGAACACGTTCATCATGACACCAAGTGATCCGTTAATTCGATATCGTTTTCCATACGGTCGGAATCCGTTCTCAACACTTGCAATCTGCGAGAGGGTTAAAGGCACTCCTGTTGATGATTTTACAATCGCTATGTCATCGAATTCGTGGGCATAACTCCGATTAAGCCCTGTTGATAGACCATACTCCCCTGTTGAGCTTCGAATGACCCCTCCAGAGAGATTAAACGATGCGCGTCGAATGCTTTCCATTACATCAAACAGCGAGAGACCAAACAACCGCGCTCTGTTGGGAGATAATCGGACCGAAATTTCTGGTTCGCCGGCGCCGTCTATTTGCACCTGGCCCACAGTGGGTAATTTCAAAAGCCGTTCTCGGGCAAATTCTGAGAACGAAAATAATTCTTCACGTGATTGAAAGCCGTAAAACCCTAACTCTATATCTTCACTATCGTTCCTTACTTGAATGATGGTTGTAGGTTCCAAATCAGCTGGTAGTGAGTTAAGACCATTAATCGAGCTTTGGATTTCATCCAGAGTTCGCTGTGCGTCAGCATTTTTATCTAATATGACAAAGATACTGGCACCACCTGATTGAATCTCGCTGACAATCGTACGGATATCGCGCAAAGCATCAATGCTCTGTTCCATCGGTTGAACAACCTGTGCTTCTACTTGTGCAGCTGTCGCTCCCCGGTACTCCGCGCGAATCTCGATGGTGTCTAGGATCGCGTTCGGGAATACCTCCTGCCGCATGTTAAAAAGGGCAATTACTCCGCCGATGATAAACACCCACATGAGTAGATTCGCCGCAGTCGGATTATGCAAAAACCATAGAGGTATAGACTGACGCTTAGACACTTACATCTCCCTTACATCAACTGGGGCACCGTCAAAAAGACCTATGGGACGCTCTATGATCAAAGCGTCTCCGATGTCAAAGTTATCCTCGACGCTGATAGTCTGATCTTTGACTTCAACCGGATATAACTGATGTAGTTGAGCGCGCCCATTACGATGAATCCAGACAAGGTTGCCGCTGACTAAAAGATTTTCTGGAATAAGCGCAACAGATATTACCTGCTTAGTAAGTAGCCTTGCCTCCATATGCATTCCAAAAAACCACCCTTCATTACCTAGAGGATCATCGATGCGAACTCGCACGGTTAAGAGCCGGGTATCAGAGGTAAGATTTCTTACAATCCCTTCTATCTCACCAAAGACTGGTGAAGCTTCCAGATCATAAACTGGCCTTATCTCTATTCTATTGAACCCAGCATTAAGTAATTGCTTTTTTTTAATTGGTAACTGGAGTTCAATTACAGCGTAATCCAAAGGAAATAGTGTCGCTGCAACCTCACCCTCCTGCATAACCTTTCCTAAAATTGCATTTGTTTGCACAACTGTTGCAGGCCAAGGAGCCCTCACTTTAGTCCGCTCTAAGGCAAGTTTAGCATTTTCAAGTTCGGCACCTAAAGCTTTGCGATACCCTTCTGCTTCGGCTCGCTGAGGCATCCGCATCACCAGTGAATTGTCTTTCAAATCCGTATCGTAATACTCCTTAAATGTCTCCTTATCGAACTGAGCGAGTCTAAATCTTCCATTCTCAATTTCGACCTTGGCTTTTGCTTCCGCGTAACGCCCTTCTGCGATAGCAACCGCATTGGTGTAATCACGGTCATCAATACTAAATAAAAGCTCATCCTTTTTAACTCGTGCTCCAGGAAAAAGATCATCGCTTACCCAAGATATAGCGCCCTGCACCTGCGTGGAGAGTTCTAGCGACTTACGAGGCAAAAGCTCACCATATGCTATTACGGTGTTCGAGAAACTGGTGCGTTCAAGATCTTTGATTGAAACACTAGGCTTCTTTTCCTGAGGGTTCACCTCGAGTGGCTCAGGGCCAGTGAATAGAATAATTCCACACACTAAAATTCCAGCGCAACAAGTTAGACCTATCTTCAAATTAGATTGATTCATGCCCCAATATGTTAGGGGTTAAAAGGTAAACGTTAGGTTAACGAGGGTGTCAGATCAGTGCTTGAGAGTTTCTAGTATCTACTTTATTCCCACTCAATACCGCTAGTAGTCGTAAAAAGAGTCTTTTTTGGGAACAAAGATGGCACTAGGTGACACTATAGTGTCACTAATTGCATTTTCCTTGTAGGACAGGCA
>MPMB02139593.1_pt1 | contig 13362 bp, 12 predicted proteins | sample 1617371 | NCBI WGS metagenome assembly MPMB02 (sample SAMN05944808, study PRJNA350692) | marine metagenome | biome: marine; feature: ODZ; material: water; isolation source: 300 m water sample filtered on 0.2 um supor filter | place: Pacific Ocean | collected 2012-04-08 | depth 300m m
CGGGGAAGCTCGGAAGCACGCCCTCCGGGTCGCTTTTCGCGCTCTCCCGGGGGGTCGGGAATGCTTGACGATGTACCCGCATCGCTCCTACCGGGAGAGCGGGAAAAGCGATCGTATGGGGTCAGGAATCCCGCCGGGGTGTACTAGTGGCCCGCGTCACGAAGCCGATGGAAAAGGAACCACGCGGTTTCGTAATTCGTGCCGATCATCCTTTGGAGTTGAAGGGCGCTCATGCCTTTCTTACTGGACGCCATCAATTGCGCGGCGAGAGCCCATTTGCAAAGTGCTACCTTGCTCCGCTCCATGACGGTTCCAATCGTCACGGTGAAAGGCTTGCGGCAGTCCTTACATTTATAGACGCCAGGGCGAGTGCTCTTACCTTTGAGTTTGGTGATCCGATTGCCTTTGGCGTTACAGCCTGGACAAGTCGGGCCATCAGGCCAAAGCAAGGTTTCTAAATAGTCCCGCGCCGCGTCGTTGTTGTGGTAGATAGGATTAGCGAGATCGACTTTAGGTATAGACATGACTTCAATTCCTCATTTGAAAGCCATTCTAGATCGTGTGAAAGCCATTCTAGATCGTGTGTCATGGTACGCCAACCGGATAGCTACCATGATCGGTCCCGAAAATCCGCAAGACGGCGCCGACCAAGACGACACCGAAGACGACGGTGTCGGCAAGGCGCCGCACCTGTTTCTCGCTCTGTCCCTGACCGCCTGCGCCGCTTTCTTTATCTGGGCCTCTTACGGCGTTCTCGACATCGTCAGCACGGCCATGGGCGAAGTCATCCCGTCGAGCCAAGTCAAGAGCATCCAACACCTGGAAGGCGGCATCGTCCGGGAAATCCTGGTCAGGGAAGGGGAAGTGGTCAAAAAAGGCCAGCCCCTGGTCGTCCTCGAACCGACGGCCAGCGACGCCGATGTCGGGGAGATCCGCGTCAACGTCACGGCGCTTCGCTTGGAGATCGCGCGCCTGCAAGCGGCAGCGGCGGGAACAAATCCGACATTCCCCGAAGACTTGCTTGCCGAGTACCCGGAGATGGTCCGCCAAACCCTGCAATTTTTCCAGACCAGAAAAAAACGGCGCTTCAGCGAGCTCACCAGCAACAAGGAGGAGATCGTTCAGCGGCGGCAGGAAATCAAGGAAATCTCCGTCAGGCTCGAAAACCGGAAAAGAGATCTGATACTGCAGCAAGAAAAGGTCGCCATCGGCGAGGAACTGCTCAAGGAAAAGCTGAGCAACCGATACACTCACCTGGATTTGATGAAGGAAGAAAGCCGTCTTAAGGGACTCATCGATGAAGACACCGTCGCCGGGCCGCGGGCGGAAGCGGCGCTGAAGAAAGCCGAGGCCGATTTCGAAGGCATCCAAAGCAGCTTCGAGGAAGAAACCCGGAAAGAACTGGAAACGGCGCGCCTCAAATTAAACGAACTGATGCAGCGGATGCAGAAATTCGAGGACAGGGTGCTGCGCAAAGTGCTGCGTTCGCCCGTCGACGGGGTGATCAAGACCTTGTCCGTGGTCACCCTTGGCGGGGTTCTCGGGCCAGGCGAGACCGTTGCCGAGGTCGTCCCCGGCGGCGACCGCCTGATCATCGAAGCGAAGCTGCCGACCCAGGATATCGGATACATCCGTGCCGGCCAGCCGGTATTGGTCAAGCTGGCGTCCGCCGACGCCGCGCGGTTTGGCGGCCTGGATGGCAAGGTCGTCAACATCAGTCCGGACACCCTGATCACTCCCGAGGGGGTCCCTTATTACAAGGTCCGCATCGCAACCGAGAAAAACCAGTTCCAGCACGGCACCCTGCTATACCGTCTGTATCCCGGCATGCAGGTAGTGGCAAGCATCCGCACCGGCACCCGTAGCGTGCTCGAATACATACTCGACCCTTTCCTCAGGTCGATGGAGGACGCCATGCGCGAGCGTTGAGGAAGCCGGGGTGATACCAAGGAGGGCTTCTTTCGCGGACCTGGAAGCACCGCCGGTCATCGGCCACCGGGGCGCCCGCGGCCATGCGCCCGAGAACACACTGGCCTCCATCCGCAAGGCCGCCGAGCTGGGAGCCCTTTGGGTCGAATTCGACACCAAGTTAAGCCGCGATTGCGAGGTCATCGTTTATCACGACGACGATTTGCGGCGGACCACCGACGGCCGCGGCCCGGTGGCCGGCAAGGACCTTGCTGAACTTCAGGCCCTCGATGCCGGCGGTTGGTACGGCAACGCTTTCCTGGGCGAGCCCGTCCCGACCTTGCGCCAAGCCATGGCCGTTCTCGCCGAGCTGGTCCTCGGCGCCGTTGTCGAGATCAAGCCCTCGGCGGGCCGCGAAACCGAAACCGGACGCCTCGTCGCGGCGATTTTACAAGAGGAATGGCCGCCATTCCTGCCGCCGCCGTTGATTTCCAGCTTTAGCGCCGAGGCGTTGGCCGCCGCCGGCGATACCGCTCCCGGCCTCCCGCGCGCCATGAATTTCTTGAAAATCCCGGCCGACTGGAACATGCGGCTCAGCGGGCTTGGCTGCGCCGCTCTCCATTGCCTGGCAAGAAAACTGACGCCCCAAATGGCGGGCTCGATTTGCCGGGCCGGCTTTCGCCTCAGGTGTTTCACGGTGAACAAAAAGGCCCGCGCCGAAACCCTCTTTGGTTGGGGCGTCTCCTCGGTGTTCACCGATTACCCCGACCGCCTTCTGTCTTTTCGGTCCGCCCTTGACAGTCGACGCCGATGGTGAAAATCCGCTCGTCCCGGGTCGAACAAGTTACCTCGTATTCCAACTCCGGAACGGTTTCCTCGATGTATGTGGAAATGGGGCCGGGGTGGCCGCCGCGGAAAAAGGCGCATGGGAAGCTTTCAAGAACGTCGGGCAAACTTTTCGGGCCTTTCCAATCGCGGAAGTCCCAGGTGTTTTGTTCGAACCAGAAATCGTTGGCCGGCCGTTTGCCGGCAAGGCTGGCCGCGAACCGGCCGCCTGTCCACCAGTCGCCCAGGGCGAGGGCGAAGGATTGGCTGGCGGCGGGGAAAAAATAAATGCGCGCGCACTTACCGAAGCGGGCGTTTTCGACCGTCAGGGCCGTCCGGTATTTGTCCTCGAGCTCCCGGTCCAGCCTGAGAACGCTGTTTGCCTGGACGATAACCAGAATACCGATCAGCAAGGCGAAGGCCCGTCCGGACCGCCACCGCAATTTCTCGCCGCCCAGCCCGAGCCCGGCGACCAGCCGGTGGAGAAGAACGATACCTAGCGCCCCCGACATATAGGCCGGGATCATGTAAAAAGCCGTCGGCTGCTTGGCCACCAGCAGAACCTGGGCGAGAACCGCCAGGCAGAAGCCGGCGGTGGCGCGGCTTTCCGCTCCGGGCACGGAAAGCCCCCGGCGCCGGCGCCGCCAGGCGACGCCCAAAGCGATGAGCGACAGCAGAAAGGGAAGGTGAAGGATAGGACGGCCGAAAATTTCGATGACACTCTTCGGATAGCGGCTGAAGTCGATCACCGTTTGCTCGCCGCCGCCGTAGGCGCCGCTTCCCGCCGACACTTTCGCCATCCAGGCAAAGAACAGATCGTAAGCACCGATCGCCGGCAAGGTGAAGAAGATCAACGAAAGCAACGTTGTCAGGCTGTAAATGGCGAGATATCGGAAGCCGCCAAGGAGGAAAACCGGCAACAAAAAAATCGGTGCCGAAGTGACCTTGGTGGCGACGCCGAAACCAGCGATCAGTCCAAAAACAACGGCGAAACGCCACCGGTGTTTTTCCAGAGCACCGGGTGCGAGCGCCAGCAACGTCACCATTCCCAATACCAACATGGTGAAAATAAGCAGCGGTTCCGGTTTGACATGGTAGGCGGTTTTCAGTGTCACCATGGAAAGGAACGGCCCCAGTTGCATGACCAGCGCAAGGACTGGGTGGCGCGTAACGGCATAAGCGACGGCGCCGGAGAGCAAAAGGGCCGACGCGTTGAGAAGGATAATCACGGTGCTGATCAGGCGGAGGTGGGATTCCGGGTCGGCGAGCACGGCGCGGGTGATTTCTTCGCCGCTTGACGTCAAATAGGCGGCTTTCAACACCAAGGCTCCCAACGCCTGAACCGTCGTTCCCGGATGATAGGGATGTCCCGGCGTGGTCAGGTTGACGAGATTCAGCGAATCGAAAAGATAAAAATAAGAGGGATCGGCGATGTGCCACATCCAGAATGGACCGCCATCGGCACGCAGAATCCATGACACCACGAAATAACAGACGGGCAAAATACACAACGCCGCCCAGACGTTCCGGCCGCCGCCCGTCAGCGGAACGTTGAAGCCGCTCATCTCTTAGTGCTCCGTCTCATCTATAAGGTATCCATACGACGTCCGGAAGCCTTGTAAGGCCGCCCAAAGGGTCGTTTTTCCCGTCCCCTCGGGGCGTCGGGAGCGCTTGACGATGCGCCAGCATCGACGGCGCCCCCCCCTCCTGCCGAGGAAACGGGAAAAACGATCGTATGGGTACCTTATAGATGAGACGGAACACTAGGGTTCCCGCCGCAATCCGCCAACACCGAGACCACGGCGACGCCGAGGTCGAGACTGGCGAGATCGCGGGACTTGCCGGCGATGGCTTGGCCGAATTCCCTGACCGCGACTTCCAGGGGCGGGGTCCGGGGCACGCCGATCGCCTCGCCGGCGCCCTCCGGATCGGCGAAATCGGCCGTCGGCGGATGCCTGGTCAGTGTGGCGGCGACAAGGTCGTCGTAAACCAGAACGGCGGTATCGAAATGGACGGCGAAGCGCCGCCGCCTGTCCATCTTGTTGCCAATGCGGATGTCGGCGGAAACGTCCCCGGAAAAGATCAGGCGCAGCAGGTAATTTTCCTGGCGGCCGTCCTCCACCAGCCGCTGTTCCAAGCATTCCGCCGCCGCCGCCTCGGGCGGGACGCCCATCAGGTCAAGGCAGAAGGCGACGGCGTGGGCGCCCCAGTCCCACAAAACGGGCGTATCCTTTCGATGCGGTCCCCGTTGTCCCAACTCCGCGCCGATGGCGCGAACCGGTCCGAGGCCTGGCGCCAGTTCTTTCAGCCTCCGGCAGGCGGGATGAAACAAGAGCGTATGCTCGACCATGACGAAACCATGCCTATCGGCGACAAAACGACGCAGAGCCCGCGCCCGCCCGAGATCCAGGGTGAGCGGTTTTTCGACCAGAACCGACCGCCCGCCGGCGACCGCCGATTCGGTCATCTCGGCATGCAATGCCGGCGGAGTGGCGACGATGACGCCGTCGATATCGCGGGCTTCCGAAACTTCCTTCCAGTCGCTGCTGACGGTGCATTCCTCGTCCACCAGAGACCGGCTTTCGGGGTTTCGGCTGGCCAGGCGGGCAAGCCGCAAACCGTCGATCGCGGCGATGGTCTTGATGTAATTCCGTCCCCATCGTCCGGCCCCGATCAGGCCCAAACGAATGCCGTTTCCGGCCACGGTCAATGCTCGCCGGTGTAGACGCCGTCCGCCCAGGCGAGAAACCGCTTGAGCCCCTCATTGAGATCGACCTTCGGCTGAAACCCAAGCTGCACGTGGGCCTTGCGGATGTCGGGGCAGCGGCGGTCGGGCTCGTCGGCGGGATAGCTGTCCGGGTATTCGATGATGTCGTATTCGATCTTTCGTCCCAGCACGCTCTCGATCCGTTTGACTAGATCGAGCAGGCATATTTCCGGCTTGGGATTGCCGATGTTGTAGGTCTCGCCCGGCACCCCGCGCAAAACCGTCAACAGGAAACCGATCATGGCATCGGTGATATAACAGAACGTCCGGGTCTGATCGCCCGAACCATAAACGTGAAGCGGATGTCCGCTCTTGATGCGGCTTGCGAAATTGGGCAGCACCCGGTAGTCGGTTTCCTGCATCCCCGGACCAAAGACGTTAAACGGACGGATGGTGTTGACCGTGGTTCCGTATTTATCGTGAAAGACGTAACACAGGGTTTCCCCCACCCGCTTGCTTTCGTCATAACAGGCGCGCGGGCCTTGGCAGGCAACATTGCCACGATAGCTTTCCGGCGTCGGCACATGTTTGGGATCGGGGTTGCCGTAAATTTCGGAGGAACTGAAGAAAGTGAAGTGCGCTTGCTGGAGTCTCGCCAGTTCCAGCATGTTTCGGGTGCCCGACGTCGAGACCAGCAGAGTCTCGACAGGATAGGCCCGGTAGTAATAGGGGCTGGCGATGCCGGCGGCATGGATGACGTAATCAACGGGTTTGTCCCATTTGAAGGGCTCTATCACATCGTGCCGAATGAACTCGACATGCGGCAAATCCGGCATTCGCGAGCCCTCTTCCCCGGCGGTGATCAGGTTGTCGAGCACAACGAGGCGGCAAGGGGAATCCAGGACATGTTCGTTGAGATGGACGAAAACCTCCGTAAAATAGCGTCCCAGAAAGCCACGTCCGCCGGTCAGCAGAACGGTCTTGCCGCTTAATCGGCGGGCCGTTTCACTCAGGCCCGCGACGATTTCGGCGATGTCGGATTGGAGAAGGGAATCACTCACCGCTCAGACCATCTCGACTTCCGGGAGAGGGGTGAGAAAGCGCCCTCCGGCATCGCGGAAGGCGGCATGCCTGGCGATGATCGAAGCGGCGAAATTCCAGGCCAGGATGACGAGGACATCGGGGCCGCGTTCGGAAATGGCGCCGGTTGCCAGGACGGGTATGTGCAAGCCGGGGGTCAACAATCCTTGTTTCAGCGGACTGTCGTCAACGATGAAATCGATCAGCTCGCGATCGATGCCGAAATGATACATCAGTGTCGTGGCCTTGGCGGGCGCCCCGTAACCGGCGATCGACCTGCCCTCGGTCTTGAGCCGGCGCAAAAGGCCGCTGAATTCGATCTTCAAAGCCTCGACGCGGGCGGCGAAAGCGTGGAAGGTTTCGGCTCTATCGAGACCGAGGCGCTCTTCGCGCGCGGCCATCTCCGTCACCGAGGCGCCGATGCGGCGGTGGCCACCCTTGCGTTGGACAAAGCCGCGCAGCGAGCCGCCGTGGCTGTCAACCCGCAGGGCCTCGATCATTTCCATGCCGTGGCGTGCGAAGAATCCGCGCAATGGCTTGACTGAGTGGTAGGCCAGGTGTTCGTGGTAGATGGTGTCAAACAAGGTCTTCTCGAAAACATCCGCTAAATAGGAGACCTCGAAAACAAAGATGCCGTCATCGGCGAGCAGTTCGCGGATGCCCTCGGCGACGCCGGCAAGATCGTCGATATGGGCAAAGACATTGTTGGCGGTGACGATGTCGGCGGGTCCCCGATCGTCGCGAATTGCGCGCCCCAGGTCGGGAGTGAAAAACTCGTCGATGGTTTCGATTCCCGATTGCGTTGCCGCCCGCGCGATTTGCCGCGCCGGATCGACGCCCAGGACCCGCCAGCCGGCCCTCTGGAAGACCCCCAGCAAGGTGCCGTCGTTGGAGCCGATATCGACGACCAGGCCGCCGCCGGCGGCCTGGAAGCGCTTTAAAACCTGCTCGGCGTAGTCTTCGAAATGCTTGACGAAGACCGGCGAGGTGCCGGAAACGTAGACATAGTTCTCGAACAAAACCCTTGGATCGACGACGTCCAGCAATTGCACATGCGCGCAATCCTCGCAGAAGAAGACATCGAGGGGAAAGCGTTCCTGCTCTGTCGCCGCTTCCGACAGGGTGACAAAGGCATTCGCCGGCGGCGTCGGTTCCAACGATAGCACCGCCGTCAGCCGCCCGCCGCCGCACAAGCGGCAGGTGGAACGCCGGCGGCAATATTTATTCATGGTTCCTCGGCGAATCAAATGGAATTGCGGAGGTTACGGGATGGGGTGCTGAAACCGGGTAAATCGACCTTTTACGCCGTGATGCCGGCTTTCCCATTGTTTCCGCCCGCCGCCACCGGCAAGGCCGGCCACGTTGGAGGCGGGGGACTGGGGCCGGTTGTGACCCGAAGCAGACTCTCCGGTCTCCAAATACAGCAATCGAAAATACGCCAGCCGTAAGTTCATACGGCTGGCGTACAAAGGATGCTTCTGGCGGTCCGTCAACTGCGCCGAGGTATCGGAACGGTGTTCCTTCGCCTAACCAGCTTGGCGCCGTTTGTTCCATTCACGGATGATGCCATCTTCAAGAGGCTTGTTCGAATCTTTCATTTTCTCAATAAACTGCTCCTCTGAAACCGGTTTATCGGCCGTCTTGACCACGTCGATCTTTGGCTGAGGCGTTTTGGCCGTTTTGGCGATGGCCGGCTTCTTCTCGACGATAATCTTTTTTTCCACCAAGGTATCCAAGTCCTCGGGCTTTACCGTCTGTTTGCCGGGAAGGTCCTCCATGGCATTCTTATCGGTGGTTTGTTCCTCCCGAGGCAGGTCTTCCTCCTTGGGCGCCGACTTCTTGGTAGCCGACTTCTTGGGCGCCGCCTCCATGGGTGCCGCCTCCTTTGGCGCCGCCGCTTTCATTTTCAACTTATCAGGCAGGGGGATCGTGCTGGCCGTTCCCGGTTCCGCCAAGGACAGCGTCATATAGCTTACCCCCGCCGCGACGCCCAGTCCGTTGGTGCCTCCTAAAGCCAAGGGAACAAGAGAGACGCCGCTGCCAGTAGCGATCATAACTTGAACAGCTGGGCCGAGACCGACGGCCGCCGAAACCTTTCCGCCGGTATAGAAACCCGCCAGCTGGTCGGCACTCGACCACGCGCCCCCCATCACCGTATAAACCATGATATCTTGGTAGCTCCATTCCAAATCCACCCCGAGAAGTATACCGCTCTTGCCGGTGTAATTCTGGGGGCCTCCAACTCCGTGGTAGGTACAATCCACATCCTCGGATGAAAAGAGGAGGGCCGTCCACCCCTTATGATTGCTTGTAGAACATACAAGAGCACCGAGGTTTATGTTGCCAGCAGTCGCGGTCGAACTAAAAAGAACGAAAACCAAAAAGAGATATGCAAAAAAAGAAGATGAGAGCATCCGTTGCATCATAAGCCTCCATACGTAAATTTAATCTTTTTCGATATTATTTATTATCATCCACACGAAATAATATCAACCGACGTTTCCAAAAATTATTCTCGACGGCCAATCCCGTTCGGAAAAGTTGGCCCTATATCTTGCGGCCATTCCATCGAGAGAGCCACTTCATGATGTGTATACCGGAAGCAACGGGATAAGCTTTATGTTCTCAAACCCACGGCAATAGTACCAAAATCCTACCGCTTCGGCATTCAATCCAATGTCCGCCCGTGGCTAAAAATCCGTAGTCGGAACCGATGCCGCCCGGCCACCGCTTTCGGGCGACAAGCCGACATTAAAAAGTGCAAGAGCTTGCCTCGCCGCGCTTCCGCGAATCGCTTAGGATCGCCGGGATCGCTTATCCGGCGCAATCCACCCCAATTCCACTTGCCGCGCCGAAGAGCCTTATTCACGCAAGGGGCCGCGGGGTCCCGATCAACTCGATGCGTTCGACATCGGCTTCGTAGACTTCCTGGCGGCGCGAGTTGCGGCCAAGCGTCAGAAACACGGTGTCCTCGGGAAATGCCATGGCATGGTCGACCATGGGCGGGGTGAAAAATAATTGGCCGCTCTTGATCGTCACCATATCGGGTTCGCCGGCGCCGCCGTGGGGGCGATGGTGATATTCGATGGAACCGGACAGAACGTAACAGTAATGCCAGTCGGTCCTATGGTAATGGTTGGCCCTGACCGTGTCCTTTTTGGAGGTGATCAGCACACAGCTTTCCATGGCCGCGTCGACCAATGGCTGAATGCCGCCTCGCCGATCGGCGAACGGCAGGGCGAGGGGGACGATAACTTCTTTCGGCCAGTTTCGCTTTTCTTCCCGGGTGACGGGCCTGATCTTCATTTTGGCAAAAGTCCTGATGCTAGGGCAAATCCCGAGCGGATGGACTCATCCGCGACGACGCATTTGCCTTTAAAACAAATAGATAGAGCATTTCAGGCGAACGCATGTGAACCGGAAATGCTCTAACGGATGAATCGGCGCCAGATGATCGTCCAGATGACGGCCACGGCGTGGTGTCCCCGGATTTTCTTTCCTTCGTTGTAGCTGCGGCCAAAATAGCTGATCGGCACCTCGTAAAACTGGCTTCCCCGTGCTACCGCCCTGGAGAGGAGCTCGGCTTGCTGTTCCCAACCTTTCGAGACCAGCGAGGCCGGGTCCACGAGCGAGCGCCGGTAGATCAAATGGCCGCTGTATATATCGGTGAAGGTCGTGTTGTTCAGCAAGTTGAAAAGGAAAGTGATCAAGCGATTGCCGGCCTTGTGCCAGAAATAATTGACACGAGTGCATTCGGGGGCGACAAAACGGCTGCCGATGACGATGTCGGCTTGGAAACGGAGAACGGGGCGAAGCAATCTGGGGTATTCGATCGGATCGTATTCCAAGTCGGCGTCCTGAAAGAGAATGTAATCGCCGCTGGCTTCCTTGAGAGCCGCCGTGACGGCGGTGCCCTTGCCGTTGTTTCGAGGCAGTTTGATCAGGCGGGTGTACAGGTCCCGGTGCTCTTCCAGGAGTTCGGCGGTGCCGTCGTTCGAGCCGTCGTCGACGACCAGCACCTCGAATTCAAAGCCGTCGATGACCTGTGCGCAAACCCGTTCCAGGACATCGACAATGGTCTTTTCCTCGTTATAGACGGGAATGATGACGCTGATGCGAACCATGGAAATATTAATCACCTTGCTGAATGGATGACGCGGCCGGCCCAAATTCTCCGGGCTTTTCTATCGCCCGAAAGGGTAAGGTTGCAAGCGGCGGTTTCTTTCACCACCACCTTCTAAGGTGTTTCCGCTTGCAGGCCAAGCTTGTCGAAAAGCGCTTGGTCCTCGCCGCGTTCCGGGTTTCCGGTGGTGAGCAGTTTTTCGCCGTAAAAGATCGAGTTGGCGCCAGCGAAAAAGCACAGCGCCTGCGCCTCGTCGCTCATCGCCAGACGGCCGGCGGACAGCCTGACGTAAGACCAGGGCATGAGGAGGCGCGCCACCGCGATGGTGCGCGCCAATTCCAACCGATCGAGAGGAGGTTCGTCCTCAAGGGGCGTTCCCCTGACCGGCACCAACGAATTGATCGGCACGCTTTCCGGCTGGGGGGCCAGATTGGCCAGAATTTCCAGCATGCCGGCCCGGTCTTCGCGGCTCTCGCCGATGCCGATGATGCCGCCGCAGCAGACCTTCAATCCCGCCGCTCTGACGGCGTTCAGGGTGGCGAGCCTGTCGCCGAGACCATGGGTGGTGATGATCCGGCCATAGTACTCGGGCGACGTGTCGATGTTGTGGTTGTAATAATCGAGACCGGAATCGCGCAGAAATTCCGCTTGCCCTTTCGTCACCATGCCGGCGGTCACGCAAGTTTCCAGGCCAAGATTTTTCACCTCCCCGATCAGTCCCGCCAAATAGGGCAGATCCCGGTCATTCAACTGCCGCCAGGCGGCGCTCATGCAGAAACGGCTGGCGCCGGCGGCCTTGGCTTTTTCCGCCGCCGCCCGCACCGCCGCCCGTGCCATCGGTTTTTCGGCTTTGAGCCCGGTGCGGTAATGGGCGCTTTGGGCGCAATACCCGCAGTCCTCGCCGCAGCCGCCGGTCTTGACCGAGAGCAGCGTGCTCAACTGCACCGAATTGGCGTCCCAGTGGCGCCGATGAACCTGGTGGGCCTGAAACAAGAGGTCGTTGAAGGAAAGCGCGAAGAGATCGAGAATTTCGCCGCGACTCCAATCGCGGCGCGATTGGCAAGCGGTCGGCGGTGAGTCCAGGGTGGCGGTGGCGGCGTCAGTCATCGGTGTCCATTTCCTGCGCTTCAGGCGATCTCGTCGGCGGCCGTTTCGATGGCGTCATAGGCCAAGTCCAGCTCGGCATTTGTAATGCAGTATGGCGCCAGGAGATAGACAACATTGCCGAGCGGGCGAATCAACAACCCCCGGCGTAGAAAAAAGTCCTTGAGCCGGGGGCCGACGGCGGCGGAGTAGCCGGTTTCGTCCGTTTTAAAATCGAGCGCGGCGACCGTTCCGGTGACCCGCGCGCGGGCCACCTTGGGATGCGCCGCCAATGCCGTCAGGCGGCGGCGGTGAAGGGCTTCGATTTCGCTCCAGCGGCGCGGCGTTTCCTCGCCCTCCAGCAGATCCAGAGACGCCAGGGCGGCGGCGCAGCCCAGCGGATTGGCGGTAAACGAATGGCCGTGCGCGAAGGCCTTGCCGAAGCTTTCGTCAAGAAACGCTTTGTAAATATGGTTCCGGCAGACCGTCACCGAGAGCGGCAGGAACCCCCCCGTCAATCCTTTCGAGAGACAGATCAAGTCGGGTGTGACTTTAGCCTTCAGGCAGGCGAACAAAGCGCCGGTGCGGCCGAATCCGGTCATCACTTCATCGAAGATCAAAAGAACCCCGGCTTGGCGCAGGCGTTTTGCCAATGCCCGCAGGAATTCCGGCCGGCACATGCGCATGCCGCCGGCGCCCTGGATCAGGGGCTCAACGATCATCGCGGCGGTCTCGGCGCCGTGTTCGCCGAGATAGGAATCAAGGGCGGCAAGGGCGGCGGCTTCCTTTTCCTCTACCGTATCGTCGCCTTCCCAGGTTTCTGGGTAGGGCAGAGCGTCGACCTGGAACAAAAGGCCGCTGAAGGCGTCGAAAAAACCCGACCGCGCCCCGGCCGACATGGCGCCGACGGTGTCGCCGTGATAGCCGCCGTCGAAGGCCAGAAACCGGCGCCGCACCCGACCCAGGTTGCGCCAGTACTGATGCGAGAGCTTCAGCGCCACTTCCACCGCCGTCGATCCGTCGTCGGAAAAAAACACCCGGTCGAGGTCTCCGGGCAGCAGAGCGGCCAGGCGATGGGCCAATTCCACCGCCGGGCGATGGGTGAAGCCGGCGAAGATCACCTGCTCCAACCGTTCGGCTTGGCGGGCAATGGCGGCGGCAATAGTGGGATGAGCGTGACCGTGCAGCGTCACCCACCAAGACGAGATCAGGTCCAGGTATTGGCGGCCGTCCTCGGCCGTAAGCACCGCCCCCCGAGCCTCGCGGATGGCGATCGGCGGCGGCGCGGTCTTTTCCTGGGTAAAAGGATGCCACAGATGGCGGCGGTCGAGGTCCGAAGTCTCGTTTCCAGTGGCCTGTATCATCTAAATTGTACCCCTACGACGGCGTTGCGAGGCTTCCGGCTAGGAGCGCGTCGCGCCGTGGTGCCATCACACCACAAGCGGCGCGCGACGACGTCCGGAAGCCTCGCAACGCCGCCCGAAGGGTCGCTTTTCCCGTCCCCTCGGGGCGTCGGAAAGGCTTGCCGATGCTCCAGCATCGCCGGCGCCCTCCCTCCTACCGAGGAAACGGGAAAAGCGATCGTAGGGGTGCAATTTAGATGATACAGGCCACTAGGCGTCATGACAGGAGGTCC
>MPMB02196576.1_pt1 | contig 13295 bp, 14 predicted proteins | sample 1617371 | NCBI WGS metagenome assembly MPMB02 (sample SAMN05944808, study PRJNA350692) | marine metagenome | biome: marine; feature: ODZ; material: water; isolation source: 300 m water sample filtered on 0.2 um supor filter | place: Pacific Ocean | collected 2012-04-08 | depth 300m m
GAGTTCAGCACAACGGTCTATATCAGAAACTGAAACCATTCGAGACACCCTGCTGCGGCAGGTAGAAAGCCTAACCGGGAAATAGCATTTTTGATCTGGCTTCAGCAGCGATATCTGGATGAAAGCGTCCGTCCAATTCAATCTTAGAAACACAAACCAATGCCCCCCGTTTCATCGGCTGCAACTGGCCAGCGACCCTAATTTTGCTTGCTTTTTTCCACAAAACTATGACATATTTTATTAGACAGCGAAGCGGCGGCGATTTTTTTGTTGTTATTATATTATTTTAATCATATTTAATAATAAGACAGAAACCGGAAGAAAGGAAATGATCCCAAATGAAGAAAGTAAAGAAAATAAATAAAAGTAAAGAAAATAAATACAGCGGGCCCGTACTGTCCATTGTCCCACTTACCACACATTCCACACAATTCCTGTCCCGCCCACCCATTCCACATTCCACATACTGTCCATTCCACTCTGTCCTAACAAAAGACAGAAACCGGAAGAAAGGAGATGATCCAACATGAAAAAAATAAAGAAAGTACAGATATTACCTTGGCACCTGACAATGTGTGAAGTAAGAAAGTACAGAAATTCTCCAGATATTCTCAACCTGAGATATTCTCTAGCAAAGATGTTATATTAGAATACAAAGTATGGATATTCTCAAATGGAGAAAGTACAGAAGGAAAGTACAGATATTACCCTGGTGACAAATGAAGAATGTTTTGTTATGGATATGGGTATTGTGATGGTGTTTTGTTAAGTATTTTGTAATGTAAATGATAAGAAAGTTCAGATATTACCTTGGCACCTACCTGTTGGTTGTGTGCGAAAAGCTGTCCAATTATGTATGATAAGACATTGCTTTTTTGATTCAGACACTTCGAAAAAGCAATGTCTTATCATACAAGAAAACATATTAGTTCGATTGGGTTCTTTACACTTGATTTTTAAAACATAAAACAGGTTCATAATGCTGCACGAAATTACCTGTCTTGAAGAAAGGAGGAATCATGCTATCTACTGTTGAACTAAAAGAACAAGTTCAGGCCATTGGTGCAGACTTGGTGGGTGTCGCAGGGGTTGATTCACCTTTGTTGCAAGAGCACGGTGAACAGCCTGAAAAACTCCTACCTCGTGCTAAGTCGCTTATCAGCATAGGTGTCGCTTTGAACCGAGAGGCTGTATGTTCCGGTAATCTTATGCTGAACCGCTATGACACTATGTGCGTTTATGAGCGCATTAATCATGTTTGTCTGGAAACCATTCGATTGCTTGGAAAGGAGGGGGCCAAAGCCGTCAGCGTGCCGCCTTATCTTCCAGTGGATATGGGATCTGAATGGAAAGGCATGAAAGGTGAAATCAATCACAAAACAGTGGCAGCTATTGCGAGTTTAGGTGGTATCGGCTTGAACCGATTGCTCGTCACTTCTGAATACGGTCCCTTTGTTCGCCTGGGCACCATTCTTACCGATGCTTCCCTGAGTGCTGACCAACCTCTTGACGAAAATCCTTGCGATGAGTGCCAGGCGTGTAAAGATGCTTGTCCAGCTGAAGCCATCCAGGAAGATGGAACCCTTGAATACAGGGCCTGTGCTTCTTACATGATGCCGAGTGGATTGCCAGGAGTCATTACCGCAACAAGAAAACTTATCGGAGCTGATGAAAAGGCGGTCAAAAGCATAGTCTATAGCCCAGATTTCTGGGACATGTGGCAAGCTGCTACTTCTGGCTTATTTTACAGCTGTTCCGAATGTATGGCATCTTGTCCTGTCGGTTCCGATTAACCGGCTTTCAGGACTGATGTAAAAACCAGCTGAAGGCACAATGTATAGGAGAGGTTAAAAGCAGCCCAAGATTTATGCAACTGCTATGCTTAGAAAGAAATGGGAGGCCGAAAAAGTTTAGTATTGTATTTGTATGTTGTAATAAAATCAGATAGAATGTGTGTACCCAATCTGGCACGTAATCTATCAAACACGGCCATAAAAGGCTACCGCAATATCTTGTGAACTTGCACTAATTTCGTAGAAACATCCATCGGAAACCAGGATGTGAAGGTGAGGATGGAACGCTAAAAAATCCCCGAACGTCTGTATGGCGACAACAGCCCCACAAACCGCCTTTGGATCCCGCAGTCAAGGTACCGCAACATCACCTGCCCGACATAGGGACGATAAAATCCGTATCTGCGCTCAAACCGTTCTTCGTAGACCTGTCCGGAAGTCTCAAGTCTATGTTACCATTGTCCGAAAAAACACTTACAAGGGGCTGGACAAATAAAAAATATGCACCTCTTTTGACCTAAGTTAATGAAAAGCATAAGTCCACGTGTAACAATATATCGGAGAAGTTTTCTCAAAGACAATTGGTATGTTCATAAGAACAGGAGGAGGAATCAGTTATGGGAAAATTGGAAGGTGTATGCAGAGAGGTTTTAGACAAGGCAGAGTGGGTTGCAATTGTAACCTCCAGCGGAGACAGTCCCCATTTGGTCGGAACCTGGGCAGATTATATAAGAAGTTTTGGCATAAAGGATGACGGCACACTCATCATACCCGCAGGGTATTATCATAAGACCGAGGAAAATCTCAAAAAAGATAAGAATATCCAGCTTCTTATGGCTTCAAAAGTGGTACAAGGTACTTATGGGCCGGGTCAGGGGTGCATCGTTTACGGCCAAGGCGAAGTCCAGACAAAAGGGGAATTTGCTCAATTAGCAAAAGAAAAATTTTTCTGGGCGAGGGGCGCACTGGTTGTAAAAATAAAGGAATGTAAAACTCAGCTTTAGCAAGATGGAATGAAATAGGGGACGAGGGTGAAATTTTGACATTAGGTCTCTATTCGCATCATCCACTGCTCCTTATAATTTAGCTTTTAAAATATCCATCCAAATTGATTCGCTGAGATTATCGCCGCACCCTCTAACTAAACGTCTCGAAATTCCTACAGCACATTGAAATCATATAATTTTTGAGAATGATTGATTTATGCAAAACACATGGAATGATGAAATTAAAGTGGTAAGTGGTTAGGAATGAAGTTATTTTTTGCTAATTCCGCGGGGCTTTATGCCCCGGTTTTTTATGAGAGAATGCATAATGTGACGATTACCTTTACAGCATTACTATATATATTTAAAATGGACATATAAGGAGGTAATAATGAAAGGATGTGCGTGTTTGGTCATACTTCTCTTGCTTTGTTCTTTTTATTCCATTGCTGATGCCGCGGTTTTCGATGTAATCAATCTGAAAGAACAGGAAAATGCTCTTAATGCTGCAGAAGGCAATGGTCAAAACGATACGATAAATTTTGTAAACGGTACATATAACCTGACATCCACTCTTGTCTACCTGCCTGCTGCAGGAGAAAATTATGATCTCAAGGTCAAGGGTGAAAGTGGCTGGAAAGATACCATATTGGATGGGTCCGGTGTTGATCAGAAATTTCGTATAGATACTACGGCGGTAACAAATGATTCAGGTATTGAGGTAAGGGGCAGTGATATAACATTCAGGGATGTCCTGGTATCAGGAGTATCATCGCCCGGAGGTGGATTTTTGGAACTACCTTTGATGGGAAGATAAAAATAGAGAAATGCATATTTGACAGTAATGCTATCGATGAGGACGAGGGAGGCGCCTACTTATTGAGTCCTAAGGGAACGTCATTGTGAATAACGTGTTCTACAGTAATGCAGGCGGACTTGAGGGAGCCGTTTATGCAGGCACCACAAGGGGGAACATCATTACTTTCTTATGTTTTCGTCGGTGTTCATGATAAATATTTACCTCTAATAAAACCTATAATCTAAAGTTTTCATTTTTCCATGTAAGACTCTGTGTGAGAAAAATTATTTCAAAATCAACAAAATAGTAATAAAATGACTAAAATTGAGAATTGAAAAGTCTTATAATATCTGAATATTATGAGATATTAGAGGGTTAGGAAACTCAGAGATTCTAACTTCGAATCCGTAGGCCGCAGGTTCAAATCCTGCCGGGCGCACCAAATAAACAAAAAGCAGGTCGCTGATACGTAACAGCCATTACCTGTTTTTTTTATGTATTACAGCACTTTTTACTAGGACCGGTTAAATGGTCGCAAAAAGCCCTTCACAACTTCTCTTACCTGCTCCAACGCTTCCCCCTTGAAGCGAAGTTCCAGGGCCGCATTGAGCATATCCGTGCTCAGCATTCTTTTCGCGCGTGCAAGTTGAACGATGGCCGCAAGGGCCCAATCCTTGGGTTTTATCTTACCGGCTTTGAAATCGATCTTTTGAATCTTTGCGACGGTTGTCGGAAGGTCCACACCCGGTGCCTTGAGTACCAGGGTCTCTTTCGTGAGTTCAGCAAAGATTCTTTTTCGCCGGGTGACACCCTCTTGTCCCAGCGCAATCACTGCCGATGGTTTTCCGATACCGGTGTATCCGATTTCTTTCCTTGAAAGGATCACTTCGCTGATTGAATGTCCCCGCATCACCGTTATTGGATAGTCGTTTTTCTGGGTTGCGTGCAACCCCGCCGTGGCCCCAGCCAAGCAAACCAATTCTCCGGCGGTAATGATCCGCTGACCCGCATTGCCCATGATCACGAGCTCTTGACGATTGGAAAAAAGCGGGTCAAATTTTGCCTCTATGCGCAGTGGCGAGGGCGCTGCTTGCAGTTTTGATGCTTCCTCCCGATAGGCGCGTCCATATTCTTTACGCGCATTTCGGGTGGTAAAGTCATCGGACGGTGGGACCTGTTTGAGCTGTTCGTCGATGGTTTTGGGGGTGAGTTTGTTGTGTCGTGTATACCGGCCGGGACAGATGCCCCAGATATCGACCATGCTAAAGCCTTCAAAACGGATGGCATTCTCGATTTTTTTTATCAGATCCTTATCATAGGTCGAAGCGCGAGCAGCAAATGCGGCGCCGGCGGCTGCCGCTACCTGGCAAGTATCGATCGGCTTTTCCAGCCGGTTTAGAAATCCCGAACTGACCTGAGCATCAGCTGGGGTTGTGGAAGAACACTGCCCACCGGTCATACCATAGTTGAAATTGTTCAACACCAATAGTGTTATGTCGATATTGCGGCGACAGGTACTGAGAAGATGGGCGCCGCCGATGCCTAGACCACCGTCGCCCATGGTTACCACCACATGCAGATGGGGCCGGGCCATCTTGAGGCCGGTTGCATAGGTTAGGGCACGGCCATGGAGTCCGTGGAAGGCATGGGTATTGAAAAAAGTATCGAAAAGCCCGGAACAGCCGATATCAGTCACAATGGCAATCTGTTCTCCGGAAAGTCCTATTTTCCGGAAACTTTGACCAAGAATCTGGACGATTCGTTCGTGGGCGCAGCCCGGACAAAAAACCGGTGGGCGATCGCGATTCAACAGACTATTCATTTTCGATTACCTCCTGAATCTTACCGGGTTTGATGAGCTCGCCATTCATCTGCCCCAGGAAAACGATATTTTTTCCAGATAAGAGGCGCTTGATTTCGCGAACATATTGTCCAAGGTTCATTTCAATTACAATGATACGTTTGTATGGTGTTGCCAACTCTTTAATAATTCTTTCCGGCACAGGCCATAAGGTCTTTAATACCAGAAGTGATACAGGTTTACCCATGTTCGAAAGTTTTATAATAGCGCTGCGGGCAGCCCGGGCAGTCACACCGTATGCAATGACCAGAGTTTCTGTTGCTTCAGCCGGTTGCTAGTCATACAATAAAAAATCATCCACAGCCCCTATCAGCTTCTGTTGCAGGCGTTCTTGATTGCGGGCAATCTGTTCCGGGTCCGTTGTGATATACCCGTCGGGACCATGGGTGGAAGAAGTCTGTCTCACAAGGTGTTTTCCTCCAATGGGAAGAAATTTCGGTATGAGTTGACCTTCGGTTGTTTCAAATGGGAGAAATGATTTACCGGAATCTACTGTTTTTCTATTTTTAATATCCGGTACACGTAAAGCATCCAGGTCGATTGTTTCCCGGGTCATGGAAATTTCCTTATTGGCGGCGATGAACACCGGGCAGCGATATCCTTCAGCCAAATTGAACGCGTGCATGGTCAGGACTAGACAATCCTTCACATCGACCGGGGCCAGGACGATGACCGGTAACCCACCGCTGTTCCCCCAGCGCAGAAACTGGATGTCGCCATCAGCCCCTTTGGTGGCAGAACCTGTTGACGGCCCGAGGCGTTGGACGTCCACAATAACGATGGGGATCTCACTGCCGATGGCAAAGGAAATCTGCTCGCTGTACAAACTGATGCCGGGACCTGAAGTAGCGGTCATAACTTTCAAACCGGCCATGGATGCGCCAAGGCAGAATCCGATGGAAGCAATTTCATCTTCACCTTGCATGCACACCCCACCCATCGGGGGCAACAATTTAAGCATGGTGTTGTAGATCGTTGTTGCCGGTGTAATTGGGTATCCAGCGAAGAATTCGCACCCGGCTGAGATAGCCCCCCAACCGATCGCCTCGTTTCCTTCGATCAGACTCAATGCCATAAAATCCCCAGTCAAATTGATATAAAAAAGTACAACTGCTGTTTCTGCTTTATCTTCAAGCCGATCCGCAGATTTATCTGAATAAAAGTGTCTTCCATGTTCTTTTGGATGTATTCAAGAAAAGCAAAATTCTTTAAAAAGGCGTCCGGTCAAGAAGCCCATACTTAAAGGGTACCCTTCCTTTCGAAAAAAGATAGAAACGATATTCACAACCTAAGTTTGGTCCAAAACATCACAGCGTTTTAAGAATGTAAAGAATACAATTAGGTTAAAATTTCATTCGGTTCGATTTTATATTTTTTCCCAATCAATATCAGATATTTATCCCTAATACGAGGAGAGAGAACCTGAAAGGCCTCCATGAATCCACCACGGACAAATCGAACCACCAGAATCACGATGGTGGCGAAAATAAGAAGGCTGTATCCCGCAACCCATCCCCTGAGAATTTCTGCAACGATCACCACAAAAAAGGCGCCCAGAACCGGCCTGTGAACCGTACCCAGACCCCCGATAATAAAGATCAAACAGAGGACCTTACCCATCTCATCCAGGCCGCCAATGCTGGGGTCAATCAAATTGAAATAGTGGGTGTAAAAAGCGCCCGCCACCCCGGCCCAGGCACAGCCATACGCAAAACCGAAAACTTTCCAGAATCTGGTTTTTACCCCCATGCTTTCAGCGGTATCAATATCGTCACGAATTGCGAAAAGGTAAAGACCCCATCGCGTGAGTGATACAGACGTACAGAAACAGCAACAGCAAGAGCATTCCCGTCCGCCTCAACCCGTTTGCCGGGGTCTTCGATCGCGTATCCAAGTATCGATCATATCTCTTCGTATAACGCCCTTTTCTCCGGGTGCATCGACACCAACCGCTTTATCGCCTCTTCCGGAGTTACCGCTTCGAGGGAACCGCTCGGGTTCTGTACGATGACGCCACTTTCGATTAACAATTTGAATCTCTTTTTACGGACATCTTTATCCGGATGGCAGATAAGCTGGCAGTTTCCACAGGTTAATTGCACCTTGTCCCCCGGCATCAGGGCATTAAAGAAGGATATCCCAGGCCTTGTTCGTTTTAGATAAGGGCCAACGGAATTGAGAAGCGCCGGAAAGAATTCGTCGTCATTGTCCGGTATGGGGAATCTTCCGGGTGACCAAGTTGACCACTTTCCGGATTTATGCAATCCGGTAAACCCGCCACAGACATAGTCACAACGGCTATGGTGGTGTTTTTTCGAATACGAAAACTCAACACCTCCCATTCTTATCGTAACTTTCTCTTCGCCGTCAATAAATCCCGATGCACATGCAGCTTTGCACAATCGGCAATCATCGCAGTAGTTGTCTTCTACAGGGATCGGTTCCGTCGGTATCAGATCAGCTTCTGTTACCACGGATCCCAGGATGATGGCAGCGCCATTTGTTTTCGTTAAAACGTTTCCTGATAACCCGAAAAAACCCACCCCGGAGCAAACCGCCAGATATCTGTGGGATATCGGCGGTTTTTCATCATAAATTCCGTTTTTAGTGTCTGTCCGGTAGGCGGTATTCGCTGAAAGCGGGACCGATGGAAAGCCCTTATGCTTTAAATAATTGGCAAGCTCCAATGAAATACCGCTGGCCATAACATTAATGTGAATGTTGTTTTGAAAGTGCGCATGATGGTCTTTTTTGTTAAACCATGGCGCTATATGATTTTGGTCCAGAGGTATTGCAAAACTGACAGCTGATCTGGCATTCGGGAGCACATATGATAGATCTGCGGAAGGCGGGCCTCCTTCAAGCATTTGGGTTGTTGTAATTCCAATCGTGCCGGCCCCGTAACCCCGGGCCAGATCTTTTACCCTTCCTGTCAATTTTTCCATGGCATTGATTGTCCTTTTTTTGCTCAAGCTTCGCTCCCCCTGATCGACTCTTCCTAAAATCTATGGTTCGAACTTTGCGATCTTATCTCTTCACTAATGCCATAGGGTTGAAAGGTAGAGTTGTCAAACAAAAAGTGATTGATGATGTATTTCAGATAATGACGGTGTCACAAGGCCGGGCACAGTTGGGATTACGCCAAGATGGTAATCCATTTCCAAAATGTTTCAGGTTTTCATCTATCTTGAAACCGATAATCTTTTGCTGTATATGAATAAAAACTATTTAGTGCCCATCCATAAATGAGCGACTTGTACATAAACAGAGTGCAAGAGGGGGGCTTTTTATGAATTGTCTAAATTGCGGAAAGACTGATAACAAAGTTATTGATTCAAGACTATCCAAAGATGAGGTCGTCATTAGACGTCGGCGTGAATGTCTGATATGTTCAGGTAGATTTACCACCTATGAATCTATCGAAGAGCTGGTGCTGCCCCTGTTGATAAAAAGAAGAACAGAACATGTAACTACAACAACAGGTCTAAGGGCCTTGTTATCGTTAATGTCGAATACATTGAAGATTCTTTCCAAAGAGACTGAAAAACATATCGACAGAGTCGATAAACTTTTAGAGGCCCAAACAGTCGAGGCAGAAAAAAGACTGTCAAAAAAAAGACAAAACCGCTATCATGACCGAAACCGTTTTTTTAATAATCACTCAAGTTTCGCACCTCCAATGGCGCATGGCGCCGCATCTGGTGTGAGGTAAATAAAATTTTTTAAAAAAACAATGAGGCAATCAGTTTGAACCGGTATCCATAAAGTAATCACCGTGCACAGGCACGCGATGATCTGGTTTCTTTTGTAATATCAGTTGCTTCTGGAATGCTGACTCTTAAAAGGTTTTGTGCCGTCGTCAAAGCGCTCATCATCAATTTTTTCCAGAAAAATTTCTTTTTACCCTATGCCTGATACGGTTTTCCTTAAAATATGGTGAACGATGACTGCAGCGAAAAAGATGGAGATTTTCCTTGTATCCGGATTTCTTGGGGCGGGGAAGACGACGTTTGTAAAACATTTGTTAACTTCGAAACTTCGAGGAGTTGGTAAGGTTGCCCTTATTGTTAACGAAGTAGGGGATATCGGAATCGACGGTACCCTGCTCTCCGGTCAGAATGTGGATATGATCGAGATTGCGAGCGGTTGCATATGCTGCACGCTGAAAACCGATTTCGCAAGGGCCATCCAGGAGATTCATGACCGTGTTCACCCTGATTTTCTTGTAGTTGAAGCTACCGGTGTTGCCCAGCCGGGAGAAATCCTCGATGCCGTTTATGAACCGCCTGCTAACACCTACAGCCGTCTCCGGCATCTGGTAACCGTGGTGGACACAGATTTTTTCAAAGCCAGGGAGGTACTAGGTCCTTTTTATAACAACCAGATCAGTTGTGCTGATACGATTTTATTGAATAAGATTGATCTGGTGTTGCCCGAACTGCTCCGGGAAATCCAGGCTTTGGTTCGAGAAATCAATCCAGACGCTAGAGTTTTTACAACCCAATACTGTGCTGTAGATCCCCACGACCTGTTAGGGGTTGGCCTTTATGAAGGGAATGAACGTCAGCATGAAGATCGGAAACCAGCACATCATCAACATGACCATCCTGAAGAAGGGGGGTTTCAGGCTTTTTCATTTGAGGGAAAACGTCCATTTGATAAAGAGAAACTGAAGGAATTTCTTCAAACCCTTCCGCCTACCCTTTTTAGATTAAAGGGTTGGGTCCGGTTCCCTGATTCTTATGCCCTTCTCAATTTCACAGCTGGACATTACAGTTTTACGCCGCGGAATGAACCGAAAAAGACAGCGCTTGCTTTTGTTGGGTACAACTGCAATGAAATCGAAATCCTCGACGCCCTGAAGGCGTGCTTGATTGAAGCGTCGGCAGAGCCGAGGATATCGGAAAATCCTTGATTATCTAAATGAGGAGTTGGGAGCTTTGATTTTAAAAAAACAGTAGAGGACAAACAACATAAACCTGAAGAGCAGTCTAATTCAGTTTTCCATGAAGAAACCCAAATTGGTTATCATCATCATGGTACTGGCCACCGTTGTCTTGGGAGCCATGATAAGTATGGTAAAAGTGGATACTGATCCGGAGAACATGCTGTCCGAAGATGAAGCCGTGCGGATCTTTCACAAGCAAACCAAGAGAGAGTTTACCCTGTACGATATGGTCGTTTTGGGGGTGGTAAACGAAACAGATCCGGATGGTGTTTTTAACCCGGCCACTCTGAAGCAGATACAGGAACTTACCGAGTTTGCCAAAAAAATGATATATCCAAAAGCTCCGGAGAAGAGGGTGGTCAGCAGAGACGTGATCGCCCCGGCAATGTTGATACCATTGAGCAGGCCGGCCCGGGACAGGTACGCTTTGAATGGCTGATGAAAGAACCGTCCAAGACCCGCGAGGCGGCACATAAAATACGCAAAAACGCCATTGCCAACCCGTTGCATAAAGGGACCCGATATCGGAAGACGGTAAGGCTTTGGATATCTATCTGCCGATTACATCAAAGGATTTTGCCTACCATGTAAAAAACCGATTGTTGGAAAAAATAAAATCTTTCGGCGACACCCAGGGTGACAATTATGCCATCACCGGACTGCCGGTGGCCGAGGACACTTTCGGGGTTGAAATGTTTGTGCAAATGGCGATTTCTGCGCCGCTCGCCGTGGTGGCTATTTTTCTGATACCGATTGCCGTGGAGGCTGTTGTTGTTTGTCTATTGTTCCCCTTCGGATCAGGATGGATATATTCGTCCCAAGGTCCATTACAAGATCACCGATCAGTGGACGGCGGAGGCCGGTTCCAATATTTTTACCGGCGAAGAAGACCACACATTTTTCGGGAAGTTTCAGGATAATACCAATGCATACGCAGGCGTACGCTGGAGTTTTTGATCAATTTTACAAAAAAAGGACCGAAACCGAAACTCCTTTTCCTAGAACGGAAAGAGTTGTTCTATCCGTTGAGACAGCATCATATCACCATCCACCTGAAGCTGGCCGCTCATAAACGCCTTCATTCCGTTTGTTTCTTTATTCACAATGGCAAGCCATGTTTCAGCCGACATGGTCAGGGTCACGGTCGGTGAATCGTGCGCGCCTTCATGGAGTTGACATGCCCCATCCTTTATCGTGAAATGCCAGTTTCCTTCACCCTCTCCGGTGATGCTGAACTGGATGATCGCATCCAGTCCCTGGGCGGCATCCGGGTTGAAAATCGCCCGCATATTTTTAAAAACTTCTCTAACGTCCGTAGAAGCCATCTTTTCCCCTCCTTTGCTTGCTGGTTTCACTCCGCTTACCCCTAGCTTGTCGAAGTGCAGCAAAGATTCCGACATTCTGGGTCGCAGGGTTCTTCATTTTGCCTCTGTTCCTGTGAGATAGACCCGTACCACATGTTCACCGCGGTATTCAACACACAATCCGCTTTAACAATTATTAGAAGAAAAAAAATTAAACTCAAAACAGCGAGCACGTTGTCCATAACTTGTCGAAATGCAGCGAAGATTTATCCGCCTCTGGAGGATCCCGACATTCGGGGCTGCAAGGTTCCTCAATTTCCTTGAAAATTTTTGCAGCTGCTGCTACGCTGATCTCTACTTTCATGGGTGTATCTCCTGCACAAAATACTTTTTTCACCAACTGCGAGTAAAATCCCCCTATCTCGGCTTTTGCTCCATTACGGGTAAAACATTACAAAGATAACAATGAATCGAGCAATTGAATCTGAGCAGCTGACCAGGAGAACCTTCCGAAGGGCTTTAAAATACCTATCTGACAGGGACCCGGATCTGGCTCGTGTTATTGACGATTACGGGCATCCACCGATGTGGCTGAGAAAACCGGGGTTTTCAACCCTTGTATATATTATCCTGGAGCAACAGGTTTCGCTCGCTTCCGCCCGGGCGACGTTCGACCGCCTTTGCGAAGCTGCCTGTCCGCTGACACCCTACCGCTTCCTTGCTTTAGATGATACAGCGTTAAATGCCATCGGCTTCAGTCGTCAGAAAACCTATTATTGCCGCCAATTGTCCCAGGCCATCCGCCAAAAAGAGCTGAAATTGTCCGAAATTGAGAATATGGACAATAAAACAGCTCGATCTGAGCTGACAAAGATAAAAGGTATCGGCCCCTGGACTGCGGACATTTACTTGCTTATGGCGCTCCGCAGGCCGGATATTTGGCCGAGCACGGATCTTGCGCTGGCTGTGGCGACGCAGAAACTAAAGAAGATTCCCGTTCGGCCCGATGTCGATAAGCTGAACGAGATCAGCCATCCCTGGCGACCGTGGAGATCGGTTGCCGCGAGGGTTTTGTGGCATTATTACTTAAGCAGGTGAGAACGTGATGCTGGAAGGAATCAAAGATCAACGGGGGTGCGAAACTTGAGTGATATCTTCTGGTTTGTTCATTAGTCAATTAATCATTGGTAAACCCCCGACTTTGCCGGGGAGACTCCCAAAGTTTGACAATCTTCATATCCGGGACTGGAAGAAAAATTCTATGGGTCACTTAATGCATTTCAATCCCGATGTCTCATGCGAAAAGACTGTGTGTCGCAATGAGATCAATTGTGGAATCTTGCGGCCTTTTTGTTTGACACCCAAGTGACAGTTATCTATGTTTTCTAAACCCAAAGAGTTTTATTCAAGTTCAATCTAAGTTATTATTATTAAATCAGGTTGTTAAGTAAAGTTTTAATTCTCGGTTTGTTTATACAATTCTCAATACCCAACAAACTTATATTAAATCAGAAAATATATTATTGATTATCTTGTTCAGGTTGCCTCTTTTTTATTCCCAACACATTGGATGAAAAGTAACATAAAATAATGTGAAAAGAAAA